>Ga0334900_1000751_pt1 | contig 42887 bp, 29 predicted proteins | sample GraSluR3_MG_2_FD_207231 | JGI IMG/M metagenome (GOLD analysis project Ga0334900, IMG submission 207231) | Sludge microbial communities from methane-producing bioreactor in Wageningen University, Netherlands - Granular Sludge_31_08-R3 | ecosystem: Engineered > Bioreactor > Anaerobic >... | reverse complement strand
AAGTTCAAAGACGGCACCATCTGGCAGGGAACCGACGCCGGCGACGGCAATACGCATACCTATGGGAATGTGTTGCTGATCAGGTGATTAAAAAGGGTTGCCAACCTTATTAGGGTTGGCAACCCTGGATCAGTTCGTCCGGTCTTCATATTTTCTTTCCCCCACCATAAGCGGGGCAGTGATAACATTGGCAGCCGGGGTTACCAGGCTGCCGTATGAAGCATTATAATTCGTAAAAGGATTAACAGCCTTGTTAAAATCAAGTGTTACCCTGTTACCCTCTACCGGGAGGTCGATCAGCAGGTAACGACCCGATGCATTGGTGGTGGAAGCAGGCTCAACGGAAGTAGCATCCCTGAACGGAATGAAATATACCTGCGTATAATCCTTGAAATCAGGCAAATCAATGTTCTTGTATACCGTAAACTCATGCTCAACACCCCTGATGGTACATCGGACTTTCCCGTAATCGATCAATTGAACTGTACTGCCATCCGTTGTCGCGATGCTGGTTTTTACAGGTTGATCATTAACGAATAAACCTCCTTCAAATACATAGGAACAGTCGACCGGATAATAATACAAACCATCGAATTGCGCACGCTCAGCCTGATCGAGGGGAGCATTGGGAGATGTTTTCATCCACTGGTCCCTGGCATTGCGAAATTGCTGGTTCAGGTCCACACAATCGTTATTTCCGCCTGCCTGGGGCTGGGCATTCAGTAAAGTGGCAAAGGCAAAGAAACAAGCCGCTATTAAGGTTGGTTTTTTCATTTTTTTCTGATTTAAATGTATATGGTTGTCATCAAATGTAATAAATTACATTCAACAATAATAAAAGAATTTTGCGGCCGGGATCGAAAAACATCCCGTTTGCATTGATAAACGCTGTTTTCGAAAAACTTTTAAAAGGAAGAACGGTATCGTAAAAACAAGTATTACCATTGTTTACGAGCGAATATTTTGTATGTTTATACTGAAATTAAGCCGGCGGGTTTCCCAATCAGGGTTCATATGAAACAATTGCGAGTGTTATTCCTGTTCATTTTAGGTTTCTGCCCGGGGTTTACCGGGATGGTAAAAGCACAGGAGCAACTGTTTCCCGACAGCCTGGCCGCCAGACTTAAAATTAATCCTGCCGATACCGGGCTGATGATGGAACTGTGTGTTTTTATCGACAAAAACATATATAATGATCCCAACCGGATGATGGATGCTGCCGGAAGCCTGCTGGCACATGCATCTGAAATAAAATATTACAGGGTAATTCCCAGGCTGTTGATGTATCAGGGCATTGTTTATGACCTGAACGGGAAATACGATTCGGCCATTTTCATGTATGATTCGGCACTTGCCATTGCAGGGAAACATAAGCTGCTTCTTGTCAGTGGCGATATTTACAACAACTACAGCATCGTATATTCCATCATGGGGCAACTGGAAAAGGCTGTTGAATATGCACTTCAGGCACTGGAGATTTACGAACAACTTGGCGATTCGGCCAATATGGCCAAGGTTTTCAATAACCTGGGTTCCCGGTATTCGGAGATGGGCATGAACGACCGGGCCATTTCTTTTTACCAGATGGCCATTGCGATCAATGAAAAACAAAATAACCTGAGCCGGCTGGTAAAGAATTATGGAAATACGGGTACCGTTTACTCAGCCATTGGACAAAACGAAAAAGCTCTTGAGTATTATACCAGGGCGTATATGATACAGAAAGACCTCGACAATAAGCTGGATATGTCGATCACGCTTTCGAACATGGCCATTACTTACCGCTATCTTGGCCGGTACGACATGGCCCTTTCCTTTGCCGGCCAGTCGTATACACTGGCCTGCGAAACCAATGACGAGATCGGTAAACTCTTTTATTTTCTTACCTCGGCCGATATTTATAAGGATCAGGGATCATATGTAAAGGCTACCGAACACTATCAGAGGGCCGAATCAATGGCCGACAGCATAGGGGCAAAGCAAAACCTGATGGAGATATACCGCGGGCTGGCCGAAGTTTACGCTGCCCGTAAAGATTATCGAAACGCCTATGTGTATAACGAAAAGTACAATAACAAAAGGATCAGCCTGCTCGACCAGGAGAAATCAAAGGCGCTTGACAGGATCGAGCAATTTGAAAAGGATAAAAGCAGAATTGAGATCGAACTCCTGACAAAGGAATCGGAAATTCAGGAACTCAGGATAAAAAGGCAAAAGATCCTGCGGAATTCCTTTGCCGGGGCGGGAATGATGTTGCTGCTGCTGGCTGTGCTCATCTGGCACCGCTACCGTTATGTGAGAAGAACCAAAAACAAGCTTGCCGAAAAAAACCTGATCATCCACAATGAAAAAGAAAAAGCCGATCAGCTGCTGCTGAACATCCTTCCGGCTGAAACGGCCAACGAATTAAAGAACAATGGGTTTTCGAAAGCCAGAAGCTTTGACATGGTAAGCGTGATGTTTACCGATTTTAAAGGATTTACGCGCATGGCCGAGATTATGGAACCCGATGAGCTGGTAGCAGAGATCGATCAATGTTTTAAAGCTTTTGACAATATCATTTCCAACTATCCCATCGAAAAGATCAAAACCATTGGCGATGCCTATATGTGCGCCGGCGGTCTGCCAGTTGCCAACATGACAAACCCCGTTGATGTTGTAAATGCCGCATTGGAAATAAATGCTTTCATGGAAGGTTTGAAGGCCGGCAAGATACGCAATAACCAACCTTACTTTGAGATCCGCATCGGGATACACACCGGCCCCGTGATTGCCGGCATTGTCGGGTTTAAAAAGTTTCAGTACGATATCTGGGGCGATACCGTCAACATCGCTTCCCGGATGGAATCGAGCGGAGAAGTTGGGGAGGTCAATATATCGGGAACAACCTTCGAACTGGTTGGCGACCGTTTTAACTGCATTCACCGGGGCAAGGTGGAAGCCAAAAACAAGGGAGCCATCGACATGTACTTTGTAAAGTAAAAAAAACAGTGATCATACGCATGCCTTAAACCGGATTACACAGCCCCGGTTCGTATTACCAGACATACTGGTGTAATGAAGAAAAATGCCGGGGTAGTTTTCTGTTCCTGCAATGCATGTAAGAGGGCACCAATTCCTTTCCCCCCATAAATAATATGTTCAAATTACTTGATATCAGGCATTCGTTTTTCTTATCTTCGTAATATACAAACATCCCTACACATGAACATGCAACAACAACCGCCAACAACCGACACGCAGCTTATCGCCATTATCAGTTATCTGACCTTCATTGGCTGGATCATCGCCTTTATTTTATATCAGAACAATAAATCGGAACTGGCGATCTTTCACATCCGGCAATCGCTGGGATTACATATTATCGGGCTGATCGGAGCTATTGTTTTCTGGATCCCCGTCATCGGCTGGGCAATGGGCATCCTGCTCCTTGTTCTCTGGATCATGGGGCTGATCTATGCAGCCCAGGGGGAAGCAAAAGCAGTGCCACTTATCGGAGACTTCATCCAGGACCTGTTCAGGAGCATTCAATAGCCGGAAAGATGTAAACTCACGCCATTATGGAAAACATCAGATCGTTGCTTGTCGCCATCGCCATCGCGACAGCACCTTTATCTTATCTCCAGTCCCAGCAATTCTGGAATTGGACAGATCCCGTTCCCCTCAGCGACTCAATAAGCGATAACGCCAATGCTTTTTTGTATCTCGATTATTATTCGGAAAGCCTTTTCATGTTCTGGGAAAGATCAGAAGATTCACTTTCAACAGCCATCCTGATGGATAACATCCTTGACGGGGAAGCGGCGGAAATATTATTTTCAGCCCCATCCATTCATTACCGCCACCCCCGGATCATCAATGCCCACTATTATCCATATTCCGACACCCTCTTTTATCTCTTGTTCGAAACCGATCAAAACGGCAATATCGATATCCATTATTCATCTTATCTTATGGACGGGACTTTTACAGAACCTCTGCCGTTTGCCGATACGCCTGACGACGATACGCAGCTTTCCACCGGCCGGGCCGGGTTTTTCGACGGCATTGCTTCCATGATCAATGCCGCAGCCTGGATCAGCAACGGAAAACTGTATGCACGCAGCCTGGTATACGATGGCGGATGGTTTTTTAATGATGCTGTGGTGATCGATTCAGGAAACTGCAGTAATCCCGTGGTCGCATCGGGGGATTCTTATTTCAATAGTATTCTTTATCAGAAAGAAGAACCCGGGGGAAGTCATCTTTATCAAACGTATTATACCGGAAATAACTGGAGTATTCCCGGGTTATTCTACGACAGCACCGACAGCCGTAACCCAACGCGGGCCAGCTATTATACCAATCCTTGCTGGAGTACCTGCATTGACAGTAACTGGAAGGTGATGATAGAAAGCTACGATACATATCAGTTATACAATATTTCAGGACCTGAGCCCTACAGTCCGGCGGTACTTGGGTTCGTAATAGGGGTAAAATCATGGTTTCCTGAAGTTATCGTAGCCATTGTCCATCCCGATAATGGCGTTGATGAGATCTTCATGACAGAATGGTGGTCCGCCCCTGATTTTTATAATTTTTCCAATTCCGGGACCATGAACCGGAATCCCCGTTTTTTTCATGGAGAATCATATGGCAGTAATACATGGTGCTGGTATGATTATCTGCTTTGGGAGTCATACAGGAACGGGCACTGGCAGATCTGGTCATCGAAATTAATACAGTGCATGGGCGGAACGGAAGAAACATCCGGAGCTGTGAAAGACCTTTCGGTATACCCCAATCCGTTTTCTGCCCGCACAACGATCTCTTTTACCATGGAGCAAGCTTCATATATAAGCATAAAAGTATACGACCGGAAAGGGATTTATACCGGAATGCTGGTAAGCCGGCATTTTGACAGCGGGTGCCACCAGCTTGACTGGTTTGCGGAGGGGCTGGCAGCCGGTCTCTATATTCTGAAAATGGAATGCAGCGGCGAAATCAGAACAGCCAGGCTTGTTAAAACCCAATAAGATTACAGTTGTAAGACCATTCTGAAATGGGAATCTCCGGGAATCCGGACAATCACCAGGCCAGCTTTACAAATGGATAGGCATTCGGGAACTGCGGGTTGATTAAGTATTTGCCCTTGTTGTCGATCCATCCCCATTCTCCGTTTTTCATTACCATGGCGCGGAGCTTGTCAAAATCACGTGCTTTTTCAAATTGCGGATTCACGACCCATTCCCCTTTATTATTGATAAAGCCCCATTCCTTGCCCATGCGCACAGCCGCCTTGTCATGCGAAAAATCACGCACATCCGCATAGCGCGGCGGAATAATGAAATTGCCTTTCCCATCGAGGAAACCCCATTCTTTGCCTTTCAGCACACCGGCTATTCCGCCTGTAAAATCGCGTGCCTTCAGGAACTGTGGATTGATCACATAGTTCCCTTTCTTGTCGATATAGCCCCATTCCTTGCCTTTTCGCACCTTGGCAAGACCTTCGCTGAAATTGCCGGCATCATCAAACTGTGGATTGATCACATAGTTCCCTTTGGTGTCGATATAGCCCCATTCACCGGCTTTCCTGACCCTTGCCAGGCCTTCCGAAAAATCTTCGGCCCGTTCAAACTGGGGGTTAACCACCCAGTTCCCTTTCTTGTCGATATAACCCCATTCTTTGCCTTTGAGTGCACAAGCCAGTTCATCGACAAAATCATTGATCTTGTCGAACTGCGGGTTGATCACAAAGGTTCCTTTGGTATTGATGAATCCCCATTTGCCACCCGATTGAACGGCTGCATGCTTTCCTTTGAAGTCTCGGACCTTTTCAAATTGCGGGTTGATGACCCATTTGCCTTCACTGTTCACGAAACCCCATTCCTTTCCTTTTGCGGCCGCGGCAAAACCTTCGCTGAAATCCGAAATATCATCGAATTGCGGATTGATCCTCAAATTTCCTGCCTTGTCGATAAAACCCCATTGGCCGCCTTTCCTGACCGCCGCCAGGCCTTCTCTGAAATCATTGACATTTTCAAATTGCGGGTTTACCACCCATTTGCCCTCGGTGTTAATATATCCCCACTCTTTGCCGCTGCGTGCACGGGCAAGGTAATCCTGCGAAAAACACAGCCCGGCGAACAACAAAGCCAGGGATAAAACTGCTATCTTTTTCATATGATATGATTTTGGGTTATTAGATGAGGGCAAATATAGGAGATTCTGAAAAAAACACCGGTGTTTTGCCATGCATATTATTTAAAAGCAGTTTATATTATCAAATCGTTACATATAAATGCATGCAGATAAGCTTTTTTTTGTAATTTTTGCCCCTTTTTAACGCACATTCATGTCCAAAACTCTTTGCCCGAACATTCAGACCTGCCGTTTGGTGACCACCGGCAAGGTTGTTACCTCTGCGGAGGAGCGTTCGGCATACATAGTGCAATGGTGCAGGCAGGGCGAAAAGAAATGGTCGGCCTGCAAGCGTTTTATTGCAAAACAGGCCCTGGGCTTTTGTCCTGATTTTGTTTTGCCCTGCACGAGTCTGGACCCGGATGGGATCATTGAAAAATTTGACGAAATTAACCAAACTTAATCCAAAACTGCATTTATGGCAACGATAGAAATTGAAGGAAGGGTTTTTGATGTTGACGGCGACGGCTTTCTTTCCGACCCCTACATCTGGGACGAAGAGGTGGCCGCCCTCATTGCAAGGTACGATGGTATTGAGGAGATGAATGAGAAACACTGGTCCATTGTGAATATCATCCGTAAGAACTGGGAAGAAAAAGGCATGGCGCCCATGGTGCGCACCATCTGTCAGGAAAGCGGCATCAGGTTGCGGGAGATCTATGAGCTGTTTCCCCTGGGTCCGGCCCGCGGAGCCTGCCGCGTAGCAGGATTGCCTAAACCTGATGGCTGTGTTTAACTTTTAATTCATCAACAATGATGTGGTATCAGTGGATCATGCTGGCAGCCCTGCTCCTTTGCCTTGGCAGTTGCGTTTATCACCTGTACAGGATCATCAGCATGGGGGCTGCCCCCGAATATGCTAGGAAAGCCGGTAATACGGCCATGGCCGTCCGGTATTCATTTACGGGGGCCATGAACCCGAAAAACAAGGAATCGGCCTCCCTGCACCTGCCCACCTACACGGCAGGGCTGATCTTTCATGCGGGCACATTTCTTTCCATTCTGCTGTTCTTCGTGTTCCTGTTTGACATCAATCCGGGAATGGCTTTGCTCAGAGTATTTGCCTTTTTTCTTGCCCTCTCGGGATTTAGCGGAATACTGATCCTGTTAAAAAGAATGGCAAAAAGTGAATTACGCAGCCTCTCCAACCCCGACGATTACATTTCCAACATCCTGGTTACGGCATTTCAGCTAATTACCGCGCTGTTGATATTCTATCCGCAACTGTACCCGGCATATTGCATCAGTGCAACAATGTTGCTGCTATACTTTCCCCTGGGCAAGCTCAAGCATGCCCTGTATTTTTTTGCGGCCCGCTACCACCTCGGTTTGTTTTATGGCTGGAGGGGCGTATGGCCGCCAAAACCCATCAGCAAATAACGCATGGAAAAACTTACGGCAGATAAGATCAGCAGGGGCCTTGCGGTATTGAAACGCGAAGTCGGCAGCAAATTGCTTTCACATGTCAATGCCTGTGTGCATTGCGGTTTGTGCGCCGAAAGTTGTGTTTATTACAAGTTCAGGCCCGGCGAACATTTTGTTCCGGGCAAGAAGGCCGATGTCGTATCTTCCGTTTATCGCCGTTACAACACGCTCTCGGGAAGGATGTTCCCCTGGCTGACACGGGCCCGGAAACTCGACGATGCCACCATTGAGGATATGGTCGACCTGCTTTACGGCTCCTGTACCATGTGTGGCCGCTGCAACAAGCACTGCTCGGTGGGTGTCGACATAGAGTTTCTTATCCGTACCGGCAGGGCCATGCTGGCAGAAATGGGCTACGTGCCCGAAACGCTGCAAAAAACCGTCGATGCAGCCATCACCACCGGTAATAACATGGGCATTCCAACCCGTGAATTTATTGATACACTTCAATGGCTCGAAGAAGACCTGCAATATGAAGTGAATGATGATAAGGCCTTTATCCCGATCAATGAAAAAGGCAGAAATATCCTGTATACGCTTAATCCCAGGGAACCCAAATTCTTTCCCCTATCCATTTCTGCCATGGCCAAAGTGTTTTATGCCGCCGGTGAAAGCTGGACTTTATCAACAGAGATGTATGATGTGACCAACTACGCCTATTTTTCGGGCAGCCTCGACGAAGGCCGCATCATTGCACAAAGGCTGTGTGATGAGATGCACAGGCTGGAAGCGAAAAAGTGCATCCTGGCCGAATGCGGCCACGGCTCCCGCGCCTTTCGCTGGGAAGCGCCCAACTACCTTCAAAAGGAATTCCCTTTCGGGGTCGACACTTCCGTTGAACTGCTGGCAGAATACATACGGGAAGGACGTATCATTGTCGATCCCGAAAAAAACCAGGAGGTGGTTACCCTGCACGACCCCTGCAACCTTACGCGGGGTGGCGGCATTTACGAAGAGCAGCGGTATATCCTTCACAAGTGCGTTAAGAATTTCGTGGAAATGAATCCCCCGGGACTCGACAACCTTTGCTGCGGGGGAGGGGGCGGACAACTTTCCATGAGCGAATATAACGAACGCAGAATGGGTATTGCAGGGCTCAAGGCGGAGCAGATCAAAAAAACCGGTGCGGCCGTGGTGGCCACCCCCTGCCATAACTGTGTCGACCAGCTTATTCAGACCAACGCAGCCTACAAACTGAACGTGAAGATCAAGACACTGGCGGAGATCGTTGCCGATGCCATCGTGCTTGAAAATGAAGAGAAAAGTAATACCTGAGAAATATTATACCATGAGCAAATTGATCTATCTCGACAATTCAGCGACTTCCTATCCGAAGCCCGAAGCAGTTTATGAATTTATGGACCATTTTTACCGTGAGCACGGGGTTAGCCCCGGGCGCTCGGGCTTTGACGCCGCCATAGAGGCCGAGGAGATCGTGATGGATGCCCGGCGCCTGCTCTGTGAACTCTTCGGGGGAGACGATCCCAACCGCTTAACCTTCAGCTACAATGCAAGCGATTCACTCAACATGATCATCATGGGCCTGGCCGAAAAAGGCGACCATGTGATCACCACCATGCTCGAACATAATTCGGTGCTGAGACCCCTGTACCACCTGCAGATGAACGGCGTAACAGAAACCACCCATGTACCGTTCGATCAGGAGGGTTATGTCCATCCCGACGACATCAAAAAGGCGATCAGGAAAAACACCCGGATGGTAATCGTGAACCACAGCTCCAACGTGATCGGCACCGTACAGCCCATCAAAGAGATCGGCAGGATATGCAGGGAGGCCGGCGTGCATTTTATTGTAGATGCCAGCCAGAGCGCCGGCATCATCCCCATCGATATGAAGGCCATGGGTATCGATGCCCTTGCCTTTACCGGACACAAGTGCCTGATGGGCCCCACCGGCATTGGCGGGTCGTACATCATGGAAGATCTTCCCGTAAAAGGTACCCGTTTTGGCGGGACCGGTGTGCGGTCGGCCCAGAAAACCCATCTGAGCGAATTCCCCTATCGCATGGAATGCGGGACACTGAACACACTGGGTGTGGCCGGCTTGTATGCCGGAACGCGCTGGGTACTCGAACAGGGCATTGAAAAACTGCATGAAAAGGAAATGACCCTCTGGAAAAGGCTTAAAGAAGGACTGGCCGATACAGAGAATATCAAACTCTATTGCGCCGGTAAACCCGCCAAACGGAATGCCGTGCTCAGCATGAATCTCGATAAATTCGAATCGGGCGACGTGGGGACCATACTCGATGTGGATTACAACATCGCCTGCCGTACCGGGCTGCAATGCGCCCCCATGGTTCACGAAGGGATCGGCACCATCGACATGCACGGTACCGTCAGGCTCAGCATCGGCCCATTCAATACCCTTGAACATGTCGATGCCGCCATTGATGCACTGAAAGAAATTGCCACCATCCCCCGCTAAGGGGAAAACCCATGACTTGCCGGGCAGTGAATGTTCCCGGCATTTCAGCCCTCCGAAACTTTATTTACCTTTGCCCGGTCAAAATATTATTATACAATAACCCCTGAATCTATGGCCCGGATCTTAGGTATCGGCAATGCCCTGGTCGACATTATCGTTTTTATTGAAGACGACAGGCTGCTTGAATTGCTGGAACTCCCGAAAGGGAGCATGCAACTGGTCGACATTCAAAAATCAGGCATGATCCGCGATGCCTGCGAAGGCTTTGCCACTTCCTTTGCCTCGGGGGGGTCGGCCGCCAACACCATATACGGCCTTGCCAGACTTGGTTTGGAAACAAGTTTTATCGGTAAGATCGGAAATGATGACTATGGCAGCATTTTCAGGTCGGATCTGGAAAGAAGCAATATCAGACCCCTGCTTTTTATCAGCGATACCCATTCGGGCAGGGCCGTGGCACTGATCAGCCCCGATACCGAAAGAACCTTTGCCACACACCTGGGTGCGGCGGTGGAACTTCAGGCTGCCGACCTCTTGCCGGAGCATTTCGGGAAGCACGACTTCCTCCATGTAGAGGGATATCTGGTACAGAACCATTCACTGCTCGAAAGGGCCCTGCAACTGGCCCGCGAACACGGCCTGACCATTTCGCTCGATATGGCCAGCTATAATATCGTTGAAGAAAACCTCGGGTTTCTTCAGTATATTATTAATGAATACATCGACATTGTTTTTGCCAACGAGGAAGAAGCTCGCGCCTTTACCGGGAAAGAACCCGGGGAAGCTTTGAATGTTATGGCGGGTATGTGCCGCATTGCCGTTGTCAAGGTGGGGAAGAGCGGTTCGCTGATCAAAAGCGGCGCCGAAATATTCAGGATAGAAGCTTTTGACACCAGTGTTGTGGATACCAACGGTGCCGGAGATATTTACGCCGCCGGTTTCCTTTACGGGCTGAGCCGGGGATGGCCCCTCGATAAATGCGGAAAGACAGGCGCCATGCTCGCCGCCAAACTCATTGCCATGAGCGGCGCCCGGCTCGATGAAAAAAGCTGGAACGAGATCCTGCCGCTGCTCAAACTCCAGTAGTTTTATACCGGTTGCCCTGATAAGGCCCATTCGCTTTTCTTTGCAAATATTCAGTCCCGGTATTTTATTATTCATCAGTTTTTCATACTTTTGCAGCCCATTTCAGGCATTTTATTAATAACCTTAAAGACACATCAACGAACATGAAGGCTTATAAAACCAATGAAATTAAAAATATTGCCATTATTGGCGGTGCCAAAGCAGGGAAATCAACCCTGGTTGAAAGCATGCTTTTCGAAGGTGGCATTATTAACAGGAGAGGAAGCATCGATGATAAGAATACGGTGTCAGACTACCGGGAAATAGAACTCGAACGCCAGAATTCCATCTTCTCAACCGTATTGTATACCCTCTATCAGAATAAGAAGATCAATGTTATCGATACCCCGGGCTTTGATGATTTCGTGGGCGAAGTGGTTTCTACCCTTAAGGTGGCTGATACCGGCGTGATGGTATTGAATGCCCAGAATGGAGTGGAAGTTGGAACGGAAATTTCGTGGCGCCATGCCAAAATGAACAACACCCCTGTAATATTTGCCATAAACCACCTGGAGCACGAAAACTCAAATTTCGATGAAACCCTTACCCAGATGAAGTCTGTCTTCGGGCCGGGCATCACCATTATCCAGTACCCCGTAAATACCGGTATCGGATTTAACTCCTTTGTCGACCTCATCAAAATGAAGATGTACAAGTATGCCGACGACGGGGGGAAAGCGGAAATAATGGATATTCCTGAGGACGAAAAAGCCAAAGCCGAAGAATTACAGGCTGCCATGATCGAAGACCTTGCCGCCAGCGATGAAGTGTTGATGGAAAAGTTTTTTGAAAACGGCACATTGACCGAAGAAGAAATGGTCGGGGCTATGAAATCGGGATTGTCTTCACGCGGGTTTTTCCCGCTGATGTGTATCAATGCAAAACATAATATGGGCGTCGACAGGTTGCTTGAATTCATCGTGAACAATGCCCCTTCACCGGATGAAATGCCACCGGTAAAAACCAAAGGCGGCAAGGAACTGGGATGCAATGCAGCCGATCCGGTTACGGCTTTTGTCTTCAAAACCACTATGGAAGCCCACCTTGGCGAAGTGAGTTTTATGAAACTTTACGGAGGAGAGATTACCGAAGGGATGGACCTGAACAATTCCAAGACAAACACCAAGGAAAGAATATCCCAGATGTTTGCTTTTTGTGGTAAGAACCGCGAAAAACTCGACAAGGTGTATGCCGGTGATATTTTTGCGGCCATCAAATTGAAGAATACGCACACCAACAATACCATCAATTCACTGAAAAATCCCGACGATGAGATCGAACCCATCGTTTTTCCGAATCCCAAATTCCGGGTGGCCATCAAGGCCAAAAACCAGGCCGACGACGAAAAACTGGGCATGGCGCTGAACGAAATGCACCGATCAGACCCGACCATCATAGCCGGCTATTCGAAAGAACTGAGGCAACTGATCGTGGAAGGTCAGGGAGAGTTGCACCTGAACATCATGAAATGGCATCTCGAAAACCAGTACAAGATCCCGGTCGACTTCTTTACCCCGAAAATTCCTTACCGGGAAACCATTACCCGGGTATCCCAGGCCAACTACCTTCACAAAAAGCAATCGGGCGGTTCAGGCCAGTTCGGCGAAGTGTATATGCTGATCGAACCCTATATCGAAGGCATGCCCGAGCCCTCCAAGTTTAAGCTTAAACAACAGATCAAGATGTCGTCGGTAAACCCGTTGAGCATCATTAAAGGCGATTCCGAAGTTACCGTTTCGGTGAGGGGAAAGGATGAAATTGAACTCGACTGGGGCGGGAAACTCCTGTTTTATAACTGTATTGTTGGCGGTTCCATCGATGCAAGATTCCTGCCCGCCATCCTGAAAGGGATCATGGAGCGCATCGAGCGTGGCCCGCTCACCGGCTCCTATGCCCGAGATATCAGGGTAATGGTGTATGACGGGAAGATGCACTCGGTCGACTCCAACGAGATCTCCTTTAAGCTCGCCGGCCGCAATGCATTCAGCCTGGCATTCAAGGAGGCAGGCCCCAAGATCCTGGAACCCATCTACGATGTAACGGTAATGGTTCCCGAAGATAAAACGGGCGCCGTGATGACCGACCTGCAGGGCCGCCGCGCCATCATCATGGGTATGGATGGCGGAACCATCAAGGCAAGGGTGCCCCTGGCCGAAATGAACAGGTATTCAACAGCCCTCAGCTCGCTTACCAGCGGCCGCGCATCCTATGAAATGACCTTTGCCGAGTATGCACAGGTACCACCCGATATACAGGACAAGCTCCTCAAGGAATACGAAGAACAAAAAAGCGAGGAAGAATAAACCCCAATGCGGGAGGCTGTCTCGAAAAGACAGCCTCCTTTTTTTGTGCGCAGCAGAATGCTGTACCATCCCCGCCAGACGATTCCTGCCTTATACCCTGACATACTTTCCCTTCTGCATGAATGATTGAAAATGATGCATGAAGGCGAAAGATTTGATCGGGAATTTGCTTTTTCACCCTGAATCATGTTAACTTTGTTAATCAGGCAACATCTTTTTATAATTATCGTATACACATGAAATAGTTATAATTGTAATTCAATCGTTGCCTGAAGCCCATAATGACCAAAAAGCAAACATCATGAAAACATTTATCTTTACTTTATTACTGATAGTCTCGGGATTGACAGCCTCCATCGCCCAGGAATGGATCAGCCTGCTTCCGCAGGAAAAGCTGGAAAAAGGCCGGCTAACGTTTTATGAGATCCAGGATGCCTTTTACCGTTACTGGGAGCCTTATAATGTAAAAAACTCCTATTACGAGAAAGACGGCGAAATGATCAGGGCGCCCTATTACAAGCAGTTTAAACGCTGGGAATGGTACTGGCAGAGCAGGATAGATCCGCAAACCGGCGAATTCCCCGATCTCAGTGTCATTGACGGGTTTTACTCCGGGCAGCTGGAAAACAGGAGCACGGGAGGCAACTGGGTTAGCCTTGGGCCCAACACTTCGCCCGGCGGGTATGCAGGCCTCGGACGTCTCAACTGCGTGGCTTTTGTCCCCGGAAACACCTCCGAATACTATACCGGTGCTGCCTCCGGCGGCATCTGGCATACAACCGATGACGGGGCCACATGGACTGTGCTGAACGACAGCGTGCCTGTTTTGGGAGTAAGTGACATTATCGTGATCAATCCGCCGGTCGGGCTGCATACGCTATATATTGCAACAGGCGACCGCGACGGAGGCGCCCTGTGGTCGCTGGGCGGTCAGCAAAGCAACGACAATAACAGTGTAGGTGTACTAAAATCGATCGACGGCGGTGCCACATGGACAACCACGGGGCTTACATTTACAGCCAGCCAGAAAGTGCGGATCAACCGCCTGCTGATGGACCCCAACTCGGCCTACCAGACCATGTATGCCGCCACCACCAATGGGGTATATAAAACCACCGATGGCGGCGTTAACTGGACACTGACGACCACAACGGCATTTATCGACATGGAATTCAAACCGGGCGACCCCACCACCCTATTCGCCTCTACCGAAGGTTCGTCAACAACGGCCATCTACCTTTCAACCAATTCGGGAAGCAGCTTCAGCCAGGTGGCCAGCTATTCAGGCATCAGAACGGAACTGGCCGTGAGCTATAACCAGCCGACATGGGTTTATGCCGTGGTTGCTTCAACCAACAGCGGGCTGCAGGGCGTATACAAGTCAACAAACAGCGGTGCCTCTTATTCCCAGGTGTTTAACGGGACCATCTCAGGCAATAACCTGCTGGGATGGAGTTGCAGCGGTACCGGCACCGGGGGGCAGGGATGGTATGACCTCTGCATCGCCGCCGACCCCAACAATGCCAATGTTGTTTACGTGGGAGGGGTGAATACATGGAAAACGACAAATGGAGGCACTTCCTTCAGCATCGTTAACCACTGGTCGGGATGTACGGGTGTTCAGACCGTTCATGCCGACAAACACTACTTTGCCTTCCAGGGCAGCTCATCCACCCTTTTCGAATGCAACGACGGTGGCCTTTACAAAACCAGTAACGGGGGAAGTTCCTGGACGCACCTTTCAAGCGGTAAGGCCATTTCACAGATCTACCGCCTGGGAGTGGGGCAAACCTTTGCCGATGAGGTGATCACCGGTTTACAGGATAACGGGACCAAGGCCCTGCTGGCAGGCGTCTGGACCGATGTGATCGGAGGCGACGGCTTTGAATGCATCGTCGACTATACAAATCAGAATACACAATACGGGGCATTGTACTATGGCAGTATCTACCGTACCACCGACTACTGGAACAACAGCACCAACATCACCGGCAGCCTGCCCGGAAGCGGGGCCTGGTGTACACCCTACATCATCGATCCCGTGAACCATCAAACGCTTTACGTTGGCTATAAAGATGTGTACAAGTCGACCAACCAGGGCATAAGCTGGTCGCAGATCAGTAACCAGGGAAGCTCCACAAACCTGCAGTCGATGGCCATATCTGCCAGCAACACTTCGTACATCTATGCCGCAACCCATGGCAATATCTACCGTACCACCAACGGGGGGGGGGCCGCACAAACCTGGACCAACATCACCTCAAACCTCCCCGTGGGCAGTTCAAACATTACCTATATCACTGTTGACCATACCGATCCCAACCACGTATGGGTTTCGATGGGGGCCTATAACAGCCATGGTGTGTATGAAACCACCAACGGCGGCGGGAGCTGGACCAACATTTCTTCAGGCCTTCCGCTATTGCCTGTGATGTGCGTGATACAGAACACCCAGTATTCGGGCGTTGAATTATATGCCGCAACCGATGTGGGCGTTTACGTGAAACGTGATGCGGCCAACTGGGTTCCCTTTAACGACGGATTGCCCAACGTGGTGGTAACCGAATTGGATATCTACTATGATGGCAGTAACCCTGACGACAGCCGCATCTATGCCGCCACTTACGGACGCGGGGTGTGGTGGTCGGACCTCTATAACCCTTATGCCGCTCCGGTTGCTGACTTTACGGGGACTCCAACTTCAGGATTGCCCCCGCTGAATGTCGGGTTTACCGACCTCTCCCAGAACACGGTGAGCACCTGGGATTGGGATTTTGGCGATGGCAACACCTCCACCCAGCAAAACCCGCTGAACATTTACAATGATCCGGGCCTCTACACCGTAAAGCTCGTTGTGACCGGCCCCGGCGGCAGCGACTCCACAACCAAGACCGATTACATTCAGGTGAACTATTTCCCGCCCACCTGCGATTTTACAGCCGACATTACAACGGGTATCTTCCCGCTTACGGTAAACTTCACCGACCTTTCACTTGACAGTGTCGACACCTGGAGCTGGGATTTCGGCGACGGGGGCACCTCCACCGTTCAGCATCCTGAACATATCTACCAGGATCCGGGCCTGTACACCGTATCACTTACCGTGACCGGCCCCGGCGGCAGCGATACACATACGAAAACCGACTATATTACTGTGAACTATCCGGCACCATCCGCTGCATTCAGCGGAAACCCCGTTTCAGGTATTGCACCCCTGAACGTTATTTTCACCGATCTTTCCACCGACACGATCAATACCTGGTCGTGGAGTTTCGGCGATGGTTCATTTTCCAGCCTGCAGCATCCGGCACACCAGTATACGAGCAGCGGCAATTATACGGTCAGCCTTACGGTAACCGGCCCCGGGGGTACCGATACGGAAACAAAAAATAACTATATCAACGTTTCGGATGCCGCCCCGCAGGCCGATTTCACGGGATACCCCACTTCCGGCCCCTTCCCGCTTACGGTGAACTTCACCGATCAGACCAGCGGAGTGGTGAACAACTGGAAGTGGTATTTCGACGATGGGGGTACTTCCATCCTCCAAAACCCTTCCCATACATACATGTTCTCCGGCGAATATACGGTCAGCCTCAAGGTTAACGGCCCGGGCGGCTCCGACTCCATTGCTAAGGTTAACTATATTACGGTACTGGTAGGGATTGAAGAGATTGATGATGCTAACCTTCGTGTATTCCCGAACCCCTGTCGCAATTACCTTTTGATAGAGAGCAACAGGCCGGTCGGCAGCATACAGATCTCCGATATCATGGGGAATCTTGTTAAAGACCTGAAAGTGGATTGCCCGGCACCCTGTGAATGGAAGGTCGACATGCTGGATGTACACCCGGGGATCTATTTCTGCCGGATCGTGATGAATGACGGGAACATGATCCTGATGAAGGTGTTGAAAAGGTAATGCATTACCACATCAGTTCTGTCAGAACCCGATAATCATCACCACTCAGGCGGTGGTGGTTTCCGCCGGCACGGTTTTTTTCGAGTGTACGGATGATCTCTTCTTTATGGAGCGATTTCAATTGTGTTTGCAACAGCCTGACCGGGCTGCCGATGCCTGTGAAAAAGTCCTCGAATCCGGTAACGGTATCTTCCACAGTGTCGACATTAAATAGTTCCCTGCCCAGACGGCGGATCCGGTCCCCGGTTGTTTCCTTCTTCATCCTCATCCATGCCGGGTAAGCAATGGAAAGGGTGGCACCGTGAGGCAGGTCATAAAGTACCGATAAAACATGCCCGATGCTGTGCACACCCCAGTCGCCCGACACCCTTCCGTACATGGTCAGGTTATTGAGGGCCATGGTGGCTGCATACATGATCCTGGCACGAAGGTCATAGCTGCCGGGATCCTTCATCAGGCGGGGGCCGTATTCCATGGCCTCGCTGATGATCGCAATAACGAAACGGTCTGAAAGGGAAGCATCCCCCGCGCCGAAATATGCTTCCAGGGCGTGTGCAATGAGGTCGGTGATGCCGTATGCCGTATAGTCGGCCGGCACGCTGATGGTATAGGAGGGATCGAGAAACGACACGACCGGGTACATGGGCGGGTAGCCAAAGCCCAGCTTTTCCTTGCCGGCATCGTCCTGTATCACTGCAAAACGGTTCATCTCCGTTCCGGTGGCAGCCAGGGTCAATACCGCGATCAGCGGGATCCCTTTCAACGGCGTTTCCCTTCCTTTTACATAATCCCAGGGATCGGCCTGCCCGGGAACCGATACTGCAATGGCCTTTGCCGAGTCGATCACACTGCCGCCGCCCACAGCCACGATCAGTTCAACATCCTTTTCCCTGCCCAGGGCCGTAGCCGCCCGTACATCCTCAATCACCGGGTTGGGCTTGATGCCGGCGTATTCGGTTACTTCGGCCCCCGCCTTCTTTAATTGTCCCGTCACTGCATCATAGATGCCGTTTTCCCTGATCGAGCCCTTGCCATAAACAAGCAATACGCGCTTGCCGCGCAGGCTGACTTCCATGGCCAGTTCATTGATCACGCCGCGGCCGAAAAAGGCCTTCACCGGGTTATAGATCACAAAGTTTTCCATAATTATTGTTTTGGTTATTTTAATGTGATCACACCACTGCCGTGGCAGATCTTTTTTCCGGCATCGTAAACAACCCCGAACTGCCCGGGCGCTACACCCGACACCGGCTCATCGGGAATGATCACAAACAGCGCTCCTTCCCTGCTTAGCATACCTTTGCCAAAAGCCGGCTGATGCCTGATCTTGAAGGCGATTTGTTTTCCCTCTTCGTGCTGTAGCGGGTCATCGGGATTGATGAATTGAAAATCCGCCAGGTAAATCTTGTCATTGTACTGTGCAACCGGATCATAACCGTTCGAGATGTACAGAATGTTCTTATCGATATCCTTTTTGATCACAAACCAGGGGCCCCGGCTCAACCCCAGGCCCTTCCGCTGCCCGATGGTATGAAACCACAGGCCTTTGTGTTCACCCCAGACTTTTCCAGTTTCCAGTTCGATGATTTCACCGGGCTTTTCCCCTGCATATTTCCTGATATAATCATTGTAGTTGATCTTACCCAGGAAACAGATGCCCTGGCTGTCGGGCCTTTGCGCACTTGGCAGTCCCATTTCCCCTGCCATGCGGCGTACTTCCGCTTTCAGCATGTCATGGATGGGGAACATGGCCCTGGAAAGCTGGCCATAAGTGATCCGTGCCAGAAAATAACTCTGGTCCTTTTCCCTGTCGCGGGCCGTTCCAAGGAAAAAGCCCTCCCGGTCTTCGATTACCGACGCATAATGCCCTGTTGCGATCTTGTCAAAACCACCACCGTATTTATCATAAAAACTGCCAAACTTGATCAGCCTGTTACACATCACGTCGGGGTTGGGGGTGAGCCCGCTTCTGACAGTATCCATGGTATAGCTGATAACCCTTTCGCGGTATTCCCTGTGCAGGTCAACGATATCCATTTTGAGCCCGTATTTCCGGGCAATCCAGCTGGTGATCTCAATGTCTTCCTCCGAAGGGCAATCGATAAATCCCGGCTCATCTTCCATTGCAATCTTAATATAGAAGATATGCGGATCATATCCCTTCTCTTTGAGGATGGGGATGATCACAGAGCTGTCGACACCTCCCGAAACCAGCGCAGCTATCTTCATTTTACCTTTCCCGGGTTTTTGATAACGAAACTCTTCCAGCTATTGTAATGTTCGCCCCCTGCAATGGGTTTCCGCTGGAAATAATGGCATACCGCAACGGCCAGCCCGTCGGTGGCATCCATGTATTCGGGCGGGTCTTTGATCAGTAAAAGGGTGTTCAGCATGCCTGCCACCTGCTCCTTCGATGCATTGCCTTTGCCGGTGATCGACTGTTTGATCTTTCTGGGCGAGTATTCGAAAATGGGAATGCCGAGACTGAGGGCGGCGGCCATGGCCACGCCCTGTGCCCTGCCCAGTTTGAGCATCGACTGCACGTTCTTTCCGTAAAAAGGCGCCTCAATGGCCAGTTCATCGGGCTTGTACTCAGTGATGAGCGAACGTGTACGCTCAAAAATCTTCTTCAGCTTGATCCCGTGGTCGGGGAAACCGCCAAGTTTTAATACACCCAGTGTGATCAGTTCAATTTTATTACCTTTATGGTGTACTAATCCATACCCCATGATGTTGGTGCCGGGATCTATTCCCAATATGATACGGTCGCTGCCTGACAATGCTGTGATCATTATGATGTGCGGATGAGAACAAAGGTACGCAAAACATACAATTACCTGATCAGGATACTGATCATCGCTGCTACCTATGGTTTTATCTACCGGCAGGTATTTACCAAAAAAGACCTGCCGGAAGTATTCGGTTCCTTTTCCGGACAATTTGGCAATACACGCTTCATTGAACTACTGCTGCTGGTCATGTTCCTGATGCTGGTCAACTGGAGCACCGAAGCGCTGAAATGGAAATATCTGATCGGCAAGATAGAAAGGCTGAACTGGTTCAGCGCTTTCAAGGCGGTGCTGACCGGTGTGGCCGTCAGCGCACTCACGCCCAACCGTGTGGGCGATTATTTTGGCAGGGTGTTCATCCTCGAAAAGGCCAACCGAATCGAAGGCGTGTTCATCACCATCCTGGGCAGCATGAGCCAGTTGCTGGTCACTTTTATAGCCGGTACCCTGTGCCTGCTGATGCTGATCGGCTCCGGGGATGAAGGCATATACCGGTTCTTTAACATTCCCCTTTATATGTATGATTATTTTTTCTGGGGAGGATTGTTGCTCATCCTCCTGCTGAATGTTCTGTTTACCCTTTTGTTCCTGAATATTTCACTGCTTTCGACCCTGGCGGGGAAACTCAGGGGAAAGCTGCTCGAAAAACTGACATCCTACATTCACATCCTCTCGGCTTATACCACGGGGGAATTGCTGGTGGTGATCCTGCTGAGCCTTTTCAGGTTTTTTATCTTTTCCTTGCAGTTTTACTTACTGCTGCTGATGTTTTCGGTAAAGCTCCCCTTATTGCAGGGGATGTTGCTTATCGGGCTGATCTTTTTCGTTATGACGATGATCCCCACAGTTGCCATCGCCGAGCTTGGCGTTCGCGGTTCGGTATCCCTGTTCTTTATCGGTATATATTTCGGCGGGGCCGATGCCATGCCGGCAGCCGTGGCCCTGGGGGTTGTGGCGGCTTCCACTGCCCTTTGGCTGGTAAACCTGGCACTGCCGGCCCTGGCCGGGGCCCTGTTTGTGTTTAACCTGAAATTTTTCAGAAAGCCCGGCTATGAGCACGGCTGAAATGGTCATATCATGGGTGTTATTGACCGGCGGGATAGCGTATTTGGCGCTGATCACGGTTTTTACCCTCGGTTGGTCGAAACTGCGAAGCATTCCCTTTTCCGGTACACCTTCCGTGTTTGTCAGCATTGTGCTTGCAGCCCGCAATGAAGAAAAAAATATAGGGAAACTTTTGTCGCGCCTCATTACACAGGACTACCCCGGTCATCTTTTCGAGATCATAGTGGTCAATGACCATTCCCTTGATCAGACCCCCGCCATTATCGACAGCTTCAGCTCATTTCCCTGCTTAAAGGCACTGCATGCCGGTGAGGAAACCAAGGGCAAGAAACAGGCCCTCAGCCTGGGCATCGGCCGGGCGCAGGGCCGGCTGATCGCTACGGTCGATGCCGACTGCTTCCCCGGCAGGCTATGGCTGCGCACCATGGTCAATTATTATGAAACAAGCGGTTGCCGGATGGTGGCAGGGCCTGTAGCCATCCGCAAACCCCGTGGAATTATTCCTTCCTTTCAGGCGCTGGAACTGCTGAGCCTGGTAGCTTCCGGGGCCGGGGCGGCCCGAAACGGCAAGTCCATTATGTGTAACGGGGCAAATCTGCTGTATGAAAAAGAAGCCTATGAAGAAGCCGGGGGGTTCAGCGGGAACGTCCACATCGGCGGGGGAGACGACATGTTCCTGCTCGAAAAATTCATTCGCCTGTACAGGACAAAGAGCCTTGCCTTCGCAAAAGACCGAAGGGCCATGGTGCATACCTTTGCATCGGAGAGCCTGCGAAGCTTCCTTGAACAACGTTTCCGTTGGGTGGCAAAGAGCCCGGCATACCGGAACGGCTTTCTTATATTCACCGCAGTGGCGGTATTGTTATTTAACCTGGCACTGCTGGGATCGCTGCTTGCATCGGCTTTCCTGCCCGGCCTTTTCCCGCTATTCCTGGCAGCCTTCCTTGTAAAATGCATCATCGACTTCCCCATACTCTGGATGGCCACGGGTTTTGCCGATCAGCGAAAGCTGATGGCCTGGTACCTTCCTTTCCAGTTGATATATTTTGTTTTTATTACCTTAAGCGGAGTGGCGGGAAACCTGCTTTCGTATAGCTGGAAAGGGAGGAGCAAGTACTGATTTCAGCGGATAGCATGCATCAGTGCCCCCGCTATGACCAGGTCGTTTTTTGTGGTGATCTTGATATTTTGCGTTTCACCTTCAATCAGCCATATGCGCCCGCCACCGGCTTCAAGAACGCATGCATCGTCGGTGAAAGACGGATCCCACTGACGCTCATAGGCCGCTTTGATAAGGTTTGTTTCGAACGCCTGAGGGGTTTGCACCAGCATGAGCCTGCTCCTGTCGATCCGGCGGTTCATTTCGCCGGTGACTTCCCTGACTGAGTCGGCGGGAGAGATGACAGGTACGGCCGAGCCCTTTTGCGCTGCCATGCTGAAACACCGGCTGATCAGGGCTGTTGACACAAGTGGCCGGGCAGCGTCATGGATGGCAACCAGGCTCCCCGCTCGTACATGTGCAAGACCGTTCCTGACGGAATGGAAGCGGGTGTTTCCACCTGTGCAGACAGTATGCCCGTGCTCAAAACGGTACTTATGGCACAGCTCTTCCCAGTTTTTTCCCATACCGGCGGGCAATACCACGATTAGCTTCACTTTTGGCGAATACGCCAGAAAAGCCTGCATGCTGTACATGAGCAGGGGAAGTCCGTGAAGTTCCATGAACTGTTTCGGGACCGGCAGGCCCGTTCTTTCACCTTTGCCGCCGGCAGTGATGATGGCGTATTTTTCAGGTTCCGGGGGCATCATTTCATTTTGACGGATAAATCAAAATACAGGCAAACAAAGATAATGTTAACTGAAGATCAGCTCTGACTGAAGTAAAAAGCATCTTGAGCGGTCAGATTATCAGCATCGCATCACCATAAGTGAAGAATTTGTATTTGTTGTCGACGGCTTCCTTATAGGCTTTCAACAGAAAATCATAACCGGCATATGCTGCCACCATCATCATCATGGATGACTGGGGCAGGTGAAGGTTGGTGATCATGGCGTCGGCAACCTGGAATTCGTAAGGCGGAAAAATGAATTTGTTGGTCCAGCCGCTGAAAGGCTTTACCTTTCCGGTTATGGAAACCGTTGATTCAAGGGCTTTCATGGAGGTGGTTCCAACTGCGCAGATCCTTTTGCGTTTTTCCTTTGCCTGATTGATGATACTGGCATTGGCCTCATCGATGATGACCTCTTCCGAATCCATTTTATGCTTGGTCAGGTCTTCCACTTCTATATTCCTGAAGTTTCCAAGCCCGGCATGCAGGGTGATCTCGGCAAATGACACGCCCAAGAGTTCAAGCCTTTTCATCAGCTCCCGGCTAAAATGCAGGCCTGCCGTAGGGGCAGCAACGGCTCCTTCATGCTTGGCATAGATGGTCTGGTACCTTTCTTCATCCATTGGCTCCACCTTGCGTTTATGGATTTTCGGAAGGGGGGTTTCGCCAAGCCGGTAAATGGTTTGCTTAAACTCGTCATAAGGCCCGTCGAACAGGAAACGGAGCGTTCTGCCACGCGAAGTGGTGTTGTCGATCACCTCGGCCACCAGGGCCTCATCTTCGCCAAAATAAAGCTTGTTGCCGATCCTGATCTTCCTTGCCGGATCAACCAGAACATCCCATAACCTGGTTTCCTGGTTCAGTTCGCGAAGCAGGAACACTTCGATCTTTGCCCCTGTTTTTTCCTTGGTCCCGTATAAACGGGCAGGGAACACCTTGGTATTGTTAATCACAAAAACATCCCCATCGTCGAAATGCGACAATATCTCACCGAAAGTTTTGTGTTCAATGGAACCATCCTTCCTATTCAATACAATCATCTTAGATTCGTCCCTGTTGGCAGGCGGGTGATTGGCAATGAGTTCAGGAGGTAAATGAAATCTGAATTGCGATAATTTCATTCTTCTCAGTTTATTTTAGTCTTCAGGAAATGAATTTGCAAAGATACACAAAAAAGCAGGCATTGTCAAACCTTTTCCCTTATGTATTAGCACTTTCTGAGCTTCTGATATTAGGAACTAACAGTAAGTAATTTGAATATCAGCCGTTTGTCTTTAATGATTGGAGGATTGTTTCCAGTTCCTGTATACTTATGGCATTATCTACCCTGTAATTTCCAATTCGCGTCCGGCGAAGCGAATACAGGTAAGCGCCGCTACTGAGTGCCCGGCCGAAATCATTGGCCAGTGAACGGATATAGGTGCCTTTGCTGCAAACCACCCTGAACCTTGTGAACGGAATACCAGCTTCGGTAATATCGAATTCGCGGATGAAGACTTCACGCGGCTGCATGATCATGGATTCGCCGCTACGGGCCATTCTGTACGAACGGGTGCCACCCACCTTGATGGCTGAATATGCCGGCGGCACCTGCATTTGCCGGCCGGTAAAGCCACTTGCGCATTCATATATTCTTTCACAACTGATATGATCTGTATCATACTGCTCGTCAACCTCCGTTTCCCGGTCGAACGAGGGCGTGGAGCCTCCTATAAAAAAAGTACCTGAATATTCCTTGTCGAGACCTGTCAGCCCGGCTATCTCCTTGGTTTTATGACCTGTGCAGACAAGCAGCAGGCCTGTGGCCAGCGGGTCGAGCGTGCCGGCATGCCCAACCTTTATTTTTTTGATTCCCAGGTAATGCCTGAGCAGATGCCGGATCTTGTTCACGGCATCAAAGGAAGTCCACCCCTCTGCTTTATCAATCAGCAGGAGTTCTCCCTCTGTAAAGTCGTATGTTTCCCTGCGTGACAAAATATCGGATCAGATAAAAAATGCTGCCGCGATGATGGCGGCGGTACCGATCAAAAAACAATAAACGGCAAAATAGATCAGCCTGCCCTTTTTTACGATGCCGATCATCCAGCGACAGGCCAGCAGGCCGGATATGAAAGCGGCCATAAACCCGACAACCAGCGGGATCAGCCCCACACCGCCGGCACTCCCGTTCTCTCCGTCGATGATGTCTTTTGCGTTTGCCCCGATAATGGGGATCAACACCATCAGGAAGGAGAAGCGGGCAACATTGGCTTTCCTGTTTCCCAGCATCAGGCCTGTTGAAATGGTAGCTCCCGAGCGTGATATGCCCGGAAGTACCGCAAAAGCCTGGGCCAGGCCGATAAGGAAAGAATCAACAAAGGAGATCTTCCGTTCGTTTCGCTTTACCAGGTAGGTCAGGGCAAGAAGCAGGGATGTGACGAGCAGCATGGACCCGACCAACATCACATTGCCCGTAAAGAACTGCTCAACCTCTTGCTTAAAGAACAAACCAAGGATGATCACCGGGATCATCGATACAAAGATCCTGGCCACGAAGAGGGTTTCTTCATTCAGGCGGAAAGCCAGCAGGCCCCTGATCAGTTTCAGGATGTCCCTGTAAAAAACGACAATGGTACTGAGCACGGTTGCGCCGTGAACAACGACAGTAAAAACCAGGCTTTTTTCTGCATTTACGCCCAGGATGGCTTTGCCCAGCTCAAGATGGCCGCTGCTGCTTACGGGCAGAAATTCGGTAAGCCCCTGGATAATCCCCAGTATGAGCGCTTCGAGCCAATTCATCGGTTATAGGGAAAGGATCAGTCCTTGGGTTTTTTCATGATCGCGTAGATCTCTATAACATATCCCGCGAGGACAAGAATGGGCGCCAGGGTCATCCGGCGAAAGCTGAAAATACCTTCACTGAACTCATTCGGGTCGTCCGACCCGCCCCCGATCATGAGCAGGAAGCCTGCCAGGATCACCACCAGTCCGATGATCAGCAAACGATAATTCTCCCTGCCAAAAGCAAAGGAAGCAGACTGCTCCCCACCGGGTTTCAGGGAGGCGGCATCCGGGGATTTCTGCCCCTTTACTTCTCCCGATTTAATGATCTTTTGTTTTTTACCGGCAGTCATGTGTTGTTGTTTTTGCTGTTATATACTATGAAGTATTAATGGCCTGAAACATGTTGCAGGAACAGCTTCAAATGACAAAAATACTGTGTTTAACAATATAATCCAACAGAAACACGAATTCATCAGCTAAGGGAATTCCGTCAGGCCTGGAATTGTAATTCGTTTACCCGCATCGCAACTACAGGTACAACTGATCGATACGGGCCCTCAGGTAGCGCCGCAGGGCGAAAAAAGTTGAGAAATACGTCAGGATGATGCCTGCCAGGAAAACGAAGCCGAACAAGGTAAGGATGAGCCCGATATCCTGCAGGTTAACCAGCTCGGGAAGTTCTTTTTGTGAAAAGTAAAGGATCACTCCCAGGAAGATGAGCGCCATGAAGGCTGCATACATGCCCTGCACCACGCCTTTCCACAGAAAGGGCCTGCTGATGAACCAGCCGGTGGCTCCGACCAGTTGCATGGTCTTGATTAGGAACCGCCTGCTGTGCAACGAAAGCCGGATGGTATTATTGATCAGGGCCACGGCAATGATCAGCAGCAGGGCGCTGAAGCCCATGATCACCAGCCCGATGCGCCTGATGTTGCGGTTGATCATATGTACCAGGTCTTTCTGGTAGTATACTTCTTTCACATCGGGATTGCCCAGCAATGCTTTTTCGATCACCTCCAGGCTGTCGGGATTGGTATAATTGGCCTTTAGCTTCAATTCAATGGAAGGGAGCAACGGATTATACCCCAGGAAACTGATAAAATCCTCGCCCAGATCCTCCTGCAGTTCAACCGCTGCCTGTTCGGGCGTAATATACTCTGTCGACTTGATAAAAGGAGCGGCATCAAGGGTTTTTTGCAACTGAATGATACCGGCTTCCCTTACACCCTCTTTCATGTAAATGGAAAAACCGATGTTTTCGCGTACATAATCGGAGAGTTTTCGGGCATGGAGTACGACCAGTCCGAGCAAACCGAGCATAAATAATACCAGCATGATGCTGATCAGTGCCGTGGCCTTTGACGATTGCAGCTTGCGCCGCTGGTAACGTTCATCTCTTTTGCTCATGGGTTGGCAGGGATTGATGTTGCCACAAAATTAGTGATTTTATCGGATTGTTGCTTTCAATCATACTCCGTGGTCGCTCTTTCCGGCCCCCGCTGGCGCATGTCTTTGAGGCTTGCCTGAAATCCGCATGTCAGTTAATAGGATTTAAAGGTGGTAAGGGGGATTGAAATCTGAAATCTGAAGCATTGCTGTCCGGAATAATTTATTGTAAACGATATAGTCCTTTATTGGAAGGGCTTTGGTGAGGGTGGACTGTTTAGGGTCTTCTTTGGAGTATATTGTCGGCAATGCCTCGACTACCGCTCGGCATGACAAGGCATTGTTTATTTAGGGAATAAGGGCGCGGCACTCAATAACTTGATTTTATTGGTGTGCCGCGCCCTTACTTCCCCCGGATAAATGGAAGCATTGTCACCCTGAGCGACAGTCGAAGGGTGTCACCGCGAGCACTTAGGCCAGCTCAGTATAAACTCCGTCGAGCGGTTCTAACAATTACGCGTTTTTCGCTGCTTAGAATTATCCCGGACAGCAATGAATCTGAAGGCTGAAATCTGAATTAGGAAATGGTCATATCGATGCTGTTCATGCAGCGAGCCTGTGGGGAATAAATAAATGTTCCAGGATTAAAAGGTGGTAAGGGCTTCTGTTTTATGGCTAATGGTTCAAATGATAAATATCATAGCCCACTAATTTATTCGTGGGTCGAATTAGATGCGCGGGACACCTCGAGCCAGATTTTACCTGCAATTTCCATTCGGTTTGTGATAACGACCCTTCCGGTCTCATCGTTAAAGTCGCGGGCTGTGAGATCAGCCCCGGCGGATAATCTGTAAAACAACTGCTGACTACTGACTTCTTTTTGTATTTTCGCATTCGATTAAATGATGACGTAATCAATGGAATACAACTTTAAGGATATTGAAAGGAAATGGCAGGAGTACTGGCAGGAAAACAAAACCTTTGCTGCCCATAACGATTCTTTCAAACCCAAATACTATGTGCTCGACATGTTTCCCTACCCAAGCGGGGCAGGGCTGCATGTTGGCCATCCGCTGGGATATATCGCCTCCGACATTTATGCCCGCTATATGCGGCACAGAGGCTTTAACGTGCTTCATCCAATGGGCTACGATGCCTACGGACTGCCGGCCGAACAATATGCCATACAAACCGGAACACATCCGCAGATCACCACCTTCAGGAATATCGACCGATACCGCGAACAGCTTGACCGGATCGGCTTTTCCTACGACTGGAGCCGTGAGGTAAGGACCTGCGACCCGAACTATTATAAATGGACGCAGTGGACCTTCATCCGGCTTTTCAAACACTGGTACAATAAAAAAACGGATAAGGCCGAACCCATTGCAGGACTGGTTTCTTATTTTGAACAAGACGGCAACCGGGGTATTGATGCAGCCTGTAATGAATGTGAATTGTTTACGGCCACGGAGTGGAAGGGCATGAACGAAACAAAGCAGCAGGAGGTGCTGATGAACTACCGCCTGGCCTACCTTTCCGATACCTGGGTGAACTGGTGCCCGGAGCTGGGTACGGTGCTGGCCAACGACGAGGTAAAAGACGGGGTTTCGGAACGTGGAGGACACCCGGTGGAACGCAAACTGATGAAACAGTGGTCGCTGAGGATCACCGCATATGCCCGCCGGCTGCTTGATGGCCTCTCCGGCATCGACTGGACCGAATCCCTGGTAGAGATACAGAAAAACTGGATCGGAAGGTCCGAAGGGGCAGCGGTCAATTTCAACATCGCAGGCCACAGCGAAAAGGTCCTGGAAATATTCACCACCCGGCCCGATACACTCTGGGGCGCAACCTTTATGGTGCTGGCACCGGAACATGAATGGGTAGAAGCCATCACTACGGATGAGAAAAAGGCCGAGGTGATGGAATATGTGGAGATGGCCAGGAACAGGTCGGAAAGGGAAAGAGCTTCCGAAATAAAAAAAATATCCGGGGTCTTTACCGGATCTTATGGCATCAATCCGGTAAACGGCGAAAAAATCCCGATATGGGTGGCCGATTACGTTCTGATGGGATACGGTACAGGAGCCATCATGGCCGTGCCTGCCCACGACAGTCGCGACTTTGCCTTTGCCAGGCATTTCGGTATTCCCGTTCTTCAGGTGGTGAAACAACCCGGTGAAGAACCCGGCGACCCGCTCAGCTGGGACGATTCATATGATGCCAAAGAAGGGGAAATGATCAATTCCGGCTTCATCACCGGCATGAGCGTGAAGGATGGCATCAGGGCCGTGATCGACTGGCTGGGTAAAAAAGGCATCGGATATGGCACCGTGAACTATCGCCTGCGCGATGCTATCTTCAGCCGGCAGCGCTACTGGGGCGAACCTTTCCCCATTTATTACAAGAACGGTATGCCTTATCCCCTCGACGAAAGCGAACTTCCGCTCAAATTGCCCGAAGTGGATAAATACCTCCCCACCGAAAGCGGAGAACCACCCCTGGCTCGTGCAAAAAACTGGGTGAACAAGGACGGATATCCGCTCGAAACGAATACCATGCCCGGCTTTGCCGGATCAAGCGGGTATTATTACCGTTATATGGACCCCTGGAACGACAAGGAGTATTTTTCCCGGGAAGCCAATGACTACTGGCAGGATGTAGACCTTTACATCGGAGGGGATGAACATGCATCCGGACACCTGATCTATGCCCGATTCTGGAGCATGTTCCTCTTCGATATCGGCCTCGCCTGCAAGGCAGAACCCTTCAAAAAACTGATCAATCAGGGAAAGATACAGGGAAGATCAAGCTTCGTTTACCGTGTCAGGGGTGAGAATACATTTGTATCCCATAACCTGCGCGGAGATTACGACACCATCCCGATCCATGTCGATATCAGCTTTGTTGAAAATGACATACTCAACATAGAGGCGTTTAAAAAATGGCGCCCCGAATTCAGCGATGCCCGATTTGTACTGGAAAATGGAAAATACATATGCGGCTGGGAGATCGAAAAAATGTCGAAATCCAAGCACAATGTGCAAAACCCCGACGAACTGATCGAAAAATACGGCGCCGATACACTGAGGCTTTACGAAATGTTCCTCGGACCACTCGAACATCACAAACCCTGGGATACCAAAGGCATTGAGGGCGTGTTCCGCTTTATAAAAAAACTCTGGCGCCTCTATCATTCGCCCGATGGCAACTTCCTGCTTACAGATGAAGAACCGGGCGATGCGGAATGGAAAGTGCTCCACAAGACCATTAAAAAGATCAGGGAAGATATTGAACGTTTTTCATTCAACACGGCGGTAAGCTCTTTTATGATCTGTGTGAATGAACTGACAGACCTGGCATGCAGCAAACAAAAGATCCTCGAACCACTCGCCTTACTCATTTCCCCTTACGCCCCCCATATTGCCGAAGAACTCTGGCGCAAACTCGGGCATGAGCAAAGCATTGCCTGTGAAGAATATCCCATATGGGACGAGAAATACCTGGTGGAAGATACATTCCTCTACCCGGTGTCTTTTAACGGGAAATTACGTTTCAAACTCGAATTTCCGCTCGATATGGGCAGTGAAGAAATTGAGAAAAAAGTTCTTGAAGCGGAAGAAGCTCAGAAATGGCTGGAAGGCAAACCCCCGCGCAAAGTGATCGTGGTCCCCAAACGCATCATCAACGTAGTGGTTTAAGTTTTTTTAAGCGAACAACATCCTGTTTGGAATGTTTTTTGAGATAAATACACCAAACAAAAGCCCAAATGAAAAAAGCAGTTGCTTATATTGGCCTGTTTCTCCTGCTTCTCCCTGCCGGGATGAACGCACAGGAACTGGTTCGTAAGGTGGATGAGATCCCCTTCCAGCGTGGTGAAACCGGAAAATACCGGGTATACTACGATTCATGGCTCACCTCCGGGATCTCCGCCGGAATAGGGCTCATCAGCATAAAGGATGATGTAAAACAATTCAATGGCAGGAATACCTTTCACCTGGAGGTGATCGGGAAATCAGTTGGGTTGTTTAACTGGTTCTTCAAGGTTGATGACCGCTTCGAATCCTATGTCGACGAAGAAAAGATCATCCCCTATCATTTTATCCGCCGTACCCATGAAGGCTCTTTTAAATATGAAGATGAAGTGGACTTCGACCATGAGAACGGTATCGCTAAAAGCCGTCGTGCCGAGAAAACCATCCCGGCAAATGTACAGGATATCGTGTCCGCCTTTTACTTTATGCGTACCCTCGATTTTACTGAAGCGGTGGCCGGAGATGTTTTCTACCTGGATTTCTTCCTCGACGATTCAGCCTATGTGAGCAAGATCGTTTTCGAGGGACGCGAAGTGGTGCAAACCCGTCTGGGGAAATTCCGATGCCTGCGGTTTAAACCCATGGTGGCCCAGGGGGAGATCTTCCAGGAACCCTACCCCATGACCCTGTGGGTGACCGACGACCGCAACAAGGCCCCCGTGCTGGGGAAGTCGACCGTGATCATCGGATCGGTAAAAATAGAACTGGTCAAGATCGAAGGCCTGAAATATCCCATGGAGGCCAAACTCGATTGAAACACAACAACAGCCTGCTTATACGCATATTATTAATCGCCGGGCTCTGAATGGCTTCCTCCTGATTAAGGCCGGATTAACTATCTTTGTTTATGGAATCCGGGATGCCCGTGCATCCTTATCCTGTAATCATGAACCAATTATTTAAACCATGAAAAAATATTTTTTGAACATATTGCTTATTAACGGCCTGCTGTTCCTGGCTGGTAATCTGATGGTGAAAACCGTTGTGGCCTCGGGTGCCGCTGCTCCCGGCGATTATGAAAAGCTCTGGGAAGAGGTGGGCAGCCTCGAGATGAAAGGACAGCCGCGTTCTGCCATCGCGGTGGTTGACAGGATCTGGCAAATGGCCCTGGAAGAAAGGAATGAACCCCAAATGATCAGGGCCCTTGAATACCGCATCCGCCTCGGATCACGCTTTTTGGAAGACCATTACCGCGAAGGCATTGAACAGGTCAATGAGGCATTTGCCCATTTTTCCGAACCATCGGTGCAGGTTCTCCACTCCCTGCTTGCCGACCTGTATATGGGATATTATTTTTCGAACCGCTACAAAATCCTTGACCGCACCAATGTGGAAGGCTATGAATTGACGGATATGGGAAGCTGGGACCAGAAAACCTTTGCCGAAAAGATCTTCGGCGAGTTGAGGCTTTCCCTTGAAAACCCCGGCTTGCTGCAGCAAACCCCCGCCGGAGATTATTCAACCATCCTCGACAATCAGGATAGCCTTCATACTTTCAGGCCCACCCTTTATGATCTGCTGGCGCAGCGGGCGCTGGATTTTTACAGGAATGATGAGTTCATGGCCGGCAGGCCGGCGCTCCGTTTTGAAATAGATAAACCGGGCATGCTGGATATTGCCGGGAGTTTTGTTAAAATCCCGCTGGAAGAAAAGGAAGCCTTTTCGATGAAATTCCATGCCCTGGAGCTTTATCAGCAACTCATCGCCTTCCACCTCAACGATCCGGAGCCCGGGGTGCTGGTCGACATTGACCTCAGCAGGCTCAACTTTGTTTATGAGCATGCCACTTTCCCGGATAAGGACGAAGCCTACCTGCACAGTCTCCAGCAGATGGAAAACAAATATATCGGCCATGAGGCGGTGGCCGAAGTATATTATTATATTGCCACATTCTACGACCAGTCGGCAAACCGCCACCAGCCCCTGATATCTGACGATCATGCCCGCGACCGCGTGATAGCCGCCGAATATTGCAGGCTTGCCGTCAGGGACTACCCCGATTCATACGGTGCCGCGCATTGCAAAGCATTACTCCGGTCGATAGAAACCAAATCACTCGACTGCCAGGTGATGCATGCCAACCTTCCGGCAAAACCCATACTCGCTTCCATCAGCTTCAGGAACGTTGAAACCATCTACCTGCGCGTTGTTGAACTCAACCCGCGTGAACCCTTAAGCAGGAAAGGGCAACAGAACGATGAGCAATTGCTGGATGAATTCAGGAAGATGCGGCCCGTGAAGCAGTGGTCGGCTGAATTGCCCGTCGAAACAGACTACCAGCAGCACCGCTCCGAAATTGCCATACCGCCGCTGACCGAAGGCTATTACGGGCTGATGCTTTCCGATAACCCCGGCTTTGAAAAGGCAAGGGGCATCGTCAGCATTACCCGCTTCTGGACCACCAGCATCAGCTATATCAAAAAGGAAGACGAGAGCGGAAACCTCATGTTTTTTGTGCTCGAACGTGCAACGGGTAAAAGCATGCCGGGGGTCGGGGTACAGTTATCCGAAGAGGTATACGACCGGGCCGGAAGGGATTACAAACTCATCACACAAGGATCATATACAACCGACGCGGAAGGATATTTTTCCGTACAGGCCGGGGAAGGAAGCCGGGGCAGGCTGATCATGGAGTTTACAAAAGGCGACGACAGCTACATCACCCCCAATCATTTTTACATATCCAAAAAACACCAAAGCCCTGAAAGATCATACGAAAAAACATATTTTTTTACCGACAGATCCATATACAGGCCCGGGCAAAGCGTCTATTTCAAGGGTATTATGCTGACCCGTACGGGCGAACGTTATGAATTGCAAAAGAACCGCGAAACCACCGTTGTCTTTTATGACGCCAATAACCAGAAGGTATCGGAACTGAAGCTGAAAACCAACGATTACGGCTCATTTCACGGTTCCTTCACGGCACCTGTGGGCCAGCTCACAGGAAATATGCGCATACAAAATGAAAGCGGGCAAAACTCCTTTGCTGTTGAGGAATACAAAAGGCCCGGGTTCGAAGTCCTCTTCGACCCGCTCAAGGGAAGTTACCGGCTGAACTCAGCCGTAACCGTCAATGGCCGGGCCATGGCCTATGCGGGGAACCCCCTCGGCCAGGTGCAGGTAAAATACAGGATCGTGCGCAATGCCTGGTTTCCTTTTCGCTATTATGCATGGGCCTATCTGCCCGAAAGCAGGGAAGCCGAAATTGCTTCGGGGCTGACAAGGACCGATGAAAACGGGAACTTTACCATCAAATTTACGGCCATCCCCGATGCAGCATTGAACCAGAAACTGCACCCGTCATTCAATTATACCATTTATGTGGATGTGACCGACCCTTCGGGCGAAACACAGTCGGGACAGAAAACCGTGACAGTGGGGTCAAAATCCCTGCTGATCCACCTCGACATGCCTGAATTGCTAAACAGCAGCGATCTGCAAAATTATTCCCTCCGGACTACCAACCTTAACGGTGAGCCGGAAGCAGCCACCATTGAAGTAAAGATCATTCAGTTGCAGGGCCCCGGGCAGGTTTTGCAGGAAAGGGACTGGCAACGCCCCGACATTTACCTGATTGCTGAAAACGACTTCAGGGAAATGTTCCCCAATACGGCATATCGTGATGAGGACAACAAGGAAAACTGGGAGGAAGTCAAAACCCTGTACACTAAGAAATTCAATACGGCAGAAAAAGCGGAGCTGGAGGCCGGATTGTTTGAAAAATGGTCGCCCGGGGCATATAAGGTTGTGATGACCAGCCGTGATGTGTTTGGCGAAGAGGTGAAAAGCACACATTTTTTTACGCTTTTCGACCCGGCTTCGAAAAGCATACCCCTGCAGGAGGCAAACTGGTTCGTTCCCCTGAAGACAATGGCCGAACCGGGTGAAAAGGCATCTTTCCTCGTTGGCAGCTCATTTAAAGAGGTACACCTTTTATATGAACTCACCGGGAAACAGGGGCTTGTCGAACGTGAATGGATCAGCCTCAGCGGCGAGCAGCGTTTGATCGAAATCCCGGTCGGAGAGGAAGACCGCGGCAACCTGGGCGTGAACCTCGTATTTGTGAGCCATAATCGAAACTATAACAGGCAGGTGTTGATCAGGGTTCCGCATACCGACAAAAAGCTGGACATCAGTTTTGCCACTTTCCGCGAAAAACTACTGCCTGGGCAGGAGGAAAGCTGGAACATCCGTATCCGGTCATCGGCCGGCGAAAAAGTGGCCGCAGAAATGCTGGCGGGCATGTACGATGCTTCACTGGATGCTTTCAGGCCACAGCAGTGGTTGTTCAGCCTGTATCAGGAAACTTTCTTTTTCCCGGCCTGGGATGCCCAACAGGCCTTTGTCCCGAATGCCGGCCGGATCTATCGCATTTACCGCCCCTACGAATCGCCCCCGCTCAGGATCTACAATACTTTTGTCTGGAGCGGATTATACAGCCAGGGGTTTGGATATCCCGGCTACCGGACCAAGTCGGCAGTCAATATGAGAAATGTTGAGGATGATGGTATGCTCCTTGCCGAAGGCGAGGCATTTGAGGAGGCCCCGCCCGTGAGCGAACAGTCGGAAGTGTTACCGGTGAAAGACAAGGATCCCCTTGCTGATGAAGACCGGCAGGAGATACAGATACGGCGGGACTTTCGCGAAACGGCCTTTTTCTTCCCCGACCTGAAAACGAACCAGGAGGGCGACATCCTGATCAGCTTCACGGTGCCCGAAGCCCTTACCCGCTGGAAAATGATGGGGCTTGCCCATACGCAGGATCTGCGTTCCGGCTTCATCAGCAGGGAGCTGGTTACCAGCAAGGATCTCATGGTGATGCCGAATCAGCCGCGCTTTTTCAGGGAAGGCGATGAGATATGGTTCAGCGCGCGCGTGGTGAACCTTACCGAAAAAACACTGAAAGGCACAGCCACCCTGGAACTTTATGATGCCATCAGCATGAAGAAAGTTAGTGAAGACTTTGGGATCGGGCAGGAGGAAACCGGCTTTGAGGCGGCGGCTGGCGGCAGCGGCCATGTGTCGTGGAAGCTCAGCATCCCCCGCAATGCCGGACCGGTCATGTACCGGATCATGGCAGAATCGGGCGATTTCAGCGACGGTGAAGAGATGGTGATCCCCGTGCTGAAAAACAGGATGCTGGTTACCGAGTCGATGCCCCTTCCCGTGAGGGGTAATGAAAGCAGGAGTTTTCATTTTGCGAAGCTGGCCGAATCACAGGTTCCGGGCACTACGCTTACCAACTACAGTTATACGCTCGAGTTCACGGCCAACCCGGCCTGGTATGCCGTTCAGGCACTTCCTTATCTGATGGAATATCCTTACGAATGTTCCGAGCAGATCTTCAACAGGTTGTATGCCAACGGCCTGGCGGCGCACATCACCGGTAGCCACCCGAAAATAAAAAAGGTGTTCGAAAGCTGGATGACGGCCACTCCCGACGCACTGCTTTCGAATCTTGAAAAGAACCAGGACCTGAAAAATGCGCTCCTGGAAGAGACTCCCTGGGTGCTGCAGGCGAAGGATGAGAGCGAACGCAAGAAACGGATCGGCCTGCTCTTCGACCTCAACAGGATGGAATACGACCGTTCGGCTGCCATCGGGAAGCTTCAGCAGAACCAGCTTGGCAATGGCGGCTGGCCCTGGTTTGCAGGGGGACGTGACAACCGCTACATCACCCAGTATATCGTGAGCGGATTCGGGAAAATGCTCCGCCTGGGCGTGATGGAAGATCAGCCCGCCCAAGCCGGTAAGATGCTCGAAAAGGCAGTAGCCTATATGGATGATCGTTTAACGGACGACCTTAACCGGATACGGGAAAAGGATAAGGATTACCTGGACCATGACCACCTGGGGATGACCCATATCCAGTACCTGTATGCCAGGAGTTACTTTCTCGGGCGGTATGATATGAAAGACGGAAACAAGGAAGCCTTTCTGTACTTTAAAGAGCAGGCGAAAAAATATTGGGGCAGGCAGAATAAGTACCTGCAGGGAATGATCGCCCTGGCCCTGCACCGCATGGATGAAAAGCCCATCCCGCTGCTCATCATGACCTCCATCAGGGAACACGCCCTTTACGATGATGAGATGGGAATGTACTGGAGATCCGATGCCGGCTATTACTGGCATGAGGCACCCGTCGAAACCCAGGCCCTGCTGATTGAAGCCTTTATGGAGATACTGAACGATACGGCTTCCGTTGAGCTGATGAAAACATGGTTGCTGAAGAATAAGCAAACGCGCGACTGGAAAACCACCAGGGCCACGGCCGATGCATGCTATGCCCTGCTGATGCACGGAGCCGACCTGATCACCGAAGAAGGCGAAGTGCAGATAGAACTGGGAGGTGAAATATTTAATCCCGGTGAAATTGACGGACTGCAGAAGGAAGCCGGCACCGGGTATTTCCGGCATCGCTGGGCCGGAAGCGAGATCAGGGCGGATATGGCAGACATCAGGGTGATAAAATCAAATGAAGGAATCGCCTGGGGTGCGGTATACTGGCAATATTTTGAAGACCTCGACAAGATCACCGCCCAGGCATCACCCCTATCGATCGTGAAAAAACTCTTCCGCGAAACCAACACCCCCGAAGGGCCGGTGCTTGTGCCCGTGAACGTCGGGGATATCCTCAAAACGGGCGACAAGCTTGTTTCCCGTATTGAGATCCGCAGCGACCGCGATATGGAATTCGTTCACCTGAAGGACATGCGTGCGGCAGCGCTTGAGCCGCGCAATAATCTTTCGGCTTATCACTGGCAGGGGGGACTTGGATATTACGAAAGCATCCGCGATGCTTCCGTCAACTTCTTTTTCAGCTATCTTCCCAAAGGCACCTGGGTGTTCGAATACCCCCTCAACGTGAGCCAGCGAGGCAGGTTCTCCAATGGCATTTCACGCATACAGTGCATGTATGCACCTGAGTTTGGAGCACATAGCGAGGGCGTTTCCTTCAGGGTGGAATAGGGCCTTACCTTTATTAACATTTGTTGATAAGTACTGTTAGCAGATTGTTGATGGTTGGAGGGCTTTTTTCCTTGACACGGCAACCCCATATTGTGTATATTTGTTTTACCAGGCGAGCGATAAAGGGCTGGCCGGAGTCCGGGAAGACCGGGCAACGCTGAAACCGCAAGGCAGAGGCAGCGCCGGGTACGGAACGGGTAAAGGCTGGGGCCGGGCAACACAAAGCCGTCAAGGCAGCGAAAAGCCAGGCTTCGATGTGGAGCGAACAGACCCGCGAGGGAAAGATACCAAAGCATCAGCCGCAATAACAGTAACCTGGCACAAACCTGAAGCTACGGCTGAAGGTACGTGAAGGGGATCGTTTCGAAAGAATCGATCCCCTTGTGTTTTTACCCCTGAAGGGGAACGCTTAGTGGGTAATGATCCTGCTCAGCCGGGCATTGAAATGATCGCTGATCTTTTTGAGCTCGATACGTTCATGCAGCAGCAGCGTGAGCGAAATGTCATCGCCCCCGGCATCCCTGATCCGCTGATCAAGCTCGCCAAGCTGCACCTCCAGCTTCTTGATCTTAAAAGAAAGGATGGTGTTCAGCACCAGATTCTTTAAACGGGTGTTTTCGTCCAGCACCAGGATCCTTCTTTTACCCCAGTTCCGGCTCAGCTCATAGGGCGAACTCATCAGGTCGGCAGCAGTACTGCGCACCTGTTCCATCTCATGGTTAATGAAATCGTTCGCCTCGGGAAGGCTGCCTTCCTTATATCCTTCCGTAAATTTGTCGAAGATCATCTGGTATACAGCTTTGCTGAAATGCAGGTCATCCGAAAGGATAGACTCAACCAGGTATTTGGCTACTTGTATTTCTGCCGGCTTTTTACTTTCATCTTCAATATTGATATTTTCCATACCATACATCAGCAAAAGCCTGACAATCTCCCTTTCCTGCGCTTCGCTGTCGGAAAGGTCAATTTCTGAGGTTTCGGGGATCTTTAGCGGTTCGACTTCGGGCAGGTAATCGCCGGAGCGGGCCTGTTCCTTTTTGAAGCGTGACCGGATGATCTTGTTCATCTCGTTCACAAGCACCTGCTCGGGGGTTTCCAGCAGGGAGCTGCATTCCTTGATGTATACGCTGCGGTAGATGCTGTCGGGGATCAACGAAATGGTCTCAACGATCTCGCGGATGAGCCCCGCACGCTTAACGGGGTCGCTACCCGCCTCATCCAGAAGCAGCCCGGTTTTGAAACGGATAAAGTCCTTTTCTTCCGCCAGGAAATCCTTTACCTCCGCCCGCCGGTGCCGGCGAACGAAGGAGTCGGGGTCGTCGCCTTCGGGGAAAAGAATGATCTTCACGTTCATCCCCTGCTCAAGGATGAGGTCGATGCCGCGGAATGAAGCCTTGATGCCGGCCTCATCGCCATCATACAATATGGTGATGTTTTTCGTGAAACGCCTGATCAGCCTGATCTGATCGGCAGTAAGGGCGGTGCCCGAACTGGCCACCACGTTTTCAAATCCCGCCTGGTGCATGCTGATCACATCGGTATAGCCTTCCACCAGCAGGCACTTATCATTACGGATGATCTCCGACTTGGCCATGTGAATCCCGTACAGAGCGGCACTCTTGTTATAGATATCCGACTCGGGCGAATTTACATACTTGGGCTTGTTCTCCTCGCGGCCGAGGATGCGGCCGCCAAAGCCGATCACCCTGCCCGAAAGGTTATGGATGGGAAAGATCACCCGCGAGCGGAAACGGTCGTAGTGCCGGCCTTCCTTGTCGATCGCCAGCCCCGTGCGAAGCAGGTATTCAATCTTGTAACCCTCCGAAAGACAATGCCTGGTGAGGGCATCCCAGCTTTCGGGACTGTAGCCCAGATCAAACTTTTTGATGGTGTCGGTGGTGTAATCCCGCTCCTTGAAATACGACAGCCCCACCGATTTACCCTCATCGGTTTCGAAAAGAACATGCTTGAAATATTTCAGGGCAAAGGCGTTGAGGTGGTAGAGGGCCTCCCGTTCATCCATTATTTCCTTTTCCTCGTCCGACTGCTCATCCTCTTCGATATCGATACCGTATTTCCTTGCCAGGTAGCGCAGGGCTTCGGGGTAGGTGTAATGCTCGTGCTCCATGAGGAAGGTGACCACGCTGCCTCCCTTGTTCGAGCTGAAGCATTTGAATATGTTTTTGGCCGGGGAAACGTAAAAGGACGGGTTGCGTTCATCGGTGAACGGGCTGAAACCTTTGTAGTTCTGTCCGCTCTTTTTGAGGTTGACAAATTCGCCGATCACCTCCTCGATGCGGGCGGTGTCCATGATTTTGTCGATCGTTTCCCTGCTGATGCGGCCCATTGAATGGTCTTTAGCACGAAATTAATAAAATTAACGTGCAAGGCCTGTGCATGAGCAAACTTTCTGCATCCGGACGCAATTTTTCCTGCTTTGTGCCGCGGGGTTCAGAGGCGGTAATGTTTTTTGATCTCTTCCAGTTGCGTGGCGCTTAAGCCTTCGGGATCGAATCCCGCGTTGCGGCACATGAAGAATATGGCTGCCGATTTGGCCAGGATGTCGATCTGGTCAAAGGCATCATAAAGGTTATCGCCGATGGCGAGGCAGCCGTGTTTTTCCCATATCACCAGCCGGTGGCTTTCCAGTGCTTCCAGCGTTTTCCCGGCGATAAAATCCGTGCCGGGCAGGGTGTAGGGGACAAAGCCCGCTCCGGCGGGCAGGAAGAGCAGTGTTTCGGGGTGCATGGCCCACAGCAGTTCGTTGATGGCCTGTTCGCTGGTAAAGGTTTTTATTTGTGTGAGGGCGATCAGTTCATTGACATGGGTATGCAGCACGGCCTTTTCGCTTCTACCTTCCTGAAGCAGTTTCTGATGGATCGCCAGGTGCGTGGGCAGCTCGGAGGTTGGCAGCAAACCCGGCTTTCCGGCGGTCTTCATCAGGTATTCTTTGCCGCCGTTAACAATCCTTAACAGGCAGGTGTTATCCATGGGCTTTTTGGCCAGGTCGCGCATGCGTGTTCCGCTTCCGCTCAGCATGAGGAACTGTCCTTCGAGCCACGGAAAGGCTTTTTCAAGTTTCATGCCTGTCGGAGTTTTTCCAAGGTCGTCTTTTCCGGTGCAGTGGCTCACGTTCACCGACATATTGCCGGCATTTCTTTCGGCCCAGCCTTTATGCCAGAGGTATTCGGCCACGGCGGCCATTTCGCGGGACACATCCTTGAGAGCGGGATTTTTAGTGCGCTTGTTCATTCCCTTTTCCTTTCAAAGAAACTGATCAGCAACAGGCTGCAGTCTTTTTCCAGCACGCCTGCATTTACTTTCGTTTTCGGGTGCAGCAGCTTGCAGTCGCAGCGGGTGTACCCTCTTTTTTCATCCCCGGCCCCGTATACGATACGGCCAATGCGTGTCCAGTAGGCGGCGCCGGCGCACATCACGCAGGGCTCAAGGGTGACGTAGAGCGTGCATTCTTCGAGGTATTTTCCGCCCAGCGCTTCCGAAGCGGCCGTAAAGGCCTGCATTTCGGCGTGGGCGGTGGCGTCGTTGAGCCGTTCGCTAAGGTTATGCGCCCTGGCCAGGATGCGGCCATTGCATACGATGAGGGCGCCGACAGGCACCTCACCGAGCTTCCCCGCATCTGCGGCCTCCTTCAGGGCCTCACGCATGTAATATTCATCATCCGGCAGCATCGTATAACAGTATTCGCCGTAAAATTAACATATTTCAGCCATGTTACGGGTATGCCTGACAGGATTGACAGGCTGATGATCAATATCTTTTGATGATGCCGCTGCCGGCTGCATCCACTTCCATCCCCTCCGGGATGAGGTAAATGCTCACACTGCCGTTCTTCAGGGAAATGATCTCACCTCCCTGCCCTTCAACATATCCGCCTTCCTGCACGGCGATCTCCCTGCCGGCCTCTCCGTCCTCCACCATGAACAGGCGCTGCTGCCCGTCGCCATATAGCACCAGCAGTTGCCTGTGCCCCATGCTGAAGGTTTCTTTGAGCCTGGCAAGGATTGCGGCATCCATCGAAGCCAGCGGGCCGGCCTGGTCATTCATGATCTCCAGCCCCACTTTTTCGGCCAGGGCCATGCCCGTGTACAGGTCGACGAACAGTTCCTTGTATGCCGAACCTTCCTTTACCTTGTCGAGCATGGCGCCCTTGATCTCCGAGAAGAGCAGGCCGTACAGCTCATCGGTGGCGCCCCTGTTGATGGCATCCAGTGCGTTGACCACCGACATTACCGTGCCGAAGCCCATAAAGTCGAGGGTGGTAAGCAGCAGCCTGGCTTCCGGGGAGTGGGGGGCAAAGGGATTGCTGATGAAGAATATCTGGAAGGCATCGGCCGCCAGGCCGGTCTGCAGGTTGAAGTGTGCCTGCCGGGCCGGGTGCCGGCTGCGGAACACTTCCTGCCCCTTGCCGTCGACCAGGCTCAGCGTGGCCGTGTAATAATGCGTGCCGGCCGTCATCGGCCTGATGCGCGGGTAGCCCTGGTAGTCGTGCAGCCCGTAAGCGGGCATCCAGAGCATGTTCACCTGCCCTTTGTCTTTGAAGGTGCGTATGCGCATGTTATCGGAAAAGCCCTGCCCGGGGTATTGCTGCAGTTTGAGCTGGTCGAGCAGGTAGACGGGCACGCTGCTGATGGGTTCCACTTCCAGCTTCGCGAACAGCATCTCTTCACCGGCCGTACCGCCAGTACCCCAGAAGCTCAGTATCTCTTCGAGCCTGAGGGTGGGATGCCAGGCGTCTTTGATCTTCACGCGCAGCGGGATCTGTTCGCCGGCATTGATGATGCCCTTGCCTTCATAGGCATTTTCGAGCGATTCAAATATGAGGTTCAGCCCGGTCGACACC
>Ga0334900_1000750_pt1 | contig 43042 bp, 31 predicted proteins | sample GraSluR3_MG_2_FD_207231 | JGI IMG/M metagenome (GOLD analysis project Ga0334900, IMG submission 207231) | Sludge microbial communities from methane-producing bioreactor in Wageningen University, Netherlands - Granular Sludge_31_08-R3 | ecosystem: Engineered > Bioreactor > Anaerobic >... | reverse complement strand
TGGCCAGCCGGAAGTTTTTAAGACTTGCTGCCCAATCGGTGGCTACCCATGATAAAACTTTTAGACAATACTACCTGCGTAAGCTGGCCTCTGGTAAGGATAAAGCCTTGGTGTTGAACAATATTGCCAATAAATTACTGAAAGTGGCCTGTGCTATGATCCGGAAGAATACCCGGTATATCAAAGAACATCGTTCTGTGCATCCTATGTATCTAAAAAGTGCTTGACAAAGTCATAGTGTTCGCAATGACAGAAGAAAAAGGTATTAAATATAACCATATAAGGTATGTTGTGAATAAGGTACTAGTTCAAAAAATGAGTAACAATTTTATTTGCAATAAATACCAAATACTAACGAATAACGACAAATTTATCATTGCAAAAGTTTGAAAGTTTTCAGTTTTAAGTTTATAGTTTTTAGTAAATACAAATACAGTGGCTATATTGGAATTAGATTGACTTGTTTGTTTGAACTTGATACTGGATACGCTCGACTAAGTTGTTATTGAGAGGAGTTTTTTCTTTTTGTCATTGCAAGGGGCCTTTTTGTTTTGTCATTGCGAGGAGCGAAGCGACGAAGCAATCTCATCCATTTATACTTAAATAGATTTAGAATAAAAACCAGAAAATAATAACTAAAAACTTTATTTTATAATTTTATAAACGATAATCTTCTTTCATTTCCTCCCCCTTGAGGGGGGAGGATAAAGGTGGGGGTGAATTATCCCCTCACCCTGACCCTCTCCCTCCGAGGGGAGAGGGAATATAAGAAAACGATAATTTTATAATAACTAAATAATAAGTTATTTTTTGGAGATTTTACGAGTTGATTTTCAACACAGTATCTGAAAACTATAAACTAATAACTAAAAACAGAATGCTGAAGTATTTCAGCATTCTAAAGGAGCTTTTCACTATGAAAAAACAAAAAATGATTTCAAAAACAATACAATTTCCACCCGAGTTAATAGACGAAGCTAACCAAGCCAGCAGTGAAATGAACATGAGCTTCAGTGAATTAGTCAGAACGGCCACTTGCCTGTTCATCAAACAGGGTTGCCAGGATAAATTGAAAAAACTTCTGGCCGAGGGATACCTGGAAAAATCAAATTTAAATAAATGCATTTGTGATGAGTTTGAAAGCTCTGACGGGGAGAATGTTTTATGAACAGCAAAATTAAAAAAGGTGATATCGTTCTGGTAAACCTTAATCCCGTTCAGGGTTCGGAAGCCGGAAGAACACGCCCATGTATTATTATTCAAAATGATATCGGAAATCAATATGCTTCTACTACTATCATTGCTATTGTCACCAGTCAAAAGGATATTTCCCGGGAATATCCTACCGATGTATGGATTAATAAAGATGAAAGTGCATTGGATTTGGATAGCATTGTACAATGTGACCAGATACGCACCATTGATAAAAACAGGATTATAAAAAAAATCGGGCATTTGGATCAGAGTATTATTAAAAAGATAAATCGAGCAATTTTAGTCAGCCTCGATTTGAGTTTTTGAAAATAGTATCGAGCATCGAGTATATAGTATTGAGTGAAATATAATTATTAGAAAAATATACATTTATTGACCGGAAACTATAACACCTTTGTGCTATTATGAATAGATCTGATTTCATTCAAACTTAAATTCTTTTTCCCGGAATAATTTTACACAAATATCTACCACTTCAGGCTCATAGAGTGTTCCCTTGTTTTTTTCTATCTCCTCTAATGCCACTTCAATCCCCAGGGCGGCCCGGTAAGGACGGTAGGAAGACATAGCCTCTACTACATCGGCAACTGCAATAATTTTTGCCTCCGGCAATATTTCTTCACTTTTAAGCCCGCCTGGGTAGCCAGAGCCGTCTAACCTTTCATGATGCTGGATAACAATATTAGCAATAGGATAGCCGAAATCAATGTCCTTTAAAATGTCATAGCCAATCTGGGGATGATTTTTGATTAAACTAAATTCAATCTCATTCAACTTACCGGGTTTAGTAAGTATTTCTGAAGGAATACCGATTTTGCCTATATCATGAACAAGGGAGGCAATCCTGATGCTTTCTATTTTTTCTTCAGGCAATCCTATTTCTCTGGCAATACCAAGTGCAAGCTGTGTAACTCTATTCTGATGTCCAGCTGTATATGGGTCTCGTATTTCACTGATTCTGGCAATGGTATCAATAGCCCCGTTGACAGTCTTCTGAAGCCTGGACTGGTAGGTTCTTAATTCTGATATATCAATAGAAGCACAGGTTACCCCGACAACATTACCTTTATCATCAATTAAAGGTTCCGTAACTAACTGATAATAAAAAGGGTTCCCCTGGATGGTTGTTCTTACCTCTTCTCTGCTTCCATTACCACTTTCCATTACTTTCTTTTTTATTTCTGTTAAACGGGCAGCTTCATTAGCCGGCAACATCTCTTCATCTGTTTTACCAATAACATTTTCTGTATTGAATCCAGGATTCTGGTTATAGATCCAGGTATAACGTAAATCTTTGTCCTGATTCCAGACAATAATAGGAGATTTGTTTATTGCTACCCTGAATCTTTCTTCACTTTTTCGTAATGCCTCTATTGCCTGTTCTTTTTCTATTCTGATTTGGTTATGGCGCAATACTTCTTTTATTACTAGAGGAAGGCGATGTATGTGCTCCTTGATTACATAGTCATCAGCACCGGCCTTCATACATTCCACTGCTGTTTCTTCATTCATGGAGCCGGTCAAGATAATGAAAGGAATATGATGATTCGAAGATAATGCTATTTTCAAGGCAGCCATACCATCAAAAGCAGGCATGGAATAATCAGAGACAATAATATCGGGTTGAAATTCTGCTAAGGCTTTTTGATAATCGGCTTCGTTATCCACATTCTTATCAATAAATTCTATATTTTCCTTTTTAAGTGTTCGCCTTGCTATCTCAACATCTGATTGTAAATCTTCTACAAAAAGTATTTTAATCTTTTTAGTCATATCCTACCCCAATTTATACTGCAAATATTTACTAATTATAGTATAAAAGTTAATCCTATTTACTTTATTCTGGTTGCTGATTTAATAATAACCAGTATAACCCAATCTCCCTGACTGCTTCAATAAATTTATCAAAATCTACTGGCTTAATAATATAGCTGTTTACACCAAATTGATAACTTTCTACCATATCTTTTTCTTCTTTTGATGATGTTAATACAATGACCGGTATCATTTTGGTTTTCGGGCCTTCTTTTAATTCTTTCAGGACTTCCAATCCATCAACCTTGGGCAGCTTTAAATCCAGCAGGATAATTTTCGGATGACATTGGTCTTTCCTGTCGGCAAATTTACCTCTGGCATGAATAAAATCCAGAGCCTCTTCACCATCCCCCACAATCTTAATTTGATTAGTTAGATTATTCTTTTTAAAAGCTCTTAAAGCCATCTCCGCATCATTTTGATTATCTTCTACGATTAAAATCTCAACCTTTTTCTCGCTTTCCATTGTTAGTCCTCCTTTAATATTTCTCTTAGATGTAGATAAGTAGCATGCTATTTGTTAATTTCTTCTCTAAAGGGGTAATGAAAAATAAAATGTTGCCCCACTACCTTCTTCTCCCTCAGCCCATACTTTCCCACCATGGCGGGAAATAATTCTTTGGACAATCGCCAGACCCACACCAGTACCTTCAAATTCATCTTCCCGGTGCAATCTCTGAAATACACCAAATAGTTTATTGATATATTTTGAGTTAAATCCTATCCCTGCATCCTTAATAAAAAAGATTATTTCATTTTTTTCTTTCTTTGAACCAATTGTAATCTCTTTCTTTTCTGTTTTAGAACTATATTTTAAGGCATTTTCAATCAGATTTTGCCACACATGTTTCATAAGGCTTGAATCACATTTTACCATGGACATATCTTGAATAAAAATTTCAAACTCTTCCTTCTCTTTATTAGATGCGACTTCGTGATAGATAGATTTGACTATCTCACCCATATTAACTTCTGATAATTTCACTTCAGTTCTATAAATACGGGAAAGGTTGAGCAAATCTGTAATCAGCTGATCCATCCTGGTAGTATTATCCCGGATAGTGTTTAGATATTTCTTGCCTTCTTCATCCAATTTATCAGCATAATCCTCTATTAGAAAACTGGAAAATCCGTTAATTGCCCGCAATGGTGCCCGCAAATCATGAGAGACCGAATAAGTGAAGGCTTCTAATTCCTGATTCACCTCTTCCATCTTTTTTCTTTCTTCTTTTAATTGAGCAGTAATTTCATTCAGGTCTTCTACCATATAAAGCAGAGCTTTTTGACTTTTATCAAGCTTGCCTACATGTTCTTCCAGCTGAGCAGTCCGCTGTTCTACTTGCGTTTCTAAATGCTCCTTCAATTTCTGTAATTCTTCTTCTGCCTCTTTCCGTCTGGTGATGTCTCTCCCCAGTCCTATAATTTCATGCACATTACCTTTTTCATCTAGAATTGCCTTATCATTCCAGGCAATCCAGCGCCATCCCTGAGCTGTTTTTGCCCGCTGTTCCAGATAGCAGATATGGGGTGGGCTATAAAGAGCTTCCATAGCTTTGCGGGTTGATTCCACATCATCAGAATGTACCAGGGGAATATATTCTTCCCCTAACAGCTCCTCTTCTTTTTTGCCGAATGTTTCACAATAAGAAGGACTTACATAGAGAAATTTTCCCTGAGCATCTACTTTTACCAGCAAATCCACCTGATTTTCAATCAACAGCTTAAATTTTTCTTCACTCTCTTTCACTTTTTCCCGTGAATCAATAAATTCTTCCCGGTCGATAATTAGTTTAGCAACCAAAACAGTGGCAACAGGATAGATTAACAGTATGGGAAGAGCAAGGTCGTATAGTACGGCCAGGCCTATCCTTCCAGGCAGGGTTAACATCCATGAAAGCATAATAATATGTAGAATTAATCCAAACAAGTACAAATAAAGTGGGGTCCTGGCTTTCTGATAAGGAATCAGATGTCGATAGAGCAGGCCAATAATTGCATAAGTTATAATACCGGCTATCCCCGTAAGAGCTCCAACCCCACCCAGCAAATAGCGATATACTGCCGCCATTAAAACTATAATAACAGCAGCGATGGGACCGCTGAAAAAAGCTCCCAGGCTGATAATTACAGATCGGCCGTCAAAAATAATACCTGGAAGATATCGTATTGGTACCAACATGGCGATAATTGCAATCAAACCAAATAGTACCCCTGTTAACACCCCATAAGCTGTTCTGTTCATTTTTTTAAATTTTTGGTAAACAAGGCTGTATAAAAAGCTTAAAACAATTAAAAAAGCAATATTACTGGCTAATCCTTCAATAAACAATTGACTTTTTTCCTTTTTCTAATTTAACTTGAAATTTTATTCTTTAAATGCCTGATTTCTTCTTTCAGTTCTTTAATCCGAAATTCCCGGCCAATTGAAGCCTGATGTAATCTTTCTAATTCTGATACCCGTTCCTGCAGTTGTCTGGTCTTTTCTTCTACCTGAACCTGTAGGTTGTCCTTTAATTTTCTCAATTCCTGTTCAGTTTCTTTTAATTCAGTAATATCGGTTGCAATAACTGAAATCAATCCCGGTTTTGGTGTACTGGCAGTGATATAAAGATGTTTTTGTATCGGTTTAAAAAATGTTTCAAAAGAAGCCGGTTTGCCCGTACTTACCACCTGACTGTAGATATCCAGATAAGGTGCCTCTCCGGTTCCATAAAGTTGGGAAGCCAGAGAACCAATTGCCTTTTTACGGCTTATCCCATGTAACTCTTCATAGGCAGGGTTCACATCCAGAATTCGATAATCAACTATTTCCCCATTATCATAAATAACTTCATCCAGGCAGCCGGCTGAAGCCATATTTTCAAAGATTGACCGGTATCTGGACTCACTTTCCTGCAGGGCTTTTTCCGTTTTTCGCTGTTCACTGGTATCTTCGTAAACTGCTACAATCTCTCCGGAAGGCAATTTATAGACAGTGTTTTCAACCCACTGCTGAATCCGGTTATCATGATACATAACAAGAGGTAAATGCATCATTTTCCCGGTTTTGTAGACCTTTCTAAAGACCTCAAAGAGGCCAATTTCTTTGACCATGGGAAAAATCTCTGTCACTTTTTTACCAATTACCTCTTCCTTTTTAATCTGGCTTAAATTTTCTGCTGCCTTATTTACATCCCTGAAGATAAAGTCTTCCCCATTCTGATAGGCTTCATAGATAGCCACACAACTGCCGATTGTATTAAACAATGCCCGGTAGCGCTCCTCGCTGATATAAACTTCTTTCTCGATTTTTTTACGCTGGCTGATATCTCTTGTTACACCCTGAAAACCGATGAATTCACCTTTTTCATCAAGTAATATTTTACCGGCTACTTCTATCTCTACCTCCTGGTTTCACTTATTGAATGCCTTTGTTTCAAAGGTAATGAATTTAAGATTTTTATTTTTATAGTCTTCTAAAGCTTTTTTTATTATTTTTTGGCCTTTTCTAAATTCTTCATCACTCAAATGAGATTTTAATGAGGTTCCAATCCACTCTTCCGGTTTAAAACCTAATATTCTCTCTAAGGAAGGGCTGGCATATGTAAAACGCAGGTCTTTATCTAATGTCCAGATACAATCAACAGAGTTTTCAGCCAATAGGCGATATTTTTCCAGTAGCCATTGCTGATTGGCTAAATTCTGTTTTTCGGTATCCTTGTTTGTGTTTGATTGATTTGTGTCTTCCAATATAACCTCCTAAAACTATAAATCAGTTCTGTTTGGAAAGCATCAATTGGTTTCTATATCAATACAGGTTTAGAATTATTAATAGAAAGATCTGGAAAGTTAGTTGTGCTATTTTTTAATTAGTATCATTGTACCAAAAAAGAAAGGTTTCTCTATAATTATTTTAAAAATTATTTACTTGCTGACTATAAAAATATTTAGGAAAATCTATTACAATAAACCGTGTTCTAATAAAGTCGGCTTAGACTGACAATACTTTCTTAATGAAAACCTCTACAATTTTGGGATCAAATTGTGTTCCTGCTCCCTTTTGTAACTCTGCAATAGCCTCTTCTTTACTCATGGCTTTCCGGTAGGATCTATCATTGGTCATAGCATCATAATTATCCACAATCATAATAATTCTCGGTTGTAATGGTATTTCCTCACCTTTTAATCCTCCCGGGTATCCTTTACCATCCCATCTTTCGTGATGTGAAAGTACTATTTCCGCTATAGGCCCATACTCGTTTGCAGTGCTCAATATATTGTAACTTAATTCCGGATGCCTTTTAATCTCTTTCCATTCAGAGTCTGTAAGCTTGCCTTTCTTGCTGAGAATGTCGCTGCTTACAGCAACTTTTCCTATGTCGTGATACTCGCCTGCTATTTTGAGTTCATCCACTTCCATATTACTCAAACCCATAGCTGAGCCGAGAGCTGCACTCAGCTCACTCACCTTTCTGGCATGCTCTTTTTCTGCAGGCTCTTTCTTAAAAAGAGTATTCATGATAATTTGAATGGAATTCTTACGCTGGCTATCCTTTTTGTATGACTTGTGGTTATACATATTATCTTCAGCCTTTTTAAAAACATTTTCAATTTTTTCCTGTTTACTTCTTTTTGTTGCTCCTCCGCAAGATACAGATACCGGAATATTTTCAATAATCTCTCCTTTAAAGGCAGTATCCAAGCGGCTCTCAAGAGATGTAGTATGTTTTTTATCTGTTTTCGGCAATAAAACCACAAACTCATCTCCGCCAACCCTGGCGATAATATCATCTGCACGTGATTCTCGTTTTAATACTTCTGCTACTTTCTGCAAGAGCTTATCACCTGCTCCATGACCGAAGGCATCATTGGTTAATTTAAGACCATTGACATCAATCATCAATATACTAAGAGGTAAATTTCTCTCAGTATCCAGACGTTTTAGTTCTTCTTCAAAAAAGCGCCGGTTGTATAATCCGGTTAACTGGTCATAATAGCTTAACTGCTGTACCCGGACAATATGCTCTCTGATTCTCTGGCGCATACTACTAAAATGTTCTACCAGGATCTGCAGCTCATCTTTTCCGGAAAAAGTCCGCTGGAGAACAAAACACTTGCTATTCTTTCCGGGGTCATCATCCTTGATGAATTGGGCAAAATGTAGCAGATGTCTTCCGATTACCAGATAAAAGGCACCAGCAATTATACCTGCTAATAGTAAGGCTAAAATAAGCTGAATAATCAATAATCCTGCAGCACTAACCGAAATCGCTGCCCGCATTTGTTCTTTATTAATGTAAATAGACATGGTACCAATTTTCCTGGCTTCATCTTTGTAAGTATAAACCAGATCATGGGAAACTATATCATATGATTCATCTGATTCATCGGCAATTCTTCCTGCACTGAAAAGATTCCCATCCTCATCCAGAATATCTACTTCATCAATATAACTGAATTTAACTATGCCTTCTATTTGATTTTGTAGAGTTTCATAATCTGTAACCCAAAGGCTGGAAACCAGAAAAGGGACATAAATTTCCTCTATTTGGAGAAGGTTATTGTTAATATTATCTTTTTCCCTTCTATTTAAAAACCAGACATATGCTGAAGTAACAACGATTACAATAACCAGGAGTCCTAAAAGTGAATATAGAAAAAATCTCCAGGTACTGGAAGCCTTCCAATTTATCATAGCTGAATGATTGCTCATTTAATTGTTCTCTCCTGTCTACTCCGCCCCCTGGTTGCTTTCCATTAATTCTGAAGTGGCATCTTTAACAATACGGTCATAACTTCCATCTTTTTTCATACTTCGCAGGGCTTCAGCAATCGGCTCAACAAGATCCTGGTGTTTTTTATGAAGGTATAAATACATCTCTCGACTGGCCAGAGGTGGCTCCAGATGATAAATACCTTCAAGTTCACGAATCATAAGCTGTTCATAACCGGTCAATTTAGAATACAAGGCAATGTCAATCCGTTCTTTATCCAGCATATTGAATAATTCTGTTTCAGTAGGCACCAGAGTCACGTGGGGGAAACCTGCAGTGTTATCTTCTAAAATTTTCCATCCCTTGACAATACCGATATGTAAATCTCTAATGCTTTCCCATCCCTCTATCTTAAAATCCTTTTTAGAAAAGGCTACAAAATGCATCACCATATTGGGCTCAGGAACTTGAACCAGGTTTGGATAATTCTTTTCCATACCTGTAATCCGGTTCAGTTCGGCATCAAGAAATCCTTCATTCACATCTTCCAAGGATCTTCCTGTAGGATTAAAAATTATTTCGGCTTGTATACCGATTCTGCTGAAGGCTTCTTTTACGATTCTATCCAGCATCCCGGTCTGTTCAGGGGTTGATAAAAGACTCTTGTAAGAAGTGCTGATGGTAAAGGTTGGCTGTTCTGCTTCAGTGGATTGAGCAAAACTGATTTGAGTTATAAAAAATATAATTGTTAAAATAATGGTGATTGAAATAGACCTGATCATTCTCATGATTATTGTCTCCTTTTATATTACATGAATATTACAGCTCTTATGAAAATATACGATATGAGTTTAACAATTTTATTCTATAATACCTACAATATATATACTATTTATAAATAGTATCATGGTGGTCAAAATCTAATAGGGTAATGTCTTTTTTTAATTTATTTTTTATATTAACACAAAGGAATTGCCAATATAAAATTTTTTTTATTCTGTAATGGTTTTCTAAGGGGTTTTTATCCTGTCATTGAATTAATCCTATTGAACCTACCCTTTGAGTTGAGAATTAGCTCTTTTCTTGTCTCCTCTCCCTCCGAGGAGCGAGGGAATTTAGAGTATTCGGACTCAATACCGTTCTTGTCATTGCGAGCCAATTTTAATTGGCGTGGTAATCTCATGTGATTATTCTAGTATAATTGTTAGTGGATTAGTTTTCAGTTTTTTGTTCACAGTTTTTTGCAAAAAAATTTACCCAAAATCTTTTATTTTTGTAATTGCGAACCTGCCCTTAACTAATGTAAGAGGTAGCCGTGCCAATTTCAAACATTTATTCCTAATCTTCTTGTCATTGCGAGCCAATTTTAATTGGCGTGGCAATCTCATACATTTATTCCAGCATAATTGCAGGTGGAGCAGTTTTTAGTTTTTTGTTTATAGTTTTTAGAAAAAATCCTGTTTACTCATACCTAAACTCTACAATTTACTGTTATTGTCATTGCGAGCCAATTTTAATTGGCGTGGCAATCTCATACTTATATACCAGCGTTCTTTTTTTTGCAAAAAATTCTATATGCTAACTCATTCCAAAGAATCATAAGGGTTTTTCCATTCAGGATTGATAGATTTAATTAAATCAACTTTATTCTTTCGAGAGCCTGCCTTAATTTGTTTTTCTCTGGTGATTGCATTTTCAGGATTATCGTATATTTCATAATACACTAATTTATTAATATTATATCTTTGGGTAAAACCTTTGAGTAATTTATTTTTATGTTCCCATATCCGTTTGGTTAAATTGCTGGTTACACCAGTATAGATAGCTGTATTATTCTGGTTAGTTATTAGATAAATATAATATTGTTTTTTATTCATATAAAGAGTAACCCTTATTATTTGCTTTAATAAAAATATTACACTTTAATAATAACTTTTTGCGGGTATAAGTGAATGAGATTGCTTCGTCGCTGCGCTCATCGCAATGACAAAAGAGAAATACTCCTCGCAATGACAACAAAGAAAATATGTCTCATAATGGCAAAAGAGGAAGTACTCCTAGTAATTATAATAAAAAAGCAATCTCACAATGGCAGAAAAGTATAAGCTATAATATTAACCCCACCTTAATTCCCCCTCAAGGGGGAATTAATAAAAGTGAAATTTCAAATATAAAATAAAGTTTTTTAATTTATTTCAAAATTGGCAATTAAGTTTATATCTTCAGCAGGCATAGTAAAGCTATAAGGATTTTCAATAGATATCTCATTGCCTTTATCATCAGTCCAGTTGATAAAATAATATCCTTCTGCTGGGATCGCTTCTATCTGGACTAGGTTACCCTCACAATAATCCCCTTCACCAGTTACTGTCCCATAATCTACATGGTTAACAGATAAAGTAACACAATAACCAAAATCATTGAAGGGGTAGGATGTACCGGTATTAGTTTTTATCTGTTCAGGGTTGTTACTACAAATGATATTGAAATTATCGGTGTCATTTTCGTCAACTCCTCCAATTTCAGGATTACTATCCTTGATATTTATTCCACCACCGTTTCCAGTCGCTATATTTTTTGTAATTCTATTATTGGTGATTGTAGGAGAACTGCTAACTTCAATATTAAAACCTCCTCCATTTATAGCAGTATTGCAGTTAATAAGATTTTCACCGATGATTAATGGATTGCTATTATTTATATAAAACCCGCCGCCATGCTTGGCTGAATTAGATTCAACACTATTCCCTGTTATATTATTGTCTGTCTCAACAGAATAGCTGTCTCCTATAAAAATTCCTCCACCACAATTACCTGCTGCATTCTCATTAACAGTATTATTAGAAATGTGGGGAGAACTACTATACATGTAAATTCCTCCTCCACTGCCAGAGATACCTATAGCATTATTAGCTAAAATAGTATTCTCATTAATTTTGGGAATACTACTAGTCATATATATCCCTCCACCCCATTGAGCTTCATTTTCAGAGATGTTATTATTACTGCCTATAGTAGGCATACTATTGTCCAGGTATATTCCGCCACCAGCAGAACTGGCAGTATTTTTTGTGATAATATTACTATTTATACTATTTTCAGTAGTAGTATTATATGAATCTTCAACATACAATCCCCCGCCCTTACCCGCTGAATTATTGCTAATGGTATTTCCAGAAATCTGGGGAGTACTATCATAAATCTGAACCCCTCCACCATTTGTATAGGCTGCATTAAATGTAATAGCATTGCCAATAATCTTGGGAGAACCTCCATATGCATAAATTCCACCACCTGCTGCGACGGTAGATTCGTTATTTCTGATAATATTTTCCTTAATTTCAGGAGATGAATTACCTGTTATAAAGATTCCTGCCCCGTTAGCTGCTTCATTATCTTCAATGATATTATAATGTATATTTGGATTGCTGCTGTTAATATAAATTCCACCACCTGCAGCATAAGTACCAGTAGAAGTTCCTGAGCCATTTGTAATGGTAAAGCCCTGCAATGTTGACTCATCACCATTACTAAAATGAGCAACTGACCCCTCTGCTCCTCCATCAATTATAGTATCTGATACAATATCTTCATTTTCCGATTCAATACTTTGTACAGTAATATTCTTATTTCCACTAAAAACAAGATTTTCGCTATACCTGCCCGGGCAAACAATAATAACATCACCGTCTATTGCATCATCAATAGCAGCCTGAATACTGGTATAGTCTTCATTTTGTAGTTCTCCGAACTGGTTATATCTGTGTATCTTTTTATCTGACAGGTTAAAATGAACCTCAATACTGTAATCTTTTTCAATATTATCAAAAGTATAGGTAGTAGGTTGACCAACCGATATACCATCAATCAGCACCTCTTGAATCTCATAACAAGGAGAAAGCGGGGTAATAGTAAAAACTTGGCTGCTTCCCTTTTTTAGTTCTATGCTGCCTTCCGGTTCTATGGTTCCCCCGTCTGTTGCCAATACTCTTATAGTATAATTGGCAGGTGCGGGTGACGTTGAAGGAGCTGTGTATTTTTTCTTGAATTTTACTTCTATAGTATAATCTTTTTTAATATCGGTGAAAGTGTATTCTTCCACTACACCTATTGAATCACCGTTTATTAAAACATCATCTATTTTATAACCTACATCAGGTATAATGGTAAAGGCCTGCTTTTCTCCATCAGAAACAACAACCTTACCTTCCGGCTCAATACTTCCATAAACTCCTGCTGAAGCAGTGATTGTATAATTAACAGGTTCTGGCTCAGGAACTGGAAACATACCTTCACATGCTACATTAAATAAAAATATAACAAAGGACACAAAAAACAATACAACAGCAGACAGGATAGTTTTTTTACTATGGACCATTATATATACTCCTAACTGATTTTAACTGTATTTTAAATGCACAAAAATATTAATATGTTACCATAAACATACTATAGTTTCAAAAAAATATATAGAAATGCATATATGATAGATACGACCGTAAAAATAAGAATGACTTTTTTCACCATATTCGTGCACATATAGCCATAGAAAAATATTTGATTTACCTTGAATCATATGCTATATTTACTAAGTATTTATAAATAGAATATTGACAAATAATCTCTTCGAGTTGTATTACCTAAAGAGCAATCCAGGGCAAGCAACCAGTAGATATAAAAATCTTAAGGGTATGGTTAGAAATTTCCATGCCTCCCATTCTTGGAAAGGAGGGAGTATAAGGGCTTATTCTTATATTTATCACTTGCATTACTTCAGTATCCTACCTTTATTGCTCTTCTTAAATTTAATGCTTATTTTCTATCTAAAACAGCACTTTATGAACAACGCAAAGGTAATCAAATCGATAGAAATTTGATTCAGTACATTAACAAAATTTTAATAATTTTTTAAATATAAAGCTATATTGAAAACCAGGAAATTATAAATGAATTACATATTAAATATAGCAATACACATAAAATGATTTTTTAACTATGTTTTAAAGATTGATTAGGATAACAAATTATAAAGATAGAATAAAATAAGGAGATAGATATGCAAATAAAAATAGAGATAAACAATATACCATTAGAAGTAGAAAAAGGTACAATCATCCTAAATGCAGCAAAAGAAATTGGCATTAAGATTCCAACTCTTTGCTACCTGGAAGGAATTCAAAACCCCGGTTCCTGCCGCTTATGTGTAGTAGAAGTAGAAGGAGCTGCTACTTTGCTCCCCGCTTGCATAACCGAAGTAGCCGAAGGTATGAAAATTAAAACAAACAGCAAAAGGGTAAGAAATGCCAGAAAGGTTTTATTAGAACTGCTTTTGAGCTCCCATCCCTGGGAATGCAATACCTGTGATAGAAACCAGGACTGTGAATTACAGACCCTGGCAGAGGAATACGGCATCAGGGAAGTTAGATTTCAAGCTGATAAAGCAAAACTTCCTTTAGATGACAGTACCCCGGGTATTGTCAGAGACCCAAACAAATGCATCTTATGCCGCCGCTGTGTAGTTGCCTGTCAGGAAGTACAAAAAGTCTCAACTTTAGGTCCCCGTTACCGCGGATTTGATACGATTATAGGTCCAGGAATGGTTGATTCTTTATCTGATGCAGTCTGTGTGCAATGCGGGCAATGTGCCGCTGTCTGCCCGGTTGGTGCCATCAGCGAATGTGATGATACTGAAAAAGTCTGGGATGCCTTAGAAGACCCCACAAAATATGTTGTAGTACAAACTGCCCCGGCTATCCGTGCCGCCTTAGGCGAATGTTTCGACCTGCCCCCGGGCACCCTGGTCAAGGGACGAATGGTTACTGCCCTAAGAAGGCTGGGTTTTGCTCAGGTATTTGATACCAACTTTGCAGCTGACCTTACAATAATTGAAGAAGGTCATGAATTATTGACTCGCTTAAAGAAAAAATTAGTCGATAATGATGAAAATACTAAACTGCCCATGTTTACCTCCTGCTCCCCAGGTTGGATTAACTACATGGAACATTTCTATCCTGAGCTGATGGGCAATGTTTCTACCTGTAAATCACCCCAGCAGATGTTCGGAGCTGTAGCCAAGACCTATTTTGCTGATAAAATCGGCAAGAAAAAAGAAGATATGGTAGTAGTATCGATTATGCCCTGTACTGCCAAAAAATTTGAATGCAGTCGGGATGAAATGACCGACAGTGGAACCCGGGATGTGGATTATGTACTGACCACCAGGGAATTAGGCAAGATGATTAAACAGGCCGGTATTGATTTTGTTAACTTGCCGGATGGGGAAATGGACTCACCACTGGGTATCTCAACCGGAGCAGCAGATATTTTTGCCAATACAGGTGGAGTTATGGAAGCTGCTCTGCGAACAGCCTATGAAGTTGTAACCGGAAAAAATTTGCCTTTTGATAAACTGCATATAACCCCGGTTCAGGGATTAGAGGGAGTCAAAGAAGCTCAGCTAACCATAAAAGGCACATTACCGGAATGGAAGTTCTTAGAAGGTGTAACACTAAAGGTGGCAGTTGCCCATGGACTTAGTAATGCCAATAAGGTTATAGAGGCGATCTTAAAGGGAGAAAAAGAATATCACTTTATCGAAATCATGACCTGTCCGGGCGGTTGTATCGGAGGTGGAGGCCAGCCACGGCTGACTACCGATGAAGTAAGAAAAGCCAGGATTCAGGCAATATACAAAGAAGATGAAGGACGGGAATTGAGAAAATCCCATGAAAACCCTGCTATCAAACAATTGTATGATGAATTTTTGGGGAAACCACTGGGAGAAAAATCTCATCACCTTCTTCATACTAAATATTTTGATAAGAAAAATAAGAAGGAAAAAGTATAAAGCAATAAAATATTTAATTATTTACTAGCAAAAAGATAATTCCGAGAAAGAGAGAGAAAAAATGCAGCAAACTAGCATAAGATGGATATCAAGAACCGCCATTTTACTGGCTATTGCCCTGGTATTTCAAATGGGTGGATTCCCCCAATTCATAACCGGGCCTTTAGTAAACACAGTGCTTTACCTGGCAACAATGATAGTCGGATGGCAGGGAGGAATATTGATTGGGATTTTTACACCGGTTATTGCCGCTATGCGGGGGATTTTACCGCCCCCGCTAGCACCTTTAATTCCCTTTATTGCCTTGGGCAATTCAATACTGGTCATTTTATTTTTTTGGTTGAAATCAAAAAATAAAATTTTTGGTATTATCATTGCCTCTGTAGTAAAATTCCTGATATTGGTAAGTGCAGTAAGATTATTAGTACAGGTTCCGCCGGCAGTTGCTCAAATGATGAGTTTTCCCCAGTTAATAACTGCATTGGCAGGGGGTTTTATTGCCCTTTTGGTAATGAATATCTTTAAAAGGGCAAATATTGGGATCAGATAAACAACACACCCTTAAAACGGGTGGTTTTAAGAGCCCTTGAAAGGGGTTAAACTTTTTTACTCTTTTCTTTCGATTTTTTATTTATACCTTTAGCTATAATTTTTCTTAAGCAATAGTATTTCCAATTTTGGAATTCAGGTGAAATATTATCATCTGGCTTATTCTGATCTTTTTATGGTAAAACTTATTTATTTAATATAGATTAAAAATTATTTTTATGCCAATTATAAATATTTATAAATATTTGTTCACTTTGTTTTTAATTTTCTTGATATATAACCAACTAATATAGTATAATTTTAACATTCAAAAAAAAGAGGAGGTATTTTATAAATGGCTATTGAAAAAGCAAAGGCTTTCTTGGGAGAATTAGCAAAGGACGAAGAATTAAGAAAGAAGTTTTCCGGGTTTACTCTTGATGAATTAAAACAAGCTGCCCAGGAACTAAAAGGAAGTGGTGAACTTTCTGATGAAGATCTGGATAATGCTGCAGGCGGAATAATTTCGGCAATAAATGTTGATATTTCATAGCATCCAAGAAAGAATCTTACACTTTTAATTTAAGATAGATTCGGATTGTATTAAATTTGTTTAAATCTGTTATCTTTCTTATTTAGATTTAAAAAGAGTTCTTTGAATGTATTTTTATAAAAATTATATCAATAAAAAAACACTTATTACGGCAGGTATTGTTCGCCGTAATAAGTGTTTTTTTATTGATATGTTATGTTAGGAGAATGCCAGCAATTTTTCTCTCTTTTTCTCTAATTTCTTTCCATTTTTTTAGAGCTTCACTTATAGCATCTTGTGCCTTTTGGTCTTGTTTGTAAAGCTTGAGAGTTTCATTGCATAAATGACAGGTATTTATATAGTGTTTTTGGCTAAAATCAAAACCTGCCTTTTGTAAAAAAGGAACAAAGTAAGAAGGGCCTTTTCTTATCAAAATACCTAAAAGACAGCTATTGTGGGCTTTGTCCATAAGTTCAGGTAAAGAATTCTGATAAATATTACCCAGGCATAACAGAGCAGGCCAGTCTGGTACACAACAAGGATACAAATTACCATGAGAGTCAATAGTGAAATTCCCAATTCCACCGCATTTCTGGTCAGGCATATTTTTATCATATATAAACTCTTCAGCGGGAATATTTCTTCCCCGTCCCAAAGGAAGACACCGGGTTTCATCTATTGAAATTGACCTATCAATGATTATATCTTCTAATTCTTTGAATATATCCCCTGCCCTGGGGCTCCCTTTTATTATCGTATTTTTTAAAGCTATTTTTATACCACATTCCTTAGTTTCTATAATAACTCTTCTAATATTATCAAAAGGAACATATTGAAAATGAAATAAATCACAACTTAAAGCAATTAAACTCAATCCGGCATTTTTTAGGTGATTAACCCTGTCTCTTGTATCTTTTTCACAAGTAGCCCAAAAACCATTAGTCACAACAGAAACTGTCGCTCCCTTTAAATGAGCATAATTAACTGCCTGAACAAGTTGGTCAAAATATAAAAAGGGTTCTCCCCCGGTAAAACATACAGAAAGTCTTTTTTGTTTTTTTGATAATTGATGTGCTTCTTCAAGCAAACTGTATACTTGTTCTTGTTGTAACAAGCTTTCATCCTCTGGTGAGGAAAAAGTTGCACAATGTGGGCAAGAAGCAGTACATTTATTGCCAAGCATTATTGCTAAATTCATATTAATCTTTCCTTCCCTTTTCAATTGAAAATGAATCCTGTAAAATAGAATCAAGTATATAAGTTAGTCCTATATTACCGGTCTGAAATTCCCCATTGGTTATCAAAGGTCGTACCGGTTCGCGGACAGCTAAACTTAATATCTCTTCATTTAATATTAAAATAAGTTTTTTTTCTGACAGGTAATTAATCACTTCATTTAGTTCACTGATATTGATATTTGGAAAACCTTTATTTTGTAAACTTTTAAGTAAAGATTTTTTAGTACGAGGCTTTTTGCATTCATAATAAACATAATGCTCTAATCCTTTTAAAGTAATATTTTCTTCTGTTGCACAAGGTCTGGTATCAATAATAAATGATTGTTTTTCCTCTTCCCAAACTACTAATTTTGTTTTCCTGTTTTCATTAAAATAATTTTTAAATAATTTTTCCCATTCGCTGATCATTAATTTCACAATGTTTATCCCTTGATTCTTAGATATATTCTCTCCTGATGTGTGATTTTTATCTTCAAAATAGAAGGCAATTTCCTTCATTTCTTTTTTATTTAAGGGATATATAGAAAAGTACTCCTTAAATGGAACAAGGTCAAGTTTGTATTGTTTGGAATAATTATGATAGTCACTAAAACGGGAATAAAATATTTTACTTACTCCTCCCGGGGGTTGAAGATGATAAACTAAAGGCAGCCATTTGGCTAATTCTTTATACCAGTAATCCTTTTCTCCTAAAATATCATATAAAAAATTCCAGTATATTCGAATACCGTTTTCCATAGCAAATTTTAGAACGGCGATATTCTGTATTGCTGTGACGCCTTTATTGAGCAGCTTTAAACACTCGTCATGCAAACTTTCAATTCCTATTTGAATATAGCGTGCTCCACTGTTCGCCAGTATTTTCACCTGTTCTTCATTCAGATTTGCCCTGGCTTCCCAGTGAACAAAAAAGGATGGTTTATTTTCCCCTGCTAATGCAGGCAAAACCGATTTAAAATACTTCGGAGATAGAGAATTATCAGTTATTATAAATTTGTTACTTCTATATTTCTGATACAATATATCAAATTCATTGAGTATTCGTTGAGGTGTCTTTGTCCTAAATTGATAAGCACATCCATTCAGACCACAAAAAGTGCAGGGTTTTTTTTGAGCCCACCAGCATCCGCGAGATGTTTCCATTACTAAAAAAGGAAATATTTTCTTTTCAAAATTATATTTTGCCAGTTCCTCGAAATAATCATCATAATCGGGTATAGGTAAATCATTTAAATTATCCACAGTTGCCCTATAAGTATTTTTATTTTCTGAAAAATTTTCTTTAAAGCAATTTTTATTTGAAATCACCCCAAAAGGCAGTTCATTAATACTAATATCTTTGCCCTTTTCCAGTAATATTTGGCATAATTCTGGGAAAAGAAGATCAGCTTCTCCGGACACTACAAAGTCAACCCAGGGAAAATTCCTCTTTGCAGCTTGACCCATGGAAGTTTCACAGTTAGCCCCTCCCAATAGAGTAATTATAGCAGGATTTTTTTCTTTAATAATCCTCAATAAAGCCAGGGAAGAGCAATGCTGTTGATAGTTAGAACTGCAGCCAATGATTTTAGGTTTAAATTTTAAAATATTCTCTGCTGTTTTTTCTATAAAAGGAAGCGCTATTTGCCGTGCCTGGTAAAAGGCCTCAAAGACATCATTCTTCTTTCCTGTAATTTTAAAATAATTATCCAGAATATCCTTATCTGTAGTCAATTTATTTCTGAAATAAGAATTATCTTTATTATGTAATTCAGGAAAGGCGACCTGGGAGAAAACCCATTCACCAAGAAGGTCAGCTGCTTTTCCTGCTTCAATAAATGCTGTGTACTTTTTTAGCCCGACTTCTGTTGCAAATTGGAAGTTGGGATAAAAGGATTTGACTGAAAGCCCTTTCCTTTTTGCTGCTGCAGCTAATAGCGAATTTCCAATTGAAGGCTGAGCAATGGCAGCAAATGGCAGTGAAACTAAGCATATGTCAGGCATAATTTTGTTTTCCTCCATAATTTTTATCTGGTTTTACTTTTCTGCTACAGTGAAGATGAAAATAAACATCAAACAAGTCGAGACAAAAAGGTTTTTGTCAGAAAAAATTAAGCATACTACATATTAAGAGAGTTGTCTTTTAGCTAATTCTAAAAACAATCCCTTTTGTTGCATTAATTCATTATAAGAGCCGACTTGTACAATTTCTCCATTCTGTAAAACATAAATCCGATCTGCGTTAATGACTGTACTCAGGCGATGAGCAATTACAATTCTTGTTGTTTTTAATTGGTCAATGCTGTTTGCGACTATTTGTTGAGTTTTATTATCTAAAGCACTGGTAGCTTCATCAAAAAATAGTATCCGTGGTTTTTTTACTATAGCCCGTGCAATTAATATTCGCTGACGCTGTCCCCCGGACAAAGTTCCACCTGAAGGGTCTACCATGGTAAACAGTCCCATGGGCATCTCGTAGATATCATCTTCTAATCCGACCATCTGGATTGCTGCACGGGCATCGTCTATTGTAAGATTAGAAGCACCAATAATATTAGTTAATATATCTCCGGGAACTAATTTACTATTTTGCAATACAACTCCTATTTGCCGGCGAACTTCCCTTATATCCAGCGTGTATAGATCTTTCCCGTCATAATAAATGGTCCCTGATGTAAGAGTTTCAAATCCTACTAACTGTCGGAAAAGTGTAGATTTGCCCGAACCTGAAGGGCCCACAAAGGCAATAAATTCACCAGCCTCTACCTGTAAAGAGATATCTTTAAGAATAAGCGGTCCGTCTTCATTATAACTAAAGTATGCACCATTTACTTCTATATTTCCGGTTAATTCATCGGGACTGACTTTTGTCTCATCTGATTCTGGAGTTGCATTTAAAATGGGTTTAATATTATTGTAAATTGGAATAATTTCAATTGTCATTACCAGGGAAACGATAAGCTGAAATAAAGTAGTTTGAAAAAAGGTAAGCGCGGTTACAAATCCCACAAAATGACCAACTGAAAAATCTCCCGCACTTCTCCCTATTATCCAGGAAAAAACTATCATCAACATCATTGCCGGAAAAGAATAGGTGGAAGCAATAATCAAGTTTTCTAATTTTCCAAATTTTTCCAAAGATAATTTTGTCTTCTCAGTAAATATTTTATTCCATATATTTAAAGCCCTGTCTTCTACTCCGAAAACTCTTAATTTTGCTATACCGCTTAAAAATTGCAGAACTAAACCTGCAATCTTATTTTCAAGATTTATTCTTTTTTGATGGTAATAAATAAGCCTTTTTAATATAAATGAAAAAAATAAAAGCAATAACAAAAATATACCCATGACCATTAGAGTAAGATGAGTATTATAATAAAAAAGCAGGCCAAAATAAAATATAGAAAAAATAAAAGCAATAATTGAATTTACTAAAAAAGCAGACACTCTTTCTTTTATAGCAATAACACCAAAACCTCTTTGGGTTAATTCACCGGCTGAAAATTTTCGAAAAAAAGATGCAGGAAGCGAAATTAAACGGTCCCATAAAGCTGCCTGCAAATAAGTCTCTACTTTTCCTTCAATACGTAAAACAGAAATATCTCTGCTAATTTGAAAAACAAAGATAACGGCAGAACTAATAACTAAAATAGCTATAATTTGCACAAGCTGCTCTAATTCAGCCTGGGGAATAATATTGTCAAAAACAATCCCCATCATAAATGGTAATAGTAAAGCTAGTAAACCTCCTAAAATACCCATAACAAAAACTCTTATAAAATCTTTTCTGCAATCCCGAAAACCAAATTTAATAAATTCATTAAAAGACATCTTCTCTTCAGGGAAAGTGCGATAAAAAGTAAATGCAAAAGACTTTAATTCTGAAGCTGTTTGAGAAGTTACCTTTTTCGACAAACCTTTTTCAGGGTCGCAAAACATATATTCTTGATTCTTATCCGGAATTAGGGCAACTGGTTGTTCGTTATCTTTTTGAAAAGCCAGAAGAGGACCATTATCTTCCTTCCACCATTTTCCTCTTAAGGCCACCTTCCGAATTCTAAATCTGGAATTCCGTGCAATTCTATCTAATGTTATCTTCTGCTCTTTATCTTTATCCTTTAAGGGATATATTTTAATACCAGAGGACTCAGCAACTAATTTTACGGCAGCTAAAAGACTGTTTTTTTCTTTGTATTTAAAAGATATTTTTTCTATTTTTTTGTTAAAAAGCTCTTTTATTCTAAACAGGGTATCACTAAATGCTTCTCTATTAACTGAATTTCTATTTTTAAATCTTAGCTGTTCCATTTTTTCTCTATGCTCAATAGTAGAAATAATGGACTTAGCGATTAATTCATGAAATTGATCCAGGGCTTTCCATAGAGATATTTCTTGCAGCATATCCCAGGCAGATTTTGTATATAAGATACTTTCTTCCTCTGATTCTATCCATGCATGTGGACTAATAGGAAAAAATGTATCTTTTGGAAGATTAAACCATTCTTTCTTCCCCATAAAAAATGAATTGCCCTTTTTATTATTAACCCATATGGTTTGGTCAGAAGGAGGATGGTAATAAACTCTTTCCTTTACCACAATTTCCTTCCCTGAAATCAACTCCCTGTTGCTTGTGGGTAAAAGTTCATCTTTCCCTACTGCAAAAGATAGATTGTCAGCCCACTTTTCAATAAGATTGATCATATATCTTTTTACTTCGGAATTACCGTTTAAATCAGAGACAACGTCCTCCTGATACTCTGCAACTTCTGCCCCGGTATTGCCAATAGCAACTAAGGTTTGTTCATTATTGTTTTGCTCAAAATTTAATGTAAATAATGCATCCCCTTCTTTAGCAGTAAATAGATAGTTACGCTGCCCTTCAATCATGCCATTAACAAAAGACACGGTAAAAATATTTATCTCTCCGGATTTTACAATCCAGAATTTCTTTTTATCTTTATCCTTGCAGTGTAAAAAAAGAGGGCTTTTACTGTCTAATTCAATAACATTCCCTTTATTTCTAAACACTTCTTCAGCAGTTTGATTTTTCATAAAATAATTAATCCCCGATATTAAATTAATATAAATTAATGTAATTTAATTAATTCTGAATAAACGCCTTTAATGTCCTTTAATTCATCATGAGTTCCTCTTTGAACTACTTTACCGTGATGTAATACAATAATCTCATCACAATCTCTTATAGTGCTTAATCTATGAGCAACAAGTAAACATGTACATCCACGCTTCCTAAGATTATCATTAATAATTTTTTCTGTTTGGGGGTCTAAGGCACTGGTAGCCTCATCGAGTACCAATATAGACGGGTTACTGGCAAAAGCTGAAGCAATTTCCAAACGCTGTCGCTGCCCCCCGCTAAAATTATTTCCATTCTCAGATACCTCGCTGCTATAACCATCATGCCGTTCAGCAATAACTTCGTGGATACCTGCATCTTTCGCAGCAGCTACAATATCCTTATTAAAAATTGTATTATCCCACATGGTTATATTATCTTTTATACTACCCTCGCATAAGAATATATCCTGGCTAACCACAGCAAGTGAGTTTACAAAAATATCTCGAGGTATCGATTTTATGGATATTCCATCAAATAAAATATCGCCTTCCCATGGCTCATAAAGTCCGGCAACTAATTTTGCTATAGTAGACTTTCCAGAACCAGAAGTTCCTACCAGCGCAACACGCCCCCCTGGCTTTACTTTCAGGCTAAAATTACTAATAAGAGGGGGTTCTAGTGGGCTATATCCAAAAGTGATATTTTTCAACTCGAGGTATCCTGTTAATTTTGGTGGTAAATTCACTTTAGCAGAATTTTTTATGCTATTATGGGAACTGGTTTTTTCAGAAAAAGAATTATCCACAGGATATTTCATAACATCATCTAGTCGCTCTATATCTGCTTTGGCTTCCTGATAAAGTCCTCCCAAATTGATCATTTGATTTACAGAATTAAAGAACATAGACACCAGGTATTGAAATGCCATAAGTGTACCTAAAGTAATGCTGCCTTCAATGACACGTAAACCACCTATGCCAAGTATAGCTACATTGTTTAAGGTAGCTAAAAAGGGAGGCACTGCAAATAGAAACTGATTCCATGCTCCTATTTTTTGATTGGCATTAACCACTTTAGCTTGATAGCCAGCCCATTGGGCAAAAAAATCTCCTTCACTTCCGGTAGCCTTTAATGTTTCAATAATTTGTATTCCTCCCATTGCATTACCGATGAATTTCCCTCTTTCCTGCTGGAGAAACATATTTATATCTGCTCTTTTACGGGAAATGAATCTTAAAACTGCAAAGCTTAATAAGGCAATAATAATTGATATAAAAGTAAGGGTTATATCATAAAAAAACATAATAATAATAAAAAAGGAAACCGTAATAAAATTAAGAAATGCATTAGCAAAATCACTGGTCAATAAATGTGCTATTTTATCGTTTAAGAGAACTCGATTAGCAATATCCCCGGGGAAACGTTGACTAAAGAATTCCATGGGCAAACGGAAAACATGGTAAAAGAATTTTAATGAATTCACTAAGGCCATTTTAGTTCTCAATCTTAGAAGATAATTTTGTTGAAGCCACTTCAGAAGAATTTGGATAAATATAGTTAGTAATAAGGCAATGAAAAAAGGAGTCCACCAGGTAAGCATATTATTAACCAGTATATTATCAACAAAAATTCTAGTAAAAGAGGGCACTATTATGCCTGGTATAATAAGGAATAATCCGGCAATAATAATATAGGATAGCGCTTTTTCTGAACCACTTAGTCTATCAGCAAGGGATTTTAGTATATTTCTCTTTGCTCCAACAGGCTTATAATCCGGGCATTTTTCAAATGTCAGTACTACGCCTGTAAAGGATTGATCTAATTCTTCATAGGTGATAGTTCGAGGCCCTGACGAGGGGTCGTTAATATAAACAGTATTACCCTTAATGCCTTCTAATACGACAAAATGATTAAAATTCCAGTGTAATATCATCGGAGCAGGAAATTCTCTTAACTCTTCTGGTTGAGTTCTATATCCTTTGGCAATAAATTTATATTTACGGGCAGCTTTTAATATATTGCCTGCTTTGCTTCCATTACGGGAAACACCGCATTCAACACGCAATTTTTCCAGGGGGATAAAAGTGCCATAATATCCAAGGATAATAGCTAATGCAGCAGCTCCACATTCAACTGCCTCCATCTGTAGTACCGTAGGTGTTTTGACTCTATTTTGTCTGAATAAATTTTCTAAAAAATTCATCACTATCCTTTAAATATCCTCTTGCGACAAGCTCATAATACTATAAATATATTTACCAATGTTACATTAATTTGATTTACCATAATTTAGAAACAAGAAATTCAACAAAATATAATTAACTATGATTATAATTATTAGCTAAATTAATATCTAATCATTCTTCAAAAATGGAATTACCAGGCTAATGGGACGCTGTTTTGCTATAGTAACACTGCCTGAACACATAGTCCCGGAATGGATTTCTATTGGAGGGCCCATTGATGATGACCATTTAAGTCCACTAGGAGTGTTAGAATCTTCAAGTAAATTTATTCTTACTTCTATAGGAGCTTCAGTTTCTGCTATTTTATTTACCAGCAATTCATTTTGCAATGAATGCATTAAAGCTTCCCGGGTCATGGGATAGAGCGAAACTTGCTCTACAGAGCCATTAATAAACCCATATTCTTCTTTTTTTACCGTTGTTGGACTAATTTGAGATAACATGTTTTTGTCAATTTTTTTCCCATCAGATGCTGGAAAATATAAAATTGCCTGTAGCTGTCCCCCGGGAAGGTCTATTCTTCCAACAGGCATATTCTTTTCCACAAACATACCTTCTGTTAAATCCATTTCAAAAATTATTCCAGGATAAGGGCTCCTTATTTCTGTTGTTTCACTTAAAATATCCTTATTGGTTTTTATTCTTCCTTCCACTTCATAAACCTGTATCCTCTTTGAAGAAAGCATATTTTCAATTTCAAAATATTGCACTTCGGAAATTGCATTCTCTTCTAAGAGTTGTTCTGCTCTTTCATATTCCCTGTTAACCTTTTGAAGTTCTTCCTCTAATTCAGCCAATATTTTTTCATCTTTTTGAATAGTATCCATCAGTTCGGTTTGAGTAATTTTAGCAATAACCTGTCCTTCATTTACTTTTTCTCCAATATTAACAAATATCTTTTCAACTATTCCTTCACCTTGGGATACAATGCTAAAAATACCCTCATCATACATAATAATTCCATGTCCGAAAACATTGATTGGAATTACTCCAAAAAATCCCCAGAGTAAAACTGCTAACAATAAAATCCCTATCCCTATTATAGTTAACCATCCTTTTGGGGAAACTATTTGAATTGATTGGTCAAGTTGTTCCGGAGAAGATAATCTTTCTAATGCTACTTCTCTAAATATTTTTTTCTTTTCTGCCAAGTAATACCCCCTCAATTTCAAATAAATAATAGTAGTGTCAGATATTTTACAAAATAATTAATAATTTTAACATAGATTAGTAATATTTAACAGATTAAAGTCTATCATCTGTGAATTAAAAATTAAGACTGCCTCCTCTTTTACATGATTTAACCTTTAAAATGCACACCAGAAGTGGAGTTTAAAAGTATTATGATGCACATGAAAAAGAGACAGACACCTATCAGTTAATAAATATATTATAGACCAAGGTGTAGCAAAATTGTTATACTATAATAAAACAGAAATAAATGACTTTGGCGGGAAAAAAAGTGGGAATCCAGTGGTATAGCAGTCATATAAAAAGCGAGTGTCTTATGAGCATCATACTCCCGGAAAAACGTTTTTATTATAACACTTTAGATAAGTAAATGGTAGAAAATGATAATATTTTTCTGTTTCACTCGCTCTTTTATTTTTGTCTAAAACTCTCTTTTTTGGAGAATAATTATTGTAGAAAACGATACTCATTTTAAACGCCTCACTTTTTGCGGTACTTTTCTTCATACATTCTCTTATCAGCAATAGCTATCAGTTCATCCAGGGACTGTGGTTTGTCAGGAACATATTCCGAGAATCCTATACTGAACTGGATATTATAATCTTTTTCTATCTCACGATTTAATTTAACTAACTTTTCCTTTATTCGGTCTCTGATAAGAGGAACTTCCTGTAAAGAGGTATCCGGGAAGATTAGTAAAAACTCATCCCCGCCCATTCGGCAGATGATATCAACTTCTCTTAAGGTGGATTTAAATAACTTGACAACTTCTTTTAGTACATTGTCTCCCTCATTATGGCCATAAGTATCATTGATGGTCTTAAAGTTATCAATATCCAGAAAAGCTAACAATAATGGAGATTGATTTCGGTGGGATAGTTTTATCTGCCTATCAAGTAATTCCAGACCATATCGACGGTTATAACAGCCGGTCAGTGAATCAATCCGGGCCAGTTTCTCCAATTGTTTTTCTATTGCCTTTCTTTCGGTAATATCATAATAGGTTACTATCATTCCCTTGTGTTTGCCATTGATGATTACCAATGATCCACTGATATAAACTGGGAATAAGATACCGTCTTTCTTCTTTCTAATAGTTTCAAAGCTAAAGTACTCTTTGGTTAATTCTTGGCCTTCATTAATTTTTTCAGGGGGATGGAATACACTGCCATCTATATTTTTTCCTTTTATCTCGTCTAGCGTATAGCCAAAAAGCTCAGTAAACCGGGTATTAATATTTAAGATATTACCTTTTTCATCGGCATAGACGGTTGCTTCAGGGTTGCTCTGAAAAAGACTGATAAATTCCTGATGACTTTTCAGCAAAGCCTCTTCTGTTTTTTTTCGTTCTGTAATATCTCTGGCAATACTCAAAATACGCTTTTTCCCTAGATAAGTTACAAGACTTGAGCTAATCTCAACTGGAATTATTTTTCCTTCCTTGGTCTTATGTTTTGTTTCAAAAGTCTGTATCTCATCATAAGGCATTTGCTGAACAAGATTTTTTATTACTTCATCGGAGAGATTGGCATCAATATCTATTAGCTCCATAGAAAGAAATTCTTCTCTGGAATAACCTAATACCTTTACTGCAGCCTTGTTCACATCTATTAATTTACAATCTGAATTAATAACCCAGACCGTATCGTTCATTCCATCAATTATCTCTCTATACTTTTTCCTATCCTCCCGTAACATTCCCTCTAATTGTTTATACTTAGTGATATCCATATCTACGCCTCTGTATCCTAGAAGGTTGCCCTTCTTATCCAGAATAGGCACTCCACTTGAAGAGATCCAAACTGGTTTGCCATCCTTTCTTATATTCAGATTTATAAATTCATGAAAAGATTTTTTAGCAGTAAAATTATCAAATGCTAACTTTTTTAATTGTTTCTTTTCTTTAGGAGCAAAAGAATCATAAAAATGTTTCCCCAGCAATTCTTCAGGCTTATAACCTAATATTTTCTCACTCGCTGGGCTGCAATAAACATACTTTCCATATGTATCAGTTTCCCAAATCCACTCCTGAGCATTTTCGGTAACATTTTTAAATCTTTGCTCAGTTTCTTTTAGAGCATCAGTAATCTGTTTATATTGCGTAATATCTTTGATGATACATACAATTCCAACAATACCTTCTACCTTGTCAACCATTACAGAGCTGGAAAAAAGCACCGGGATATCCTTTCCAGTCTTTGTTTTAAGTGTAGGTTCGTGATTTCTGATGTTTATTTTTCTATTGGCTTTCTCCAATAAGCTATTTTTGAAATCTTTATCCAGGAAAAAAATCTCAACTGATTTACCTGTTAATTCATCCTTGTGGTACCCGGATAAATCCAATAGGGCTTCGTTGACAGTATTTATACTCCCTTCCCTGTCCAGTAAAATTAGGGAATCGGCCATGGTGGAGATAATCTTTTCAGCAGCGGTAACCGGGGTAATAACCATGAGTCTGTATCTGGTCATGGCATAGACTAACCCTCCTGCCCAGATGAGGGAAATCACATTTGCCAGGGAAGGTATTGTAGTAAATACATTCAATGTCGAAGGTATGACGTCTATCATGATGCTGAAAACAAAAGAAATTAGTGATGTGATTAAGATTATTTTTGCCTGTTTTTTCTTAAGCGGTTCTTTAGTCTTTTTCCCAAAATTATAAATCAGATAAAGTCCTATTACGGCAAATGAAAAAAAATAGAAATAATATAGATAAGCCCAGATTGAGTCTGATAAAATACCTGCCCATCCCCTGGGTTGTTCAATTAAATCTGTTAAAAAACCAGTCCACTGTATATAGATTAGGAATAATGGCAGAACAAAGATGAAAAAATAAAATATTTGCGTTTTTAAAATCTTTTTCTCTTCAGTGAAAATAAGTGCAAACCATAAAAAGAAACTGGGTACACTAATCCACCCTATAGAGGCAATATTGGCAAACAATATAGCAGTATCTTTCAAGATACCTGGATTATATAAAAAAATATAACCAAAACTCAACAGGGCAAAACAGGAAAGAAAGGCAGCGCAAACTCTGTTAAGAGAGGATTTGGGATCTTTCCATAGGATAAAAATGATGAGAGAATAATACAGTAAGAACGTAAAAAAATGAAGTAATGGTAAAATATTCATTATTTATTCCCTTTGAATTTTTTCTTTTATCTTACTCAAACTTAAAACCTTTCTTTCTGAATAGCCTAACACATATATCCACTATTTCCGGATCATATAAAATGCCTTTGTTTTTAGTGATTTCATCAAGGGCTGTATCTATACCTAAAGATGCTCGATAAGGGCGGTGGGAAGACATGGCCTCTACCACATCTGCAACACCAATAATTTTGGCTTCCAAAAGGACATCCTCTTCTTTTAGGCCCTGGGGATAACCAGAACCATTTATCCTTTCGTGATGTTGCCGGACGATTTGCGCTATGGGATAAGGAAAATCAATGTCTTTTAAGATCTCATAGCCTGTCTTGGGATGTTCTTTAATCAGGTCAAATTCAATTTCGCTTAGCTTTCCCGGTTTGGTCAGAATTTCTGAGGGAATAGCCATTTTACCGATATCATGGATCAAAGCAGCAATTCTAACCGCTTCGATCTTCTCCCTGGAAAGACGTAACTCACGGGCTATAGTCATAGAGAGCTGATAGACTCTATATTGATGCCCGGCAGTATAGGGGTCCCGGGTTTCTGAAATTTTGGAGATGGTTTCAATGGTGGCATTCATGGTCTTACTCAGTTTCTGTTGTGATCGGTTGATATCCATGACATCCATCACCGTGGATATAACTAAATCTTTCCCGGGAATAGGGATGTTATAGGCAGAAATATATCTGGTCTCTTCCCTTTTACAAGTCAGGGGAATATTTTCCCAATACATACGACTGGGTTCACCACTAGCGATAGCATCCTCTACCCTTTTCTTGATTTGGTTTCGAAAAACCGGATCTTTATAGACAACATCCCAGAATACCCCTGGTTTGGAAAGTTTCTTGCGGGTTGTCCGGTAGATTTGTGGGAACTTTTTATTCATATAAACAAAATCAACAGATGGAAAAACCTTATTAATGGCAATGCCAATGGGAAGGTTGTCCATCACGGTGGTAAGGAGTGCTTTTTCTTCACGCAGCTCCTGTTCTGTCTTTTTATGTTTGGTAATATCCTGAAAAGAACCGATTACCTGAACAATCTCTCCCTTTTTGTTTTTTACCGCTCTTCCAGTGGTTCTTACCCATTTTCTTTTTCCTTTACCGGTGATGATCTCCATCTCTTCATCATAAGGTTTACCTTGATGGGCACATTTACTGAATACTTCGGTTATCCTCTCCCGCCATTCGGGAGCATAAAATTTAATGCCCTCTTTAACGTGGGGGGCATAGCCATGGGGCATTTCATGAATATCGGCAACCGTATCGGACCACAGGCAGGTTTGAGTGGCAGGGTCTACACTCCAGCCGCCGAATTTAGCAGTCTTCCCGGCAATTTGGAGTAAACGGAAGTGGGCCAATATTTTCTCTTCGGCCAGAGAATTATCCCGGGCAAAAGCCAGGTCTGCAGCAACTTCCTTTAAAAGATCGATTTCCTCCGGGGTAATTTTATGTTCAGTTCTCACGGTAGCGGTAATAATACCGACAAGCCGGCCTTTGAGCAACATGGGGACAAAGATGTTTTTATACGGGACTTCTAAGTCTGCCATATAATAGGGACAGGATCCGCAGTATTCCCTGGAAGCCTGAATAATCATATTAGGCTCTCTGGATTGGATGACTTCCTGGATACACCTTGGTGCATCAGCGGGGTTATCGACTTTTGCTTCCCAGTCTTTTAAATGACGCACCCCTTCTTTGGCCACCGGCTTGATCTTACCTGTTTTTCCATCTAAAAGTGCAATCTCAATATTCAGGTAGTCACGGGTTTGCTGTAAGATACGACAGGACTCCTGGATAACTTTATTAAAATCATGTTCCTGGACGATCAGCTGATTCACGTTGCGGATGGATTTTAAAAGTGAATTGAGCTGCTTAATCTTTTCTTCTGCCTCTTTACGCTCCAAGAATTGGCTAATTCTTTTTACCAGGGAATTGATTAAATTATATTCTTCTTTCAGGAAAGGATCTTCTGCTGGTTGGGAAACTGATTTCAGATAACAAACTTCAAGTTCACCAGCCGGCCTGCCATTGACATTAATCGGGGCAGATTGTTTCCATTTTGTTTCCTGGAAATTATCTGTCTTAAAATTCTGACTGTTCATCTGAATACTGGCACAGACAAACTCAGGATATTGCCAGGCTGAGGGGAGTAATTCTACTATGGATTGGAGAGCTTGGTCAATTGAAATTTTTGGATTTTCCAGAATTTTGAAAATACTATAAAGACAATTCAGTTCTTTGTTTCGTTCAGAAAGATCCTTTTCTGTCCTCTTGCGTTTAGTGATATCCCGGGCTATGGCAAGTACTAAATGTTTGTCCTTTATTTTCAACGGATAAGTAAAGATTTCTACTGCTATATTTTTATAATCTTTACGATATAAACTGAATTCATCCGGGCCGGTGGAAAGGCCCTGCTGGTTTTTGGTAAGCGCCTGTTGAGCTTTGGGAATCTCGGAGGAAGGTAAAATATTTAACTGGAAGAAGTTTTTACCGACCAGCTCTTCTTTTTGATACCCGGTAATCCTCTCGGCAGCTTTGTTTCCGTCAATAAAATTGCCTTCCAGGTCAGTGATATAATACGGATCCGGAGCGTATTCGAATAAGGTCTGAAAAAATTCTTTGGAATCAAGTGATTTTATTTCCTTTAATAACAGATCATTCTTCTTGCTATTCTTACCCATTACCCCTTTCCTTTCTCTTTACAAGGAAATAGATAGCCTCTTAGGATCTTGTTTGGGATAATTCCAGCTTGCTTTGTTTGTTTTGCGTATTATTTTTATTATTTATTTCTATTTCCTCTAATTGACCTCCACAGGTTGGGCAAATATTAGAATACGCCCAACCGTACCATATTTTTCCACATTTCCTGCATTGACATTTGAGCATTTATAATAAAATCCCCTTTCTAGTTTATGTTATTTTTCTTTTAATTATTTATTTCCTATATCTTACCACAACTAATCCATTCTTTTATTGTTTCCCTTCTCTTCTAATCTAAAGTGGCTTTTAATATCTTTGATAATTTTCCTTTAGATCTTTCTTTGTTCAGCTGGGATTTCCAAAAATCATCTAATCTATTTTTGGCTTCCTGGTTAATTTCTTTTTGTTTTTCAGGGTCAAGGGAATGATATAACCGGTCCAGTTTCTGCTTCTCTTTTTTAAATGATAAATAAATTATGTGGGTTTTGCAATTATTTTAAAAAACTTTAGATTTAGATATTGTTTTATTGATTAACTTTCTTTAAATATTTCCTTCCTGGTTTTAGGAATACAAAAAATAAATCGACGATCTAGCAGCCTTAGAGTAAAATCCTTAGGCCTATGACTTTGCGTCCTGCCCTTTCGGGCAGTTTGCCATTATCAATTTACCATGATGTTTCTATTTATTTTAGAAATCAACTACTTTTTTTATTCTCCATAAAGGATATTTTTAGACAATAGTATCTGTAAAACTAAATTGTATTGAAAAAATACCCTGAGATAAAAAAGCACACTCTATATTGTCCTAAAATAGCAATGATTCCTAAAAATTTTTTTCTTCTTTTTTTGTATTTTGCCTCCTTTTTTGCTTTTACATTAATAGAAAGAAAATTAGTATCACGTATCGAGTATGTAGTATCGAGTCAAAATGCAACCGCTGAATACTATTTATGTTATGCCAAAAAAGTATAAAGTATAAGCTTTTTTACCCGCAATTGTTGTAATTTTCCATACCTTTGCCGTTTAACTTTATCTTAGATCTGTACTCGATACTCGCGACTCAATACTGGATACTATTGTAAAAAAGGAGGTGAGAAAATGCCAGTAGTAATTGTGCCATATGACTCTGTTTTGCAGCTCAGGTTAGTTACCGGAACAGATCCTGATTCCGGAAATCCTATAATCAAAACTAAGAGCTTTAACAAGGTCAAAGAATCAGCAACCGAACAGGATGTGTTTGATGTTGCCAACCAGTTAGCCAGCCTGCAAAATTACAGCCTGGATGAAATCAGGTTAAACCAATCTGCTCAGCTAACATCTTAGTAAAGATCATTAGTAAATTTTTAATTAATAATTAGGGAAAGGAGGAAACTATGTCTACTACTCTCGGTGATGTAACCAGTTATAAAAGGTTATACATGCAATTTAGAGACAGTGAAGGCAATCTTGTTAATTTGACATTAGATAATCCCAAAAATTTAGATGATGGAGATTATGTTGATTTAGAAGCCCAGGATGCAGCAATTGAGGCAGTCATGGATGTTGTTCTTGCCAAGAACATTTTCCAAAATAAGGGAAATGACCTGGTAGAAAAAGTTAATGCTCGAATACTTGACTATAAATCAACCGATGTCATGGATGTATCAGAATAAAGCAGCATATTTTGAATAACAAAAATAAATTGTGTTCTAAAGCCGGAAGTCACTTGTACTTCCGGCTTATTTTACCACCTTAATAGAAATAACATTTAAAAATAAATAAGGAGAAAAAAATGATTCAAGCGTTATTCGGTAAATTATTATTCGAGGGTTTGCTGGTTCTAGCAGTATCTATCGGATTCGGTTTTCTGAAAAACAAACTGGGAAATGATCGGACAGAGTCTATTAAAGAGGCATTGTTGACCGCGATGCTCTGGGCAGAAGAAGAATTTGGTATTGGACAGGGTGATAAAAAATGGGAAGAAGCCTGGAATAAACTGCTGGAGATCCTGGAAGATAAAAAGATAACTTTAAAAGCACAGGAAACACGGGAATTGAAAACTTTAATGAAGGCAAATGTTACCCGTGTAAACCGGGAATATTATGATGCTTTATTAAAGAAAGAAGATTTTATGGACTCTGTAGAGAACTTCAAAACAGGGTTGAAAGAATAAAATGCTCATTACAAATTCTATAAACCATATTTATATTGCTGAATTTTTTTCAATGGATGAATTTCAGTGTCCCTGTTGTTGCTGTGTAAAAATTCATCCATTGTTGTTACAGAAATTAAAAGGATTGCGCTACCGGGTTAAAAAACCGGTCATAATTACTTCCGGTTATCGCTGTCAAAAGTATAATTTAAAAGTAGGGGGAGTAAAAAATAGCTACCATCTCCTTGGTATGGCAGCTGATATCCATGTGCCGGGGATTTCTATTGCTGAACTTCTGCAAGTTACCCGTGAATTTGGATTTCAGGGAATCGGGTTTTATCCCCGGAGAAATTTCCTGCACCTGGATGTCAGGAATACAACACAGCCGGTATACTGGCAGGAATAACCGTAAAAAGGATAGTATAATTTAAAATGGATATAATGGACTTTACACAAATTATAGCCAATCAAGGATTTCCTATTGCCCTTTCAATCTTTTTGATTTTTCGAATAGACAAATTTATGCAGCAGTTGGTCAGTACACAAAAAGAAGGTTATCAGCAGATTTTTAAACAGGTTTCTATTGTCCAAAAGACATTGAATCAGTTAAACCAGCAAAATCGGGATTATTATTCTCTTTACTGTAATGAAATACAGAGAGAATTAGCCAGCATTAAAGCCCATATTAAGAAAGCTTCTTAGCCTTTAAGTTAAGAAGCTTTCTTTTATTTATTGATTATTCAAAATTGTCAAAATATAACTTTTACTTTCCTATTACGCTTTAACATCCCTTTTCCTGAAGAAAAGAAGTCCTATTACAATTAAGAGCATACCTATTCCTGTCATATAGATAATAGCCATAATAGGTGACCCACTAGCAGAATACCTTTTTATAATAATTCCCAGGTAAGCCCAGAGAATCACAACACTATAGGCTATATCTCCTCTTTGGAGAATATTAATGAAGGTAATTACAGTTCCGGCAAAAACAACCAGCACTGTCCAAAATACCTCCGATAAACCCCATCCACTCCATTGATAATGAACCAAAACTGCGGTAATATTGGCTATTGTGGCTACTGTAATCCAACCCAGATAAAGACTGAAAGGAAGATGTACAAAATAAAGAATAGGCGGCTCAACACGCTTTCTGCCTATACCCAAATTAAGATAAATCATTATTAATGAAAACAATAAAACCAGCATAGCTACCAGTGAAAGCAGGACCTGCCGGTAATGCCAGGCAAAAAGCCAACCGGCATTGGCAAGACAGCTCAGCAAAAAATACCCGCCAATTACCTGCAGATAAGGCATTTTAATTTTCTGTTTTGAAAACAAATCACGAGCCTGATATACAATAAACGCGGCTACTGCCAGGTAAATAACTCCCCAGATAGAAAACGTCAAACCGGCCGGAGTAAACAAATTGGGATAAAGGTCAGAAAGTTCTCCGGTAGTGTTTCCTCCTAATGGCAGGCTATTAGCCAATCCATTTACAACTATCACCAATAAAAAGGCAAGGATGTTTATTACCTGCCAGGAAGTTTTTTGGGAAAGAGAAGAATCATTCATAACCCACCTATTACCCTCCTTTATATTTATTTAATATATTATACCATTAAAGATTTTTTATATATTTTTATTTACTATATAATAATGGAGAAATATTAAATTATTTATTTAGATAATTCTTTTTTTATTTGCAAAAGATTTTTATTCCCTCAACCAAATTATTCATCTTCTTCATTTTGTTGCTCTGTTGTAGAAATCGACTCTTTTTTTATTTGCGCATCTAACTGAATTTTATTTGAATTTACTTGATCTAAATTCTGCTTCATCTTTGTTACTTTTGTTTTTAACGCCTTTTTATAAATAGCAGCCGATAGCTGCTGGGATACAAATTCCAATAAATCAATATCTTTCTCGCTATATAGGCGTGCATTATCATAGCTTTGCAAGGCAATAACCCCAATAACCTTATCGTCTGTTTTTAATGGCACAGCCAACCAGAGATGGGTATTAGTCATTACATCCCAGGGTTCGATATATCCGTATGACAGCATTTTGCGATATCGTTGAAAATCCATCAAAACAGGTTTCCCGACCTTTAATACATAATGAAAAATACTCTGAGAAGTACAATAACGGTTGATAAAAATTTCATCATCTCCTGCAGCTTCATCCGTATAATAAGGAAAATATATTTCCCCTTGCTCTGAACCTATCAGCGCAATATAAAAATTAGTGGCATCAATAATTTTTCCTAATTGTTCATGAATAATAGGATATATTTCCGATAAGGCGCTTCCCATGTTTGCTATTTGAGAAATATGATACAGTGTTTGTATTATCCTGCGTTCTCTTTGCAGCTGAGATATTTCCTGGAACGAATATATAATTCCTGCTAACCTGTTATCAACCTGATTGACAGTTCTTCTTACTGCGACCTCTATCCAGTAATTATCTTTGGAAGCAATTGATGTTTCGAAATAATCCTTGTTATCGGTTTCGAAATACTTTTTCTCTTCCGGTCTCAGGCAGTAAACAATTGAATTATTCGTGAGCTCTTCTTTCTGAAAACCGGTCAGGTTTTCAAAACAACGGTTTACAGTCAAAATAATGCCATCAATATCAGTATAAACCAGGGCATCTGGACAATGTTTAAAAAGATTAAAATATTCCTGGCGCGCCTGGATATATAGTTCTTTTAATTTTTCAACCCGTTCATCTGTTACTACTTTTGGGGTTTCTTCTTTCTTGCCATTGTTTTTTATAGTCTTATTAAACGACCCGAGTGAGTGATTTCTTTTTTTTCGAAATTTAAATAATTTATTTAGTGAATTTTTTTTCATAAGAATAAAAGCCTTTTTAGTTTAGTTTTAATTTATTAATATAAATACATTTACTATAATATAATAATCTATTCAATATTTGCAAAAGATTATGCAGCACAAACCCGGTTTCTACCTTGTTCTTTAGCAGTATACAAGGCTTTATCAGCAGCATCAATCAACTGTTTGATTCCTTTCCCATCATCCGGGAAAGAAGAAACTCCAATACTGATTGTTAAACCCTTCTGTGGTTGACTTAACTCTTCCCCTGTAAACAACATTTTTTCTACTGCTGCTCTCAGCCGTTTAGCAAGGTTTACGGCTTCCAGCTTACCGGTTTCAGGGAGAATAATGATAAACTCCTCTCCCCCATATCGGTAAAGACGGTCAGTATCACGGGATTCTTTATGCAGTAATTTTACTAATTGCCTGAGCACATTGTCTCCACTGGTATGTCCGTGAAAATCATTGTATTTTTTAAACCAGTCAATGTCTATCATCAAGAGTGATAAATCTCTATGATATCGCTTGGCACGGCTGATTTCATCGACAATATTCATATCAAATTTTCGCCGGTTAAAACAGCCGGTAAGGACATCTCTAATAGAAATCTCTTCAATTTGATGGTAAAGGTCAATCCGTTCAATAGTATAAGATATTATTTCAGCCAGAAGCTCAACAAATTGAACATCACCATCTGAGAAGGCATTTTTTTCAATAGAATCTAAATGAATTATAGAACGAACCTTATCATCAATTAATACAGGGACACAAACCAGTGATTGAATATTGCTTCCTGCGGGTATGCACCCTTGTAATAATTGAACTTCTTTGTCATCAACTGCATTGGTATAAATACATTTTCTATTCTTTATGATACTACGAATAGCCGGTGTCTCAGGAGAAAGAAGTGTTTCTTCAAATTTTGCCATTAAACCTTGCCGGGCTGCAATCTTAAAAAAACCGTCATCCTGCAAAGAAAGAATAGCACAACCGGAACAGTTTGTCTCCTGCATTAATTCTTCAGCAATAATTTGATAAACCTCCTCTAAGTTGTGAATTGCACCGATATTATGCATTATTTTAACAATCAGGCTATTTCGCTTTTCGGATTTAATTAATTTTTCTATTGCCTTTATTTCTCTGGTTATATCGGAAATCATAACAAGGTCCTGAATTTCCCCTGCTATTTCATCATCTAAAACTGTTGCTTTAACTAAGCCAATTTTGGTGTCACCGGTATTGGTAATATAATCCAGCTGATAAGGCTCCACATATTCCCCGGCAATTCTCCTGCGAAAATTCTGCAAAACTTTCTCTTTATTCTGCTCATCAAAAAAGGGCAGTTCATCCAGTCTTTTGCCAATAACCTGATCATTGTTGTATCCCAGCCATTCAGTCATACGGCCATTAATTTCAATCACTTCACCTTTTTTGTTTAAAAGGACAATTGCCTCAGGAGATAATTCAAATATAGTCCGGTATTTCTGTTCACTTCTGGCTATAATCTTTTCTTCTTTCTTTCTTCTGCTAATATCCCGGGCAACTGAAACAATTCTTTTTATTCCCCTGAAAGTAATTATAGTAGAGCTAATTTCCACCGGGATTCTCTTACCATTTTTGGTTTGATGGGTGGCCTCAAAGGTTATATGCTCTTTCTTGCCAAATTCTTTCATAACCTTAGCTATATTCTTTTTGCTCTCCTTGGCGTCAATATCAGCCGGGGACATGGAAAGAAATTCTTCCAAACTATGCCCCATACGTTCACGAGCTTCCCTGTTTACCGCTACAAATCTCCCTGGCATCCCCTCCGGCGTAATTTCATGAACAAAAACAGCATCATTAATGTTTTCGAATATCTCCTGGTATTTTTCTAATAAAATTGATTTATCTTTTTTGATATCTGAGTCTTGATAGTATTCTGTATGTTTATCTTTTGATATTTTGTCCATGGTTAATCTCCTTATTTTACAACGTATTATGTCAACAAATGTTCTATTTTTTATTTTTATCATGCCTGCTCATATCAGAGGTTCTGTTTAGTATGCTGTTCTTTTTCCTGATACATTTTTTTGTCTTCCATCTCAATCAGCCTGTCAATCTCTTTCCCTTTTTATCTTAATAATATAAGAATTTTTTATACTTTTTATAATATAACTACAATTAATAGTCAAGATTTAGTAAATATCGCACCCGCGTTGCGGGTGGTTTTCAGAATCCCTAAAAGGGGTTTAACTTTTTATCACTTTTTGGCTCTTCTTCTTTTGATTTATTATTTGATCTTTGGCTATAATATTTCTTTTAAGCAAATAGTACTTCCACTTTTGGAGTTCAAGTGACAAAATAGTCATTTAACTACTCTTAATACTTTTATGGTAAAACCATTTTATTTAACCATTACCACCTTCTAAAGAGGTGTTTTTATGGTTAAATAATATTTTTTAGAAATGATAAATTATGGATAGTTTTAATTATTGTTGATTGTTACCAGCTGTTCTTTCTGACAAACTCTCAGGCAGGCATCTACCACTTCAGAATCATAGAGAATACCTTTGTTTTTTAATAATTCTTCTTCTGCAGCTTTAATGCCTAAGGCAGGGCGGTAAGGACGATGGGAAGCCATGGCCTCATAGACATCTGCAACACAGATGATACGGGCCTCTATTATTATTTCTTCACCTTTTAAGCCACGTGGATAACCTGAGCCGTCTATTTTTTCATGGTGCTGCAGCACAATCTCAGCAATGGGAAAGGTAAAAGAAATATCTTTTAATATTTCATAGCCAAGTTGGGGATGGTTTTTTACCAGATTATATTCTATTTCATTTAACTTGCTGGGTTTATTTAAGATTTCTGAAGGAATACTGATTTTTCCGATATCATGAACCAAGGAAGAAATTCTAATAGCTTCTATGGACTCATTTTTTAGTCCCATTTCCCGGGCAATGGCTGTAGCAAGATTAGCCACACCTTCCTGATGGCCGGCAGTATAAGGATCCCGGGTTTCAACAATTCGGGTCATGGCTAGAATTGTGTCATTTTTAGTCTTTTCCATCTGGCAGTAATTCTGATAATTATGAATGGCAATAGCAATACCATGCACAAAGCTTTCAATCTTTTTTACGCTCTCTTTGTTAAAAGCATAAGATTCTTCGCTAACAATCCCCAAAGTGCCCAATACAGTTCCCTCAAAAGTAAAAGGAATTTTGACATAAGCCCTTATCCATTCCAATCCTTTTATAACTGTCCAACGGGAATCATTGTGAGTATCACAAACTAAAATTGGCTTTTTGGTATCAACTGCTTGTTGCTCCATGGAAAATTTTTTTAAATCCTGTCTAAGATTTTTCACAATATTTCGACAGGATTGATCTTTATATCCGTGGATAGCAATTACGTGCAAACTATCTCCTTCTAACAAAGCAATGTCTGCACCATCATTTGGTATAATCTTGGCAACAAACTCTAATGCCTGATTTAATTTCGCAGAAAAATCCTTTTCAGAAATAAGATTTAATGCCATTTCCTGCTCCATGGCAATCAGGTTGCTCTGCTCTCTTTCCATGTATAGAAGCATTTCCCTCTCCTTTTCTTGTATTTTTTGCTCAGTGATATCAGCCAGAGAAGATGCAACCCCCTGAAAATGACCTTTTTCATCCAGTATAGGTGCGGAATTAATAGAGAGAAAGACCATTCTGCCATCCGGCCATTTAATAGCATGTTCAATTCCATAAAACGATTTATTGTATTTTCTTACCAGATTAAAAGGCAGCTGTTCTTCCGGGAATGAATTCCCGTCCAAGTCTGTTATCTGCCATTTGACATCATTGTATGTTCTTTCTTTAAGTTCATCTTTATTTAAACCCAAAATCTTTTCTGCTAAATTATTGGCATAGGTAATTTTGCCTTCTTTGTCTACAAAGGTAATTCCTACCGGACTGGTATTAAGTAGTATTTGATTAATCTTTACCTGGTTTTCCAGCTCCTGCTCTGATTTTTTTTGTTCTGTGATATTAATTCCCACTCCAATAAGGTGTTGATAATCGTTGTTTTTATTATAAACCGGTTGCCCATACCAGCGAACCCACAATTCCTGACCATTTTTAGTTAAAATAACATTTTCGTTGTGAGTAGGAGAGCCATTTTTCTGTAAACTTGTAAATATCTTTTTTAACATGTCATGCTGTCTGTCAGGAACAAATTGTTGGAGATAATCTTTTTTTAATACTTCATTTTTCTGGTAACCCAAGGCGTTCAGCATTGTATGATTTATAAAATGGATTTTTCCATCCGGATTGATAGCTACAAAAAATACCGGGGCTTTTTCAATAAGTCTATATCGAAAAGCTTTCTCTTTATGCAAGGCTTCCTCTGCATTGTTTATTTTCACTGTTTGTTTAAATAGCACAATAATAGTAATTACCCCAACAATAATTAACATAATTAATCCAGTGATAAGGTCAGACCATATAATTGGAGAAGGCGGAGCAGAAGGATTAAGTATAAGACGAGAAAAATCAAACAGTTCATTGGCGACCATCAATAATCCCAACAAGGAAAATCCCAAAACAACAGGTAGAAATATATTTTTTTTATTACTTAAAATCTTTAAAAGATTTCTAATTCGCATTGAAATGCTACTTTTTTGTTAAATGGAATAGAATAATTTTTTATCTAGTAATTATTTTGAATATTATACTATATTACTGCTAACTAATGAAAACTAATCTCTGATGGCATATTTTTATTATTTAATATTATTAAAGTCACTGCAAATGATTTAACGCCTCTTTTTTTATCTGGCTGGCTTTTTGGTTGGAGATACCGAGCATTTTGGCTAATTTGGTCTCACTTAAATCCATTACAAAGAGATAATAGACAATTCCTTCCTGTAATTTTTTAATCTTCTTAAGTGCTCGCTGCAAAGTGATCAAGTCTTCAATGGGAAGTTTAAAAGACTGATAAGACTGGCTTTTTATATTTTCTAAATCTGGCTTCACCTGGGAAAAATCAAACTGCTGGTCTGCTTTCTTGGAAAAACTACTTTCTCTCAAAGAGTCTCTGGCTTTTAATATCTCCTGCAAACCAAGGGTATTAACATTAAGGTAGTCGGCAATTTCAGCAATTTGGGGAAAACGCTCATATTTCTCTCGATATTCGATTACAAAATCATCTATCTTACGGTTTAGGTTAACAAGCCAGTCAGGACGATCTACCTGTCGGTTTTTATTCATAAGATATTGATGCATCTCTTCTGTAATTAAAATCTGGGCATATGTCTTAAAGCTCATTTTATGAACAGCGCTATCATAAAGATTAGCAGCATTTAAGAGACCAATGTATCCTACTTCCTCCATATTTTCCCTGGGTTCAGAAATGTCTTTAAATTGTTCAGCAACTTGGCTTACCATGTATTGATATTTTTCAATAAGGTCTATGGTGGGGGTTAATTCCTTTTCTTCTCTTAATTTAATATTTCCCATTCTACAAATACCTCGATTTTAATTATTTAGAAATAAAAAAATAACCGGCAGCCTGGCAACCATAGTGCTGTAAACTTGCACCTTAGGTCCATGACTTTGCGCCCTATCTTTTCAGACAGTTTGCCTTTATCAGTTTTTATTTTTCCTGTTATATTATTTTTATCCCTACTTAATTATTCCCTAAATGAGGAATTTTTAGACAAAAATTTCATTGTGTTTATTAAATATCATGTAAAGTTCCCAAAATATTAGTATTTTATTAACCCGTTAGGGCAGAAAACCATGGGCTTGCCCATGGATGAATGAAAAGGCGGCGATATGATAAAATGATAACATGCAAACAAGACTTTCAGGACACAGTGCCTATCGTACTGAGTATCA
>Ga0334900_1000740_pt1 | contig 43378 bp, 29 predicted proteins | sample GraSluR3_MG_2_FD_207231 | JGI IMG/M metagenome (GOLD analysis project Ga0334900, IMG submission 207231) | Sludge microbial communities from methane-producing bioreactor in Wageningen University, Netherlands - Granular Sludge_31_08-R3 | ecosystem: Engineered > Bioreactor > Anaerobic >... | reverse complement strand
CCCATGTACCATGATGGCGACTCGATAGTGATAGACTCAAACTTCTTCGCCCACCGCTTCTCAAGACCGAGCACAATTGCGAACGAAAGAATATGATAGTAGTAGTCTGGATCTTTATCGATCATCCGCTTTAATTCATCGATTTCAACCCTGTCTATGAATTCACGAAGTCCAAGTACTTGTTCGAGTACACGTCTCCCATATTCGCTTCGTTGTCTAGTGATGATAGCAAACAGTGAAAGTAGGCCATTCGCACTTACGGTCACGAGACTGGCCCAAGCCGCGACCGGTAATTGCGATTCGGCAAGCAGTGCAGCGATAAAGAGCACACCCCAGTCCAGCAGGAATACCACCAAGAGTAGGACCATCCATACGATTTTCCCGAATGATTTTCGAATATGCCAGATACGGAAAGCCACATGCCACAGGAGAAGCAGGAATATCCCACTGGCCAGGGCAATCACGAAAAGGACGATTGTTCCCAATCCAGGATAGTTTCCGGTAAACGAAAGTGAGTAGAGAACAGCAGGAAGCAGAATGAATAGTGTGATGAGCGCAGCCTTGTTTCGCGATTTCGTACTGGCCAAAGCACGTTCTCCTCGATAATGTGCATCCACTTTCACTTTCAACCGTTGATACGCTTTGAAGAACGGACCTTTCAAGTCTTCCACACGGACAACCCCATTGGTCCCATTCACGAAGAAGGCGTTGAACAGTTGCATCTCGTGTTTCGAGGCCCCTTTCGGGTCGTGACCACGGATGAAAGAGAACTCCTTCCCCTCCTCCACGATCGTGAGGCATCCCTTGTCGGCCCAGTAGAAAATCATAGCGGTTACATCATGAGGATCGAGTGATTCATCTATGATATATCCCACATCCAGAGGACTCATCCCCTCCGGAGGCTCGTGGTGCGGAACCACAATCAGATCCTTATCTTGTCCGTACCGGTGCCAGATCGACCAAGCAAGAACGACCAAGCCCAATGAGACGATCACCAGCACGATACGAAAGATACTTTGCCAGTCGGTTCGTTCGATAAAATAGCCATCGGGCATCTGGACCCTCACCGTCAGCGACTCCCCAGGGTACATGGCTGTGGTCTCTCCCGTGATCTCCTGCCTGTCCGGAGAGAGAGTCCACGAGACACCTTCAGCACCGGTCGTACCGTATGCTCCTCGATTGAATGTTATCTGATCGGCCTCAATCGGTGCTGGGAACCGAATCGAAAAGGAGAATTTCTCGATTGTCTTCTCCCACTCATCACCGACGATATCGAAATAGAACTCATCGTACGATTCGTACGGATCTTGACCAATATCATAACGGTATGAGAGTGTATATCTCTGAATGCCACGAACGGTCCTGTCGGCAGAACCAACACGTATTGTCACATAATACTTTCCTCTATTGACCGAAACAGTACTACTAGCCCCTCTCGCCTTTATACTGGAGACTCGGGCCTGCACATCTTCCCGAGAGCCATCGGTGATCTCGAAATAGATAGGAATTCTTCGATAGAATCCATGCAACGGCTCGAGAAAATTCATGATGATTCTCTCTTCGATATCATACCTACCATCGCTTGTGACCACGATCTCACTCTGTAGCTCTTCGATTGTGTAGTCCGAGTCTGCAAAAACAAGACCAATCGAGAACACGAGGAGCATGCCGAACAGGAACATTCGTCTCATGTATTTCATGCAAAGCCTTCCTTGTGGTCTCCACCACTTTTCCTTTCGTCGGCGAGGAATTGAGAGAAACCACGCCTACAACGGTATCGGATATCAGAACTTGACATCTACCCGACTTCGAGCCTCTTCCTCGATCTCCAGATAGGGGAGCTTGGAGAATCGTGCAATGGACGCAACGAATGAAGAGGGGATAGTCTGAACCATGGTGTTGATGTCACCGATGATCGCATTATAGTACTTTCTCGCCTGGAGCAAATCATTCTCTATCTTATGCAGTTGACTTTGCAGATCGAGAAATCCTTGATTCGCTTTGAGATCGGGATAACTTTCACTTAAGGCAAATAGACTCTTGAGCGTCGATGAAAGAGCGTTCGCAGCATCGTTCTTCTCGGTGAGGGTAGTTGCACTCATGGCCTTGTTCCGTGCGTCGATGACTGCAGTGAGTGTCTCTTTCTCGTGCTTTGCATACCCTTTCACGGTTTCGACGAGATTAGGAACCAAGTCGAACCGCTTCTTGAGGTTCGCATCGATCTGCGCAGCGGACTCCTCACTCTGGTTCCGAAGTCTAACCAATTTGTTGTATATTGCAACACCGTATAACAGTAGCAGAATTAAAATCGCGACAACAATGATGATGGCCATAATCTATGCCTCCTTGTCAGGTAATATATTGCTTTCTGCAATAACACATGCAGTCACTATATATCCAGAGAACTCGTCCGTCCAGTCTCGGATGCTTCAATTTGAGATTCTCCTTGTATTTACTTACGTTCTACTGTATATTCATACAGGTATTAAAGAATAAATATACTACATGGAGCGAACCTATAGATGAAAGAAAGGCATACAAGGCTCACGGTCGTAAAAGAGTTGATCAAGACCAATCGTATAGACAATCAGGACACTTTGCTCGAACTACTCGCGAAAGAGGGTTATAAAGTTACTCAGGCAACACTATCGCGCGATTTGAAAATGCTCAAAGTAGGAAAGATTTCGGATGGATGGTCCGGCTATTATTACTCATTACCCGAAAACGATCTCATCTCCGAGTCTGAAAAAAGCTATATTCAGGACGTGAGACGAGGGGTTCTCTCCATCGAGTTCAGCTATAACTTCGGTGTCATCAAGACACGTAGCGGACACGCAAACAGCGTGGCGCTAGCCCTGGATATCCTTGCACTGCCGGAAATTCTCGGAACTCTTGCAGGAGATGACACGATCTTCGTCATTCTGCGGGAGGGGGTCACCAAGGAGGACCTGCTCGAAAGCTTCAAACTCCGAATCCCCGAAATCGAGACCTAGAACTCCTATTCCATATTGCCTGGTCTTTCCTCCTGCTATACAGTAGATATACCCGTTCTGTCGGGCAAGGAGTGGTAATATGCAATTCAAGAATCTATCTGAAACTCAAGCATTCGCTGCGCTGAAAACCCTTGCGCCACTGGATATGCGTAAGGAGCTCACTGCAGCTCGCATAGAGAGCGCTTCGGCCCCATGTGGAGCTGGCCTCTCGTACCATTGGGCCACCATGGGTGTTGGCGATACCCATATCGCGGCATTGCAGCAACTGGTGGATGAACAACAACTGATCCTGAAGTATCGAGCACTGCTCTCTGGGGAGCCGATGAATACTGGAGAGAAGAGACGTGTTCTCCACCATCTTACCCGAGGTAGAGTGCTCGGAGAGTCCCAACTCGTCGAAGCCGACGGAGAGGAGAAAGGGGCTTTCTATAGAGAACAGCTTGATAGAATTTTCTCGTTTTCACAAGCTGTCCGTAACGGCTCACTGAAAGGTTCGACGGGAAAACCCTTCACCACAGTGGTACAGATAGGCATTGGCGGAAGCGACCTCGGTCCTAGAGCCTTACATATCGCATTGAAAGGATGGGCAGTGGGAGAATCGGTGGAAACCAGAGATGCCCGCTTCATCTCGAACGTCGATCCTGATGATGCAGACGATGTCCTTGCAGGACTCGATCTTTCCACTACGCTCTTTGTTCTGGTAACGAAAAGTGGCACAACCCAGGAGACGCTCACAAACTACGAGATGGTGAAACAGGCGATGATCGCTGCTGAGATTCCTGGCCTCGATCCGGCAAAACACATGGTTGCAGTCACAAGCAAGACGAGTCCATTGGCCTCTTCCAAGGAGTTTTTGGACGCGTTCTATATTGATGACTATATTGGCGGTCGTTACTCATCCACCAGTGCGGTAGGAGCCGTTGTCCTCTCTATTGCATTCGGACCAGATGTGTATGCACGTCTGCTGGCAGGTGCTCATGAAGCAGACAACGTAGCACTGGAGCCAAAGATTACGGAGAATGCAGCACTACTCGACGCGGCTATTGGAGTCTATCTGAGGAATGTCCTACAGTATCCGGCAACAGCTATCCTCCCCTACGCTCAAGCTCTTGCCCGGTTCCCGGCACATCTGCAACAGCTTGACATGGAGAGCAACGGGAAGCAGGTGAACAGAAACGGTGACCCGATCGATTATAGCACGGGCCCGATAATCTTCGGAGAACCGGGAACGAACGGCCAACACTCCTTCTATCAGTTGCTCCACCAAGGAACAGATATCGTCCCGCTTCAATTCATTGGATTCCGAACTTCACAGAGAAAGCAAGATATTGAAACAGATGGATCTTCCAGCCAGGAGAAACTCGTGGCGAATCTCATCGCTCAGATTGTGGCCTTTGCCTGTGGAAAGGATGATGCACACGCAAACAAGCGATTCCCTGGGAATCGGTACTCGAGCGTGATAGTCTCAGACCGCCTGACTCCTGAGACTCTCGGGGCTCTGCTGGCACATTACGAAAACAAGGTCATGTTCCAAGGATTCCTGTGGAACATCAATAGTTTCGATCAGGAAGGCGTACAATTGGGCAAGGTTTTGGCTAACAAAGTCCTCTCCGGGGGAGAAGGGGATCCAATTTTACAAGCGTACATAGATCTGTTCTGAGCATACAAAAACCCCCTGGGGAAAAGGAGGTTAAACCCAGGGGGAACAAAAAGGAGGTTATGAAAAGTTAATCGAATGGAGTCCGTATAACGGAAGGAATCATCCACTCTTTTTCCTTTCGATGGAAATTTACCGAAAAAGGAAAAAAGAATCAAGACTCTTTTTCAAAAATATTAAAATATTTTCGAAATCATATGAGAGCTGCATGATTGAGTAGAAAAGAAAACGATTACACATGTCGAAACACGAGCATATTATTGTTTTAATATTCTTTTCATCACATATTTGAAGAACTAATGAACATTACAAGGAAAAAGCTTCCCATAAATCGCTTGAAAAAACATCGGCTCCAGGATTTTATCTCCAGAGCCGACTATTACGTATACATGTATTGTTCTATATAAAAGACTACTTGTTCTTCATTGAAGCAGGTTGACGTGTGTTCTCGAGCACATCTCTCCAGAGACTCCCTTCGATATTCACATGATTTCTCTCTGCCACAGCCACCTTGATAGGAATATGGACGAATTTGTTGTTCACCAATGATATCAACGCCTGCGTCTTTCCTGCCATAGCAGCGTGCACCGCATGAGCGCCGAGTCGTGAACAGTAGATCGAATCGTTGGGATTGGCCTGGGCACTTCGAATGATATAGCTCGGATCGATGTACTTCAGGCTCATCTCTACCTTCTCATCTTGGAAGTACTGCTTGATCCGCTCTTTGAGGAACACTCCTATGTCGGTGAATTTGATATTTCCCGAAGCATCCCGATCGCCAGTCTGCTGCACCAGATCCTGTCCAGCACCCTCTGCAACAAGAATCACTGCATGCCCTCGATCCAACAGCCGCTTCTTCAAATGCTCAAGTAACCCATTCGGCCCATCGAGATCGAACGGATTCTCAGGAATCAAGCAGAAATTGACATCGCTCATGGCAAGGGCGGTACTTGCCGCAATGAATCCCGACTCTCGCCCCATGACCTTGACCAGTCCAATACCGTTAATGGAAGCCTTAGCCTCAGTATGTGCCCCCCGAACCGCAGGAACAGCATGGGCAACCGCAGTATCGAACCCGAACGAGATCTGGATGAAGGAGAGATCGTTGTCTATGGTCTTTGGCACACCGATGACGGCGATTTTCAACCCTCGCTTCTTTATCTCTTCACCAATTTCATAGGCGCCACGCAAAGTTCCGTCGCCCCCTATGGTGATAAGGATGTTGATATTCAGCCGCTCGAGAGAGTCTACGATCTCCTCTACACGATCACCACCACCGCGGGAGCTCCCGAGAATCGACCCACCCTTCTCCTGTATGTCGTCGACAACATCTGGATCCAGCGCAAGAAGCGGAAAGGGAGAGTTCTCAAGTAAGCCCCTGTATCCGAATCGAATTCCAGAGATACGACGAACACCGTACCGATACCAGAAACACCGAGTGACCGCTCTCAGTACATTGTTCAATCCAGGACAGATTCCCCCGCAGGTTACAATCGCTGCATGCACATGTGCCGGATTGAAGTAAATCTTCTCCCGAGGCCCGGCAACTTCGACCGTGTCGTGATACTCGGGGACCTCCTCACCCTTTTCATTGATGGTCGCGTCTATACCGAAATAGATCCGCTTATTGTCGGTCACATAATCGGCAAGACCGTCATCCACTGACGAAGACATCTTGATGGGAGAATTGATTTTCGCCTTTCCGAGATTCTGAATAGTGAAATCATACTTGTTGTTTACTGGTGCAAAATCCATGGACTCACTCCTTGTCTGTATGAGCGAACTCGCTCAACAGTGCTTGAAACTCTCGAGAGAACACGTCAAAAGGTTCGACGAGTCGTCGTTTTGCTTCGGTTTGAAACTCGTCGTACAGTACAACGAATTGCTGTCCGAACCGGGTGAGCGAGGAACCTTCATGGTCTGCTCCACCCCGCTTTCGCTCAATGACCGGAACTCCGATCTGATGTTCAAGGTTCTTCACCATATTGTAGGCTTTTGAGTAGGAGATACCCATGGAACCCGCTGCTGCCCTCAGTGAACCGGACTCTTCGATCTGCTGAAGGAGCCAAAGTACACCAATTCCCATGAACTTCTCACCCTCGCCGCTAACCAGATACAGCTTAGCCTTTACATCCATAATTTTTCGGCGCTCCGATACACCTTATCTATCAGATCCGGAACGCTATCGGCATCGACTGCAGAATATGCGATCCGAATCATGTCAGATCCCAAAGATACCGTACCGATTCCGTGGTGTTCAAGCAAGTGCCCCCGGAGCACCTCTGCATTGCATGCACAGCGCAACGTACAGAAGTACCCGGAGTTGAACGGATACGGTCGAATATGTGGCACATGACCACGTCGCTCAATCTCCTGCTTCACTATAGCATACCTTTCGCCGATTTTCCTGCCTACTGCGTCTACATCCGCTCGATAACTCTTCTGCTGCATCGCCTCGACAAGAAGTGACTGGCCTATACGTGAACAACTAGAGACCGAGGAGCGGATCACCCCCATGATCTTCTGCTCCAGGGCTTGGTGCATCCGACTGTCCATACCTCGCGCATTCCAGGTGATAAACCCTATGCGGAACCCCCAGACGAGAGCCTCCTTCGTTGCTGCATCGCACTTCACCGTAAGGAGATTCTCATGTGCATCTTTCAACAGGGAGAACAACGACTGCTTGAAGACTTCGTTCTCATGAAAAAGACCAAAGTAGGCATCGTCTATGAGAACGACCACATCGGTTCCCGATTGGGCTTTCTGTACCAGCAACTCGCATAGCCTAGCTGCCTCCTCGGGTGATGGTGTATACCCAGTGGGATTATGTGGAAAATTCAGAAGTACGATCACTTTTCCACTAGAGACCGAATTCAGCGCATCGGAGAGCGCTACCAGTGAGAAACGCAACTGCTCATCGAATAATTGAAACGGAAGCAGGTTCGCACCATGGCGTACATGGAACAACAATTCGTAGTTATCCCAGCAAGGTGCAGGAACCATAACGGTATCTCCCTGATCCACGAAGAGATCTCCTGCTATCGAGAGGGCATGAGTGAGCCCTGCTGTCACCACGGGCAAAGGAAGGCTCGTATTCGCCAACAACGGATTCTTTCTCACCATCTCGTTTCGCCAAAGATTTCGAAGTATGGGATCGCCTGCCGTAGGAGCGTATGAGACCATCTGATCGATAGAGACAGATGATACCGCATCGGCAAAGAAAGAGAGGGACATATGATGCCCATCTGCAAGAGCGACTCCTGCTGAGGCATTGGCAACGGAAGCCTCTCGTCCTGCCTCCTGGCTCTGTGCCACGATCCCTCGAGGAAAGTAGACACTCTTCCCAAATCTCGAGAGAGTTCGCTGAGCAACCGAATCTCCCAGTATCTGATTCAACTCTCGTGCAATCGCATCCATCGCTACTCCTCATGTTCCAGCATGGTCAGAAACTGACGCTCATCGACAATCGTCATCCCCAAAGAGATCGCCTGCTGTAGTTTCGATCCTGCACCGGTTCCAGCCAGCAGATGTGTGGTCTTTCCAGTAACCGATCCAGTGGTTCTACCACCTCTTGCCTCGATCTCCTTAAGGGCCAAGGATCGGGGCGAAAAGTGCTCAAAACTCCCGGTCACACACCAGGTTTGCCCTGCAAAGACCTGAGGTATCGATGCATCTTCAAGGGCCGGCTCCTCGGAACATTTGAGCCCCAACGCTTCCAATCGCTCAATTCGTCGTCGCATATGTGGGTCTGACAGATGAGCAAACAGTGCATCGACCGTCTTCTGACCGAACCCTTTGATTTCAAGCAACCGTTGCCGATTGCCGGCATCGACCAGCGAAAACAACTCGCGCATCGACACCACTCCAGAGTTCACCAAAAGATCCACCGCCTTCTTTCCGAAATCGGGAATTCCGAGTGATACCAGAACTGTTCTGAAAGGACGATCCTTGCTCGCCTCCACCGATTTCTCGAGTGAGGCTACTTTCTTCTCTCCAAAACCCGGCTCTCCGACGAGCTTGCTGTAATCGACCTGATAGATATCCGGAACATCTTGCACCAGGTTCTTCTGTACGAGAAACGCCACCGTCTCAGGTCCGAATCCGTCGATATCCATCTGATTTCGACCGACAAAAAAACTGATTCGCCCAAGAACCTGATCTGGACATCCGGTATTCGTACAGAACAGGTGGGCTCCCTGTCTGTGCAGAGGCTGCTGACAAGAAGGGCAACTCTTAGGCATGCTCCAAGTGGTATTTCCCTGCTCATTCTTCTCAATCACCCGCTCGACAGCTGGAATGACATCTCCCCGTTTTGAAATGGCCACCAAGTCTCCGATGGCGAGTTCAAGGAGCTGAATGTAATCCTGATTGTGCAAAGTGACATTTGAGACCATCGAATTACCGACTTTCACTTTCTCTACACGAGCAACCGGAGTGATTCGACCAGTTCTCCCTATTTGCACATCGATACTTCGAACAACAGTCTGAGCCTCAGGTGCATCGAACTTGTAGGCTAAGGCCCACCGGGGATGATGGCCGGTATACCCGAGAAATTCTCTCACTGCTAGTTCGTTCACCTTTATCACCAACCCATCGATCTCGTAAGGAAGGTTCGCCCTTCTTTCATCCATGAGAGCTACGAACGAGGTGATCTCACCATAGTCGCCAATCACCTCTGGCTGTATCGAGGTGGCGGCTACTTGCTCTTCGACCCGAGAGGGATCTTCGGCGAAACATCCGACTGTGGGATTGACCAGAAAACCGAGGTCGTGCAATCGAGACAGTGAAGCTACATGGGTCTGAATCATTCCATCGGTTCCAGGTCCGTATGCCTCATATGCGAACATTCGAAGGGGCACTCGTGCCGTTTCTCTGCTTTTCAATCTGCGGAGCGTGCCGGCTGCAAGGTTTCTTGGGTTGGCATAGGGTATTTCCATACTCTGGTTCAGTTTCAAAAAATCATCTTTCATGAGAAAGACCTCTCCCCTGACTGCGATATCGAGCGGCTCGGAGAGACGGAGAGGAATCGAAGCAATCGTTTTCGCATTCGCAGTTACGTCGTTTCCTACGAATCCGTTGCCCCTAGTCACCGCCTTCGCAAGCAGACCCTGTTCGTAATAGAGGACAAGCGAAACTCCATCCATCTTCTCCTCGACCACAAAGGAGAGTCTCTGTTCACCCCGGTTCCGAGTTCGCTCAATCCACTGGAGCACATGCTCGGCAGTGTATGCTTTATCCAAGCTTAACACTGGTACAGAATGCTTCACTTCGGGAAAGGAGGATGCCAGATCACTTCCGACTCGCTGAGAGGGAGAATCGGAAGCAAGTAATTCCGGATAGCGAGACTCTAACTCAATCAGACGATCCATCATCCTGTCATATTCACTATCGCTCACTGTCGGTCGAGACTCCACGTAGTAGCGGTACTGATGCCGACGAAGCTCTTCAGAGAGAGCGAGAATCTCTTCCCTCACCTGTTCAATCCCTAGCATATACAGCTCCTCCAATCTATCATCTATCGCATTTGGGCTCCTTCAGTATACCGTCTTTCTCCTGTTTTGGCATTGCGGAGTCGCAAGTAAAATGGTATTTTTAGCTCTGAAAGGCGGATACAGGAGTTCATGGCCGACAAGAACGTCACTTCACAGGAACTAAACGAAACCCTTCACGGGATCATCATCAGATCCAGTATAGATTCTGGGTCGATTCTCGGTGTAACCCCGCCAAAGGCGGATAAGCGGTTCTTTCTACTCGGACCGAAGGATATTCCGGGAACGAATAGTGTCGCTGTCTACGATGATGACATCCCTCTCTTCGCTTCCACCGATATCGGGTATCGAGGGCAACCGATCATAGCACTGTTCGGCCCGGATTCGGAGACTGTCGAGGTGAAGTCTCGTGAGGTGGAGATTGACTTCCAACTCACGGTCGATGCAAAACCCTACCATACCAAGCACGTCCACTCCCCCATCCTGTACCAATGGGGTGAGCTGGAGACCGTTTTTGCCAACTCTGAGACAATGTTCGAACGCACCTATGTGGATAGACGAGTATGGACCCGTGAAGACACCATCACACATGTGACCACCTGGCTACAAGGGGATACGCTGTATGTGGAGGCACCAACGCAATGGCCTTTTCATGTCCGTGATACGGTTGCGAACGTCTGTGCGAGAACGAAGAAGAGCGTAGTAGTGTATCCAAAACCCCACTTCTCGCCTAAAGATGAAAAACTTATGCTTCCCTCTATTCTTGCTGCTATCTCGGCACTCGCCACGGTGAAAAGCGGCAAGCGGGTAAAAATGGCGTCTCGGTTCCCCACCTACAAGAGTCCGATCACCATTACCAGGAAGACGGCTCTGGATTCGAGCGGAAAGCCACTAGCAGAAGAGGTCGAAGCGATTGTTGACCAAGGGGCGTTTCCCCTATTCACGGCAGAACTATTCAAACAGGTATTAACAGGCCTTATTCCATTGTATGACCTGCAGGCATTCTCCGCCACGGTGAGAATCGCCGAATCGCACAGCCCTCCGTCGCATTTCTTCGGTGATCTCGGGTACAGTTCGGCCCTCTTTTCCACAGAAGCACATGCATCGGCGCTCGCAAGAAATCGTGAAGCAAACCCATCGAACTGGCGCATGAAACATTATACCGATGGGAAGAAGCGGAGCGAGGTGCTCGAGACACTCCCTGTTTCAAAGTTACGAGACCTTATGGGAGAGACCTGTACCGTTTCCGACTTCGCCCGACACCACGCTGTTTATGAGTTACAGAGAAAAACACGTAAATCACGATCCACGTTCCTCAACTACAGCAGGGGGATCGGCATCTCCTGTGGTGCAGGAATCAGCGGTTTCTCAGCAGAATCCCCACTCCACACAGGGGCAAAGATTACCGTCACACTCGATGCCAACAACAAAGTCATGGTGAATACAAGTTTCTTCGCCAGCAGAAAGACCACCTCGCTCTGGCGTTCAATAATTGCACAGAGTCTCTCGATCGAACGAGAGAACATCTCATTCGTGGAGGCGAATACGAAGGAGATGGTAGACACCGGTCCAGAGGTCCTCTCTCTGGATGTCGAACGATCGGTGATCATGATCACCCAATGCTGCAATGCAATAAAATCGAAACGGTTCCAGGAGCCACTTCCCATCTCGGAGTCCATAACAGCGAAGAGTGCTTTTTCGACATCGCCCACATCCATCTTCTCAAGCAAAAACTGGGGATGCCTGATTGTGGAGCTGGAGGTGAACACTATCACACTGGAGGTGGAAGTGAGGCGAGTTTGGGGTCGTTTCACCTTCAGCAATACAACCGACATAAGGCGCCTTCAGATGAAATTCAGACATATCATCAATACGAGCCTACGAGAGTGCAACGTGACTCCGATCCATCGAGACGGAATACCACCTCTGATGGAGGTAGAAGTGAACACGCTTGAGTCGGAGGCTTATCCTTCATCAGCGACCTCGGCGCTCCGAGCTATGGTCATGGCTGCCTGTGCATCTGCACTCTCCCAGGCTTTGAACTGCAATGCAACAAGCATGCCCATTACCAGTGAAGACATTATCTCCTATCTCAGGAGGGAAGAATGAAGATAGAGTGCACAATCGACAATAAAAACTTCACCCTCTCCGTGAACTCCAACAAACCGCTCAACCTGATTCTCATGGATGAGCTCGACCCTCCAGTAATGGAGAGTCGATGTAGGGACGGCCTCTGCGGTAATTGCATCGTGCTACTTAATGACGAAGCCACACTCTCCTGTCTTATCCCGGCATTCAGACTCAAAGGAGCCCGGATTCTCACCTTTGAAGGGTTCAGAAAGACTCGATTCTGGCACGATCTCGAACGAGCATACGAAGATACCGGCAGCCACCCATGCCCACACTGTTACAACTCGAAGACCTTGATATTCGAATCGTTGCTTCAAATGGTAGTGAAATCCGAGTATGGTCAGACAAAAGACGAGGAACCGGATGAGAAGACGATAATCGAGGAGCTCGGACTCAACTCTTGTCCGTGTCTCGATGCCCACGAAATGCTCGACATTTTCCAGGCTGCTGCAGCCTATCGGAGACGAAGACGTGTACGAAGGTATTAGATCTCCCTCAGTCCATACACCGAAGACTATGAGCGATCTCGTTTCGGTAGCTACTCGGTTCCCCAACGCGACGCTTTGGGCGGGCGGTACATTCATCATGAGCAGGGAAAACTATTACCCCACACGGGACAGCAACGATATCATCAACCTCAGCGAGGTTCCCGAGCTCACTCGAATAAATCGAACAGACCGGTATCTAGAAATTGGCTCTATGGTTACATTCGAACAGATGCTGAAGGTGGGAAAGCAGGTACTCCCCGGGCTTCTTCAGACGACATTGGAACAGACTGCTACCATGATACTCAGAAGGCAGATCACATTGGGTGGAGCCATTTGCACTCAACAGGTACGATTAGCACTTCCTGGGACACTATATGCTTTACAGGCGGAAGTCGAGGTGAAAACGTGCCTTGGCCCGAAGACTGAGACGAAGTGGACCGAAATACAGAGGCTCTATGACCGACAGGGAGTACTGCAACTCAAGCGAAATGAGATCGTTACTCGAGTACGACTCGGATTCGATCGTGATAATTTTTCTACATTCATAGCGGCCGGAATGCCAATACAGAATCCACGAGAGACCGTCTACCTCTCGTTCGCCTGTTCTTATAACCAGTCAGTGATCCAAAATTTCCGCATGTGCCTGAATTTCCCAACCTCTTTGCTCTTGGTTCCTCAGGAGATAGATATGATGATGCAGGGCACGCTCCTCCCACTCACATCACAACAGATTGGTCGTGTAGTGAGAAGTGTCATGGAGGAGGTTCTGGGGTCGAGCACAAGCGAGATTCCGCCGATACAGATAGAACGGGCAAGGAGTTTTGTTGAATCGGCTCTCCATGAGCTGAACGCGCAAAGTCTATCTGAGCGATAGGCTACGCATTACCTGCTCCTTATGGTACAATGTGCCCTGCTGAGAGGAGTATTACATGCCTGATTTCGTACACCTACACAACCACACCGACTATTCATTGCTTGATGGTGCGGCTCCAATACATAGATATGTAGCAAAAGCCCTTGAACAGGGAATGAAGCATCTTGCGATCACCGATCACGGAAACATGTTTGGTGCTCTGAAATTCTATAATGCATGCAAAGAGAGCGGGATCAACCCTATTGTAGGGTGTGAATTCTACGTGAACCCGGAATCTCATACCGAACGATCCACCACCATGAGTGGTAGTCGTTACTACCACCTGGTTCTCATTGCCATGAACGAACAGGGATACAAGAATCTCATGATTCTCAACTCAATATCCTTTATCGATGGCTACTACTACAAACCAAGGATCAGTGATCAGTTACTGGAACAGTACAACGAGGGACTCATTTGTCTATCGGCTTGCCTCGCAGGTGAGATTCCACAACTCCTACTCAATGACAACTACCAGGGTGCGAAGGATCGTGCAGCATACTACAACTCAATATTCGACGACAATCGATACTATCTCGAGCTGCAGGACCACGGACTGGCCGATCAAAAAAGGGTGAATCCCCAGATTGTCAAATTAGCACAGGAGCTCGATATTCCTCTCGTTGCAACTAACGATATCCATTATATCGAGGATTCCGATGCAAATGCTCAGGATATCGTGCTCTGCATTGGAACGAACAAGAAGAAGGCAGACCAGGACCGTATGCGGTTCGACTCCCAAGAGTTCTACATGAAGAGCCCTGAACAGATGGCTGCGCTGTTTGACTGGGTTCCCGAGGCCATTGAGAACACTGTTGTCATTGCAGAACGGTGTGATCTCACCATAAGCCAACCGGGCCCGATGCTTCCTGCCTATGAGATTCCACCCGAGTTCGACAATCCCGATCAATACCTTCGTTATCTCGCGCAAGACGGTCTCGAGAAACGATATCCCGAGGTGACCGAGGAGTTACAGAAGAGACTCGATTATGAGCTCGATATCATCATAAGCATGGGCTTTACCGGGTACTTCCTCATCGTCTGGGACTTCATCTTCTGGGCGAAGCAGAACGACATTCCTGTGGGACCGGGGCGAGGTTCGGGCGCAGGTTCCCTTGTTGCCTATGCCATGACCATAACCGATATAGACCCCATAGAGTACAACTTGATCTTCGAGCGCTTCCTCAACCCTGAACGAGTCTCTATGCCCGACTTCGATATAGATTTCTGCTATGAACGACGCCAAGAGGTCATCGACTACGTAACAGCGAAATATGGCTCTGACCGTGTCGCGCAGATCGCCACCTTTGGTACACTGAAGGTGAAGGCGGTAATCAAGGATGTCGCTCGAGTTTTGGACATACCTTTTGCTGAGGCGACACGAATTGTCAGCCTGATACCAGACAGCTTACCAGATGATGAGGCTACGGGAAAGCCGAGAAAACTCACGGTTCAGGGAGCGATCGACTTCACCCCGGAGTTGCAGGAACTGGAGCAACGAGGAGGTGTGTATGCAGAACTGTTCGATGTCGCAAAACGACTCGAGGGGTTCAACCGCCATACCTCGACGCACGCCGCGGGGGTGGTGATCGGACAGAGCATACTTACCGACTATGTTCCCCTCTACCGAGATGCGAAGACTGGAGCGATCAGTACCCAATACACCATGGATATGCTGGAAGGGTGTGGCCTGGTGAAGATGGACTTTCTTGGCCTGAAGACGCTCACGCTTATCAAACACACCGAAGATCTCATACAAAAGACTCATCCGAACTTCTCGGTACAGGATATTTCGGAGGAGGATGAGAATACCTTTTCCATGCTTGGAAGAGGTGAAAGTGCCTGCATATTCCAGTTTGAAAGTGCGGGTATGCAACGAGTGTTGAAAGATGCTAAGCCAAACTCGATAGAAGACCTCGTCGCGTTGAATGCCCTCTACAGGCCTGGACCTATGGCATATATCCCAAAGTTCATTGACTCGAAGAATGGGAGGACTGCCATCGAGTATTTCCACCCTGATCTGGAGGAGATACTCAAAACCACCTATGGCGTCATTGTATACCAGGAGCAGGTCATGAAGGTGGCACAAACAATAGCTGGCTACTCGATGGGGAATGCAGACCTGCTTCGTCGTGCTATGGGTAAAAAGAAAGCAGAGGTCATGGAGCTGGAGAAGAAGAACTTCATCGAGGGAGCCGAAAAGAGAGGCTACTCGAAAAAGATTGCTGAGGGAATCTTCGAAATGCTGCTTCCCTTCGCCGGATATGGCTTCAACAAATCACATGCTGCTGCATATTCTGTGGTAGCGTATCAGACTGCCTATCTCAAGGCAAACTTCCCTGCTGAGTTCATGGCTGCCAACCTCACCAATGAGATCAACAGCCCGGATAAGTTCGCTCAGTATCTCATTGAAACGAAAAACATGGGCATTGAGATTACCCCACCGTCCATCAACAAATCAGACAAACATTTCACCGTTGTGGACGGGAAAATCGTCTATGGTCTGCAGGGAATTAAACATGTAGGTGAGGCGGCCGTAGAGAGCATTCTCAGAGAACGTAATACAAACGGACCGTTCAAGAACTTCCTGGATTTTCTGTTCAGAAGTGAATCTCGAGCGCTGAATTCAAAACTACTCGAAGCACTTATCCTCTCGGGGGCTTTCGATGAACTGAATGAGAATAGACCTACACTCCTTGCGAATATGGAGGGTGCGCTCAAGTACGCACAGAAAAGGAAGGAGAGTGAAGCGTTCGGCCAAGTCTCCCTCTTCGATCCCGAAGAGGAGGCAGCTATGGAGACGTTCGACATGGAGGAGCACCCGGACTCGACCCTATTGGAAAAACTGGAGATAGAGAAGGAGTTGCTCGGATTCTACGTGTCAGGACACCCTATGGATATGTATAAAGATGTCTGGAAACGGTGTGTGACAGTGGATCTCGGGCAACCAGAAAGGCTCCCCCGTGGACGACCTGTGAATTTGGTGGCTATGGTCACCGGTCTACGAGAAATCACCACAAAGGGAGGGACCGGAGACAGGATGGCGTTCCTTCAGCTAAGCGATTTCAATGGCAGCATTGAGGCTGTCGCTTTCCCCAAGACCTGGAAAGAGTGCGAAAATCGGGTGCGAGCCGAAGGTATCTTCGGCTTTAAGGGAAAATTCGAATCACGACAAGATAAACTATCCTTCATCCTGGAGTCTGTGGTGGAACCGGAGAGTCTGGAACCACTAGCTCTGAGAGAAGCTCATATGGTGCTGGTGAAAAATCTCTGTACACAAACTGCATTACGAGCGATTGTGGATACATGTATCACGTACCAAGGAAACTGCTCGCTCAGCATCCATCTACTCGAAGATGAGACGAGTGAAGAGGAGGTTTCCGAAGAGAATACGGATCCGACAGGAGAAGAGACTGTGATCAAAGCAGGAAGAGAGTTTTCGGTCGCCTACAGTGAGGACTTCATGGCTTCTCTCAGGGAACACCAGGCGGTCTCTGATATCTGGTTCAACTGACAAGGAGGAAAGCATATGCGGGAACTAGCCCGAATCATTGCAGTACTGCTCTCGGTATACAATCTGCTCATTATTGTGAGAATTCTGCTCCATTGGTTCAATCCCTTCCGAGGGGAGCAGTCCGTCGGAGGGTTCTCCGACATGCTTGCACGGATCGTCGATCCGTATCTCAATCTATTCAGACGTATCACCATATTGCGTAAGGGTACGCTCGACTTCACTCCACTGGTCGCTCTCATGGTGGTGAATATGGCTCAACGGATCTTCCAGACCTTCGCCTATACGGGGAGGTTCTCGCTCGGATTCACCCTTGCGACCATTGTACAAAGTCTTTGGTGGTCCATTGGTTCTCTCATCCTCGGCATACTGGTCGTGCTCATTGGAGTGAGGCTCTATTTTGACTACAAAAAGAGTCCTCAAGCGATACACTACATATCCATGCTCGAATCGTGGCTGCGCCGCCCTCTCGACACCATCCATTCACTGTTCTTCAGTAAGAGAACAGTTTCCGACAGAACCCTCCTCTGGACATCTCTGGCAACGATCATCGTATTGTATGTCGTTATCGCCATTCTGATAAATCTTCTGGTTCACTGGCTCGCAGCCCTTCCTTTCTAGGGGGAAACGGTGTACATTCGGGAGCTCAAAAAGACTATCACCAGTCTACATGGAGTTGGGAAGACCCTTGCGGAGAGTTATGCCAATCTGGGAGTCTCAACCATATCCGATCTCTTGTTGCTCGCTCCCCGTACCTATGAAGATCGATCACGGATCGTGCCATTGGGATACGTGGAGTCCGGCTCATATGCAAACACGATCGTTCAGGTTCGATCTCACCACTATTTCGGAGGAGGAAGAAAACGGACACTGAAAGTAGTGGTGGAAGATATCAGCGGAGAGGGTCCAGGAAAGGCCTCTCTACTCTGTTTCGGACGTAATTTTCTCGAACGAGTGTTTCGAATCGGTTCTCAGTTCTATCTCTACGGCCAGTTCCAAAGAAATTTTCATGAGTTGCAAAGTAGCCAGTTCGAAATGCTTCCGCTACTTCCCGATGGCTCCATGCCGAATACATTTGGTGCTTTGCTTCCGATTTACCCGCTTTCAGGGAATCTTTCTCAAAGAATAATCAGAAGAGATATTGCAGCAGCGTTAAAACTCTATGGAAACTTCTCCGAGGAGTTACCTGAGTCGATACGTACACGAAACCAGCTGCTTCCACTCAATGAAGCTTTGCAGAACCTGCATCAGCCAAAGACACTTGCCGATGCACAGAGTGCTCACCATACGCTCGGGTTCATCGAACTGTTCTACTTATTGCTCATGAGCCGGAGAAAGCGTTCAATGCAGAACCAGGGGAAACGCGCTGCGCCATTCGTAATCACACAATTGCAGCAACAATGCATTGAACGACTCCCCTTCTCTCTCACTTCAGATCAGCACAAAGTACTCAAGGAGATAGGTACCGAGATTGCCGAAGACAATCCCATGAACAGGCTGCTGCAGGGAGATGTCGGTTCGGGAAAGACACTCATTGCATGGCTCTCTGCGCTACAGTGCATTGAAGCAGGTGGACAGGTTGCGTTCATGGCACCGACAGAACTCCTCGCGAGACAGCACGCCGAAATGGCGGCACAATGGCTCGAGCCACTCGGGATTCGTCTTGCATTCCTCACAGGATCGGTGACCGGAAAATCGAGAACCCTCCTGCTGCAGGCATTGAAAGAGGGGCAAATCGATATCATCATCGGAACACATGCACTGTTCTCAGCCGAAGTGACATTCGCTTCGTTACGGTACATTATCATCGATGAACAACACCGTTTCGGTGTTGTACAGCGGATTGCTCTCTTGGAGAAAGGTCGTACACCAGATGTACTCATGATGACCGCCACTCCTATTCCCCGATCGCTTGCTCTCACCGTATTCGGTGATCTGAACATCTCCACAATCAGAACCATGCCGGAGGGCCGACTCCCTGTCACCACCTATCTCGTGGCGAATGAGAGCCGTCAGCGAATGTACAGGGCCATAGGTGTCGAGTTCTCGAGAGGACATCAAGCATACTTCGTATATCCTCGTATCAATGATTCTGGTGAGTCGACATTGCGAGATGTTGAATCCATGTTCAAGCTACTGACCAACACGATGTATCCTGGCATTCCTGCAGCCCTCATCCATAGCAGATTGCCGGAGGACGAAAAAGTCTCCATTCTCACCCGTTTCAGGAACAAAGAACTCGCATACCTCGTCTCCACGAGCGTTGTCGAGGTCGGAATAGACATTCCCAACGCAACTTGCATGGTCATAGAGCATGCTGAACGATTCGGACTCTCTGCCCTTCATCAGTTACGAGGACGAGTCGGGAGAAGCACACTCCAATCCTACTGCTTCCTTGTCTATGAACAGAGTCTCGGTGACGATGCGAGGAAGCGGCTTCGGGTGATGAAAGAGTCGAACGATGGGTTCCATATTGCTGAGCAGGATCTCCTGATCCGAGGCCCGGGAGAGGTTGCCGGCACCCGACAGTCGGGTTTTCTGAAATTGCGATTCGCCAGTCTCACTGAGGATTTCTCGTGCATGGAGCAGGCGAAGATCGAGGTCGATGCAATCCTTGAAAGCGACCCGGGACTTGTGGATATCGCCAACTCGACCATCCGAGAAGTACTTCTGAAAGCGCCTCCCTTCGAGGAACAGCGTATCGACAATTGAGTTGCTCCATTGCAATTTTTCATTGTTCACCGTATGGTATGTGCATGAGAATAACGGGAGGCCTCTATCGTGGCAGGGTGATCACCTGTCCTCCAGGCGAGATTCGCCCAGCTATGGACCGGATGCGAGAATCACTCTTTTCCATCCTGCAAGACCTGTCGGGAGATTCATTTCTGGATCTCTTCTCCGGAAGTGGCCTGGTGGGAATCGAGGCAGCCTCTCGAGGCGCGTCTCCGGTTCACCTCGTCGAGCTGGATAAGGGGAAACGGACCACCATTCTGAAGAACATCAGTTTCGTCGAATCGGAGATTCAACTATTCATGGCAAATGTGCTTCGATTTATTCCTCAGGCAAAACGGACGTACGACATTATCTACGCAGACCCCCCCTTTCCCATGAAGAATAAAACGAAAATCGCCGAGCTTGTGGCAAAACATCATACGCTTAATCCGGGAGGACTATTCATCATCCACTATCCTGCAGAGGAACAGAAACAGTGGGCTGATCATATCGGGTCACTCACTTGGACAGATGAAAGAGTATATGGACGTTCCCTCGTTCGATTCTACCGGGAAAGTGACGAGGAGAAGGCAGAACATGCAGATCATTGATGGCATCTACAACGATACTTTCGCGCTGAACAGCTACGAGGTGGATCCATTCTATCACGTACAGACCCCATACTACTTCAGGATTATGCAGGAGGCGGCAGGCTCGCACTCCTACCACAGGAAAGTGAGCATTCCTCATCTGCAGGAAGAGCAGAGAACCTGGGTAGTCACCCGTACGGTCATGGATATCGACCACTATGCACAGTGGCCTGCTACCCTTCGTGTCGAGACATGGCCTCAAGAGCCGTGGAAGCTCTACTTTCCCCGGGTGTGCCGGCTGTATGATGGATCGGGAACCCGGTTGTTCCAGTCGTTGAGCCACTGGGTGGTCATGGATACATGCACGGGTCGACCGGTTAAGCCACAAACGATTGCGGATCGATTCGGCACTGTGGAAGCAAAGACCTTCGTGGAACCGAATCTTGGACGTAGGCCAACATTCTCCCCAACGGAGTATACGAAGACAATCACCTATGAACCATCCATTCGTTACGCAGACTGCGATCTGAACCAGCATGTGAACAATGTCGCCTATCTGGAGTGGATGCTCGACTCATTGCCTCACACATTCAGAGATGCTCATCTCATTTCGAAGGTGGACATTGCCTATCTTGCTCAGACCTATCGTGATGATCGCATCATCGTTCGAACCGGCATCTCGGATTCCGGTCTCGAAATGACCCATGAGGTCTCTTCCCTATCACAAGATGGAGAAAAGCCGGTCTGTGTTGCAGTCACACGATGGATACCGAGAGTCTAGATCAATAGTGTGGCGGTCTCTGTTGCGGGACATCGCCGGAAGACTGGATGAGTTCAGCCAACCGTGCCTCCAGACGCTCCTTTGTTGCGCGCAAGGCATCCAGATCACGTTGCTGCTGTGCAACAAGATCATTCAGAGCAAAGACCATATCCTCAAGATAGGCGAGTTTCGTCTCAACGACGGTTAATCTGTCATCCATACAACATTCTATCAACATTCAGTCGGGATATGCAACGAATATTGCAACAGAATTGTGCTTGTCTTACCCCTGATACGTGATATACTTATCTATATTTGTTGCATTTTGGTGCATAACAACAAGGTGGTAATGGTATGAAAGGTGAACGTGTTGCACAGCTGGATCTCCTCCTACACTCACATCCCGAGGGGTTGAGAAGATCGGAAATCGCGAGAAGGCTGGGGGTTCACCGTTCTACCATTAGCCGCTATATCGATGAATTGAAGGACTACATCGATATCTACGAAGACAACAATCTCATCAAGATCCATCCGAAGGAGGGAGACGAAAACATCTCCCTCAGTGTCTATGAATCACTGGCATTCAATCTTTCGGCAGAAATTCTTGCAACGAACAGTGAGTTCCAGAATCCACACTTGGCAAGTGGGCTTAGGAAGATCGCCAGGAACATGCGCTCCTATGCCCCCACCATCTCGGATAATATCATTGGTCTTGCCGAATCAATCGACCAGGAAGTACACCGAAAGAGAGAGCAGGCAGGTCAGTTCAATTCGGTATTGGAGGTCCTCATAGACAGCTGGGTCTCGGGGAAGATCGTCCATATCCAACATATGGTAGAGGGAACCATGCAGGAGACCGAATTCGCCCCCTACTTCATCGGATTCAGGGAAGAAGACGATGGTCGAAATCCTATCAGTGTAACGGGACGTCTTCGACATACTGCGGCGATTACTACCATCGATATCGGAACGATAACAGCGGCTGAAATACTCGATGAGACCTATACGATTCCAGATAATCTCAAACCTTTTCACAAGCAGCACGACGAACAACCCTATGACAGCATCGACTTTGTTCCACTCGTACTGAAGGTGAAGGAACAGTCTGCATTGAACTCGTTTCGGCATATAAATCATAAGGAGCCTCGATTCGAATTGGGAGCACAGGGAGAGACCATCTGCCACATAGATGTGGAAAATTCAATCGATCTGTATCTGAGGATCATCCAATGTGTCGATTCGGTCGAAATTCTCGGCCCCGATTCGTTTAAGAAGAAATTCAGGAAACTTTTACAGAAGATTCTGGCGTTGTATCCCGAGGAGCATGCATGAGAGGGAGAATGATAGGCATTTTTTATTGCATTTTTCACTATTGCACGCTATCCTTCCCATAAGATTCCAAATGGAGGAACGAACATGAAAAAGTATGTTTGCGATTTGTGTGGTTATGTTTATGATCCAGCAGAGGGCGATCCGGACAACGGTGTCCAGCCCGGAACTGCGTTTGAAGATCTTCCCGAAGACTGGGTCTGCCCACTCTGTGGAGCAGCAAAGACCGACTTCTCACCAGAAGATTAATCAGTCAGCCTCTAAGCTGAAGGACCGCCATGGGGCGGTCCATTGTTTTCTTCCGACATGAGAAGACAAAGGGGTTCAGCTCTGATGTACCGACTCTTTGCCTACCGCCTCTCGGAGCCTCTCATCCTCAGTCACAATGATGGGGGATTCCTTGATGAACAGTATCCCCAAAACGGAAACAAACAGGAGAATGACGCTTGCGATTAACGTATGCTCGAGAAACGCTCCCCCTTGCAAGTTCATGAAAACCAGAAAAACTACCCCGACGAAGTGCCCATACAATAGGAGTACACCCTGACTTGAAGCCTCTTTAGCCGGATAGCTCAGCTCAGAGGCATACTGATACCCGAGTGGGATGGCACTTTGAAAAAAGAATCCCAAAATGATAGCAGCAGCAAAGCCAGCCCCCACTGAAGATGAGAAGTATTTGGAGAGGAGAGGAGTGACTGCGAATACCAAGACTCCTGCTGCAATACCTATCATACAGATGAGGAAGAACACCTTCCGTTTTCGGGTGTAGTCTGAGAGAATCGGAATCACCACAGAGCCGACCATTCCCCCAAGTAGTAGCAAAACACCAACGATACCATTGGAATTCTGTATACCGATGAAGGCGGTTATGCTGTCTATCTTTGCGATGAATACATTGAACAGCCCCCATACCAAGCCGAAAATCGCTATAAACCCACCCATATGCTTTTTCTTCAGAAGGATCTTGAATGAAGTGAGGTAACTCTCTATCTCTATGGGCTCACGCGACGCTGGTGTGGGTGGCTTCTCCTTGAACAGAAACAGAACAGCTACAGCTCCAACAGCTGTGATTATTCCGAGCCAGAACAGCAAGGAGGGAATTCCCGAACCATACCCTTCCATCCTCGGGTTCGTGACCACCAATCGCGGACTTATGATCATAATGAGCAGCAAGCCAAGATATTGTGCGAACGAAACCAATCCAGTCGCGAATCCCCGTTCTCTGAGCGGAAACCAACGAGCTGCGACAAGGGTGACGTTGTTCATGATCAGTGCGTGGGCTACCGAGAGTCCAATCTGCGATGCGACCACTACATAGAAATTACGGGCACCGAATCCCTTCAATAGGCTGAATACAGCTATGAGGACGGCACTGAGACGAAGAGTCCATTTCAGTCCGACTCTATCTATTATTAGTGTGGAAGGAATGCTCAGGAAGACAAAAGCAACCAAGTGTATGAGGGTCAGGATGTCCGGACCTATAAGAGAGTCCGGCGGAATTTGACCACCATAGAAACTGCCTGCAGCCCGGGATATGGGGGCAAGCACCAACCATTGCATTTCGGAGGCCAATATCACCGCCATGAGGGCACTGAGGACAACCCAGCGGTATGGATACACACGAACACTTTTCATAACGACCTTCTACTTTGTATACTATACCAATGCCGTTGATTGGTACAGACGGTAGTAACAGCCTCGAACAATCGAAAGGAGTCACCTATGAACCACACCATTGACCTATTGATGAACCGTCGAACGCACAGATCCTTCAAGAAAGAGCCTATACGAGCCGAACATCGAGAACTCATGCAGAAAGCAACCTTGCGAGCCCCCACGGCAGGAAACATGATGTTCTATTCAGTCATTGAAGTGACCGATCAACAAAAATTGGATAAGCTCGCACTTCTCTGTGACAACCAAGGCATGATAGCTACTGCTCCTCTTGTATGGCTCTTCCTTTCGGATGTCCGAAAATGGGTAAACTACTACAAGGAGTCTGGATCGGTTGAAAAAGGGGAATCACAGAACATACCTTGGCGAGCTCCAGGTGCCGGAGACCTGTTGTTAGCTATGAGTGATGCGTTGATTGCAGCACAGACTGCTGTGATTGCAGCAGAATCTCTCGGTATAGGATCGTGTTATATCGGTGACATTCTGGAACAGCATGAACAGATTGTGGAACTTTTCGAACTTCCACAATATACCGCTGTTGCGACCTTGGTCATCTTTGGTTATCCGAAAAATCCGGCGCCATTGGCATATCCGGCAGTCCGTTGCCCCATCGATTCCATCTTCATGGAGAACAGCTATACAGAAGCGCATCTGAGCGACCTCGAAAGAGCTTTCGGCCTTCAGGAGCAGAGGCTTAAAAAGCAAGGTATTCTTCCATTCGAAAATACCGGAACTATCTCGGACTACTACTACTTCAAAAAACACACAAGCGATTTCATGGAGGAGATGAACCGTTCATCTCAAGCCATCATAGACCACTGGCTTGCCTAATCCAGAACACTCCAGAAGTATCTCAAAGACAAGCCGCCCGAATATCGGGCGGCTCGTTGTATACCGAAAAACTGGGAGTGTTACATGACTTCTCCAACATTCTTGTAGAGCTGAAGCCGTCGCTTTGCATCCTCCTCAGCGAGTTTGAACAACTCCTCTGCTTTGTCAGGGTTTGTCTTGAGAAGAGAGGTGTATCGTCTCTCATTCTTGATAAACTCCTGATAGTCACCCTTCGGCTCCTTGGTATCCCAAGAGAAGCGCTTTCCGTCTTCGAGTGTCGGGTTGTATCTGAACAGGGGCCAGTAACCGGCATCGACAGCCTCTTTTTCGATCACCTGGCTCTTCATCATGTTGATACCATGGTTGATACAGGGAGCGTAGCAGAAGACAATGGAAGGACCATCATAGGCGACAGCCTCCTGAAGCGCCTTCTGAGCATGCAACCGGTTCGAACCGAGAGCGATCGAGGCAACATAGACGTGGCCATAGCTCATCATCATGATACCCATGTTCTTCTTGCCCATCTGCTTTCCAGCGTTTGCAAACTTGGCAACAGCGGCAATCGGAGTAGCCTTGGAAGCCTGACCACCGGTATTCGAATATACTTCAGTATCGAGTACCAGAATATTCACATTCTTGCCCGATGCAACTACGTGGTCCACACCACCGTATCCGATATCGTATGCCCATCCGTCACCACCGAAAATCCAGACATCCTTCTCCGAGAAGTAATCTTTGAGTTCGACGATCTTTCTCAATGCCGCCTTAGCTTCATCGCTCTTCGCTGCCTTCACGGCATCGTCAAGCAGAGCCTGAGTGGCCTTCTGTGCATCGATAGATGCTTCGGTCTTGTCGTCCCAGAGCTCGATGTTCTTCGCGAGAGCCGAAGCAAGGTCATCTGTGGTACCTGCGGCGAGCAATCTCTCCACATTGGCTTTCAGCTGTCTGCGGTTTGCTTCAACAGCAAGTCGCATACCCAGACCATACTCTGCATTGTCTTCGAACAACGAATTACCCCAAGCTGGTCCACGTCCATCTCTACGCTGTGCATAGGGGGTGGTCGGGAACGTTCCTCCGTAGATCGAAGAACAGCCGGTGGCATTCGCCACAATCATCCGTTCTCCACAAATCTGAGAGGCCAACTTGATATAAGGGGTCTCACCACAACCGGCACAGGCGCCGGAGAACTCGAACAGAGGCTTCTTGAACTGCATACCCTTGACTGTGCTAACGGAGATTCCGTCAACGACATCATCGGGAAGAGCATCGAAGAACTCGGCATTCGTGGTCTCGCCGGCTTCACGTTCAACGTCGATCGGGCTGAACTTGAGCGACTTCTCCTTTGAAGGACAGGTTTCGATACAGACGCCACATCCCTGGCAATCTTCGGGATAGATCTGAATCTTGAACTGAAGTTCACGGTCATTCTTGGTGTTGGACTTGAGTGTGGTGAACCCTTCAGGTGCATGCTCAAGGTCCTTCGGATCGATCTGTTTTCCACGAATCGCTGCGTGAGGACAGGACTGCACACACTGGTTACACTGGATACAGTTCTCACTGATCCAATGCGGAATGAACGGCGCAACTCCGCGCTTCTCCAGTCTGGCGGTATTGGTAGGTAGCGTGCCGTCGAAAGACATCTTGGAAACTGGAATATCGTTCCCCTTCAGATGCATGATCGGCTCGATGATCTCCTTCGCGAAATCATCGGCATCTTCACCGATGAGTCGCTTGGGCTCATAAGCCTTTCCTGCTTGTGCGGGAATCTTAACCTCTTCGAGTGCATCGGAGGCGCCATCGACAGCAGCCCAGTTCATCTTGACGATATCTTCACCCTTCCGTCCGAAGGTCTTCTTGATAGCATTCTTGATGAGATCGATAGCCTCCTTCTCAGGGAAGATTCCGGAAATCTTGAAGAATGCAGCCTGCATGACAGTATTGATTCGTGTTCCAAGACCAACTTTCTCGGCAATCTTGAGTGCGTTGATGTTATAGAATCGAATCTTCTTGTCGATGATCTGCTGCTGTTCTTTCGCGGTGAGGTGCTCGAACACTTCATCGGTGGGAACTTGCGAGTTCAAGAGGAACACGCCTCCATCTTTCAGCGGAGCAAGCATATCGTATCGACCGATATAGGCAGGATTGTGACAAGCTACGAAATCGGCATTGTCGATCAGCCAAGGCATATTCACCGAACTCTTTCCGAAACGGAGGTGACTTATGGTGATACCGCCGGACTTCTTCGAGTCGTATGAGAAATAGGCCTGCGCATTCATGTCGGTATTTCCACCGATGATCTTGATCGAGTCCTTGTTCGCACCAACAGTACCGTCGGAGCCGAGACCCCAGAACATGCAGGATACGACACCCTCGGGCGACACATCGATCTTATCCTTCACAGGAATGCTGAGCTTGGTCACATCGTCCGTGATTCCCACAGTAAAGTTGTGCCAGTTGCCTTCGTTCATGTGATCGAAAACTGCCTTGGCATGACTGGGAGTGAAATCCTTGCTGGAGAGTCCGTAACGACCACCAATGACCGAAAGACCACTTCTGCCCATTTGCGCAAGAGCTGTCACTACGTCGAGGTAGAGTGGCTCACCAATGGAACCGGGCTCCTTGGTACGGTCGAGCACCGCAATCTTCTTCACCGACTCGGGAATAGCTGCAACAAAATCCTTTGCAGAGAACGGACGATACAGTCTGACCTTCAACACACCGACTTTTTCACCCTTCTTATTGAGGTAGTCGGCTGCCCATTCGAATGTATCGAGAGCACTACCCATGGCAATGACGATACGATCGGCATCGGGAGCTCCCACATAGTCGAAGATGTGGTACTGTCTTCCGGTGACCTTCGCAACCTTGTCCATGTACTCCTGAACGATTGCGGGAACTGCATCGTAGTACTTGTTCACCGTCTCACGTCCCTGGAAGTAGACATCTTCGTTCTGGGCTGCAACCTTGAGGCGTGGCTGTTCTGGACGCTGTGCACGTGAGCGGAATTGCTCGATGTACTCGGGCTCCACCAGACCCTGCATCTCATCGTAGGAGATCTCCTCGACTTTCTGCACCTCGTGCGAGGTTCTGAAACCATCGAAGAAGGAGAGGAAAGGAACCTGCGTCTTGAGTGTTGCCAGGTGAGCAACGAGAGCAAGATCCATGGTCTCCTGAATGCTCGATGCTGCAGTCATTGCAAAACCGGTGTTTCGGCAGGACATGACGTCCGAGTGGTCTCCGAAAATGGAGAGTGACTGGGCAGCAAGAGAACGGGCCGAGACATGAAACACTGTCGGCAGCATTTCACCTGCGATCTTGTGCATGTTCGGAATCATCAGCAACAATCCCTGACTGGCGGTGAAGGTTGTCGTGAGAGCTCCAGCCGAAAGAGAACCGTGTACTGCTCCTGCAGCTCCAGCCTCAGACTGCATCTCCATGATATCTACTTTCTCACCGAACAGATTCTCCCTACCGGTGCTCGCCCATGAATCGGCATACTCCCCCATAGGTGAGGAAGGTGTGATGGGATAGATCGCGGCAACATCGCTGAATGCATACGCTACATGCGAAGCAGCACTGTTACCGTCGATAGTAACCATTTTCTTGTTACCCATATTGACACTCCATTTGAAATAATATTTACCTGTGACCACTCTTGTGGACACAACCATTTGCGCACAATACAACCCTGTAATAACTACAGGGCTCTTACGCTTAGACTATACCGCAATACAGGGGTGTTTGCAACCTTTGCGGTTGCAGGAAGAGGCTCCACAAGGGAAATCTTCAATGGTTTTCAAAAATTCTCCCGTCGTCTGACGGGAGGCTGATAAATCGAGATGATGTATGTTCCGATCGAAACTGTCTAACACTCGCTATGTCCACACGAGAAGCACTTTTTGCACCCCTCGATATTCACGAATGTGACATTACCGCATACCGGACAGATATCGGGAGTTACACTCGGAGCTACCTCAGCTGCAAGCCCGAGATCGAACTGTTTTGCAGCGATGTCCGCATCGTCCTCGTCGGGAAGAGGAGGATAGGCTCCTTCATTCGACTCGACCCCGATATGTTCTTCCAGAACCTGTGCAACGGCATCTGGGAGACTCATGACCCGATTCTTCCCAAAACCCATAGGTCGTCCCGAACCGATGCCTCGAAGCTGAGCGATTACCGACTGAGCCCGTTGTTTCGGAGTCAGAGGACTCGGCATGCGGAGAATCAGACTGATGAGTCGACCGAGCCCTTCGGCGTCTGCAGACACATCCGAACCGACTTTCGCCACATTGATGAAGACCTCGAACGGTTCTCCGTATGGACCTCCATCGGAATTGACCGTGATATAGGCTGTTCCGATTGGGGTAGCTTTTCGATAGGTAGTTCCATGGAGCACCTTTGACCTAATACGGGACTTTGGCTCTTCGACTACCATCTTAAGCGCCTCGAGCTCTTTCTCCTGCTCCTGCTCCTGCTTCTTTGCCTTTGCTATGAGTACCTGCGTATCCCGGGAACCATCACGATAGGTAGTGCCGCCCTTGCATCCGAGATCGTAGAGCAATTCATAGAGATTGGCAGTCTGCTCCACTGTATACTCTGCAGGGGTGTTCCCCGTTTTAGAAATGCTCGAATCGACCCAACGTTGAATGGCAGCCTGTACTCGGACATGCCCTTCAGGGGGGAGGTCCATGGCAGAGACGAAGATGTCCGGCTTCTCCTTGCCTGGGTTAGCCTTCACCCATTCGTCATACACCGCTACACGTTCAAGATTCGAACCCATCCGTCCAACCCGTTCCCATTCCCAGAAGTAGTAGGGCTCAATGCCGGTGCTGGTACCGACCATGGTTCCGGTGGTTCCGGTGGGAGCCTGAGTGAGGAGCGTGACATTTCTGATACCCTTTTTCGCAACCAGCTCCCTAACCTCTTCCGGCATCTGCTTCATGAACCCGCTCTGTAGGAACTTCTCTGCATCGAAGAGAGGGAAGGAACCCTTCTCCTCGGCAAGCTCGGCGCTCTCTTTGTAGGCTTCCACGCAGATAAACTTATACAGCTCGTCGATGAACGCTATCGATGCTTCGCTACCATAGGGTAACTCCATCTTTATCAACATATCGGCCAACCCCATGGTTCCCAGACCGACTCGGCGCTCAGACTGTTGTCGCTCCTTGTTCTCCTCGTAGAAGTAGGGCGTATCATCGATCACATCGTCAAGGAACCGAATGGCTCCTCGCACAGTACGTCCGAGATCGTCCCATTGGACAGCTTTCTTCTTCACGAACTTCGAGAGATTGATCGATCCGAGGTTGCAGACTCCCCAGGGAGGCAACCCCTGTTCACCACACGGGTTAGTGCACTGAATACTGGTATAGTACCAGGAGTTGGACATCTGATTGTACCGATCAACGAAGAATACTCCGGGCTCGGCCGAAGCCCAGGCGCTCTCGATGATAGCATTCCAGATCTCCTTCGCCTTCATGGACTGATAGGGGATCACCCGTTTACCGAGAGATTTCCACCGATCAATATCTCCGTCCCACAATTCGTTGTATTCCGGATCCGATGTATCAGGGAAATAGGTTGTCCACTCTTTGTCTGCACGGACTGCATCCATGAACGCATCGGTGATGCCGACACTGATGTTCGCATTCACGATCTTGTCCATCTCCCGTTTGCTGTTGATGAAATCGAGGATATCAGGATGCCATACATTGAGAATGAGCATGAGAGCCCCACGTCGGGAACCACCCTGCTCAATGAGCCCTGTGACGAAACTGAAAAGTGCTCCCCAGGAGACGGAACCACTTGATCGACCATTCACGCCCTTCACATAGGCATGTCTAGGTCTCAGAGAGGAGAGGTTCATCCCAACACCCCCTCCGCGACTCATGATTTCCGTCATCTGACCAAGCGAGGTGATGATCCCCCCTCGGCTATCCTTAGGAGACGGGATCACATAACAGTTGAAGTAGGTGAGGTTCTGCTCAGTTCCGGCACCAGTGAGGATTCTGCCGCCCGGAACGAATTTCCACTCCTCGAGCAACCAATTGAACTCTTTCTCCCAGTGCCCCCGCTTCTCTTTCTTCTCCTGTGCAGAGATTCCTCGAGCAACTCGGGCGAGCATTTCAGAAGGTTCAGTTTCGATCGGTTTGTCGACATTCTCCCGGGTAGAGTTGATCTCTGTACCGTCTTCGAGTTTCACGGTCACCGCATCTCCATCGATGGAGGCGATTTTACCGATCTCTCGCTGTCCGGTTTGCGGATTGCTTACTGCAACCACTAGATCTCCTACATGAAGAGACTCTTTCTTTCCATCTTTCAATGCGTATCTATCGAGAAATATCTTGCGCCCCAAAGGCGCAAGTGAGTTTTTAGCCATGGCCACGATACCAACCCCCACTGTCTTTGATTTTCTGCCCATTCGGGCGTCTTTCACGATAGCACAAATGCAAAATGGGAGCAAGTTAAAATAGTGATATTCTGTGTTAATTAACTATAAACTACACCATATATAGTGTATATATATAACTTCCATGTCACTTCAATACCGGAATACCTGTCATAGAGTTGTCAGGTTTCACTCACTATCTTCCACTACAGCATACAATAGATCGACGAGAGACAAATAGTCCTTCAAAGAGGCCACGCCCACATGACTGTGTGCATAACGGACCGGCACACCGGAAACTAGTGTCGGAATTCCCTTACCTGCCAGCGCGATCACTGCCGCATCGGTACCACCGCCTCTCCTCACCGTCTCTTGGATTTGGATTCCACGGGTTCGGGCAACGCTGCGTGCAAGCTTCAACAACCCCAAGTTTCCAATATGGGTTGGATCGAATATGCGGACATGGGCCCCTTTCCCCACGCAGGTCTGTGGTATCTCTGGTCCTCCCGGCATATCGTCTGCAGGAGCACCCTCCACAATCCATGCTGCATCTGCTGTGACATTTCTGGAGAGTACCGTGGCTCCACGGAGACCGACCTCCTCCTGAGTGGTGAACGCAAGCACGACAGTTCCCGAAACGGGCTTCTCGTGTACACGCCTGCCAAGTTCGATGAGTGCAACCACGCCGATTCTGTCATCGAAGGCCTTTGCCATGAGGGTCCCGTTTCGTTCATCGTACCTGAAAGTGGAAGATGGCACAGCGACATTCCCGATCTCGACACCAAAGACTTCTTTGACATCTCGTGCACTCTCTGCACCGATGTCCAGTGACATGCTATCGATTTCGGGCTTCTCATCCGCCCCTTGTTTCAAAAAATGTGGTGGAATCTGACCGATGGTGCCGACCACAACAGCTCCCTCCGCTGTAATGATATCGACTGTAGATGAGGGGAGCGTCCGTGGATTCCATCCGCCGATGGGAACAAATCGGAGGAAACCGTTCTCCAAGATCCCGGATATCATGAACCCGATCTCATCTTGATGGGCTGCGAACAACGTACGTTTCCCGTCTTCCCGAGTTCCGGGAATCTCGCACACGATATTGCCTATCGCATCGGTCGTGACCTCTCCGAACGAGGACACTTCTCGCTGAATGATTTCACCCACTGCCTGCTCATACCCACTTGGGCCTGCAACGCAGACAAGTTCCTTGATCAATGCAACTGTATCTGATTTCATGAGCCGATTATACTAGAAGGCCGCTCTCTCTACAAGAGAACGGCCTCGATACATAACCTACCCTTTTGCAAGGATGTGGGAACCAGATTAATAGCCGAGATCCAACATGGCGTCGGCAACTTTCTTGAAGCCTGCGATATTCGCCCCCTTCACATAGTTGACGTATCCATCTGAACCAGTGCCATGAGCGATACAGGCGGCATGAATGTTCTGCATGATACCCTTGAGTTTTTCATCTACCTCTGCGGCATCCCAGCTGAGCTTCATGGCGTTCTGTGACATCTCGAGACCGGAGACTGCGACACCACCGGCGTTCGCTGCCTTTCCAGGACCGAAAGGAATCTTCTTCTCAATGAAGTATGCCATGGCATCTGCCTTGCACCCCATGTTTGAAGTCTCTACAATATACTTCACGCCATTTGCAACGAGTGTTTTCGCATCTTCGAGTGACAACTCATTCTGAATGGCACAAGGGAAAGCCATATCGACAGGGACTTCCCAAGGCTTCTTGTTAGCAATGAACTTCGCGCCGAATTTCGCTGCATAGGGAGCGACCACGTCGTTGTTAGACGCACGGAGCTGAACCATATACTCCCACTTCTCGGGGGTATTCACACCATCTTCATCATAAATGTATCCATCCGGACCACTGATGGTAACCACCTTTGCTCCAAGCTCGGAGGCTTTCATGACGGCACCCCAAGCAACGTTACCGAAACCAGACACACTGATTCGCTTGCCTTCCATTGTATCGCCATGAGCCTTCACCATCTCGTTGGCGAAGTACATAGAACCGAATCCGGTGGCTTCGGGACGAATGACCGACCCTCCCCAGTTGCGCCCCTTACCAGTAAGCACTCCTGTGTTCTCGTCGCGAAGACGCTTGTACTGACCATACATGTACCCGACTTCACGACCACCGACACCAATATCACCAGCAGGAACATCAGTGTTCGGGCCGATATACTTCTGAAGTTCAGTCATGAACGATCGACAGAAGCGGAGAATCTCATTGTTCGACTTGCCGCGAGGATTGAAGTCCGATCCACCTTTACCACCGCCCATGGGAAGTGTGGTGAGGCTGTTCTTGAACGTCTGTTCGAACCCAAGGAACTTCAAGGAACCCAGTGTGACGCTCGGGTGGAAGCGAATACCGCCTTTGTAAGGACCGAGAGCATTGTTGAACTGTACCCGATACCCACGGTTCACCTGTACATCGCCATTGTCATCCTCCCACTCCACCTTGAAGCTGAAGACTCGGTCTGGCTCGGTGATTCGTTCGAGAATCTTTGCATTCACATAGGCTGGATTGTCATTGACAACATCGATGATCGACTCTACAACTTCTTCGGCAGCCTGAATGAACTCTGGCTCTGCAGGATTCCGGCGCTCCAGATCTGCCATGAACTCTTCTAATTTATACATGGAAATTCCTCCCTTCCTAGAAACATGACACAGCACAGGAGCAATGCTCCCGTACGGACAACTTCAGGTACAGTGTAAATCACCATTATTTGGTTGTCAACAAAAATATTAATTATATATTTGTGTATCCGGTAGAAAATGGGCCAATCTTTTACAATTTGATCAATACCACGCTTTATACTAGCTGTACAACGCAGGAATCTCCGAACACGAAACTCTAGGTATGAGAAACTTTTCATGATACGATATATCACTATGAGAAAATTAATGACGGCCAGCGACCCTTTCGGCGAACTCATGGCGCGACACATCTACAAAGTCGTGCTGTTCTGCAGCGAATACGACCAGTTCCTCATTGAAGAGGACGGAAGAGTCGAGGAGGAGCTATTCAGAGAGTATACGCAACTCGGACTGAGCAATCCACCGAAAATCACCTATGCACGAACCATCGATGACGTGTTCATGCTCCTCGCTACGAACAAGTTCGATCTGGTTGTCACCATGATGGAACTGGGAAATGCCACAGTGATCGAACTTGCCCAGGCAATCAAGAATCAATATCCGCAGATCCCAATAGTCGCCCTCTCTCCCTCGCCATCACATCGGGTGAACGAAGATGTGAAGAAACACCAGACAGCTGCAGTCGACTACCTCTACTACTGGCAGGGCAATGCGAACATTTTCCTTGCCATGGTAAAACTGCTCGAAGATAAGATGAACGCACTGCACGACGCCCAGTCTGCTGCTGAAGTTCCGGTGATCATACTTGTGGAAAACTCGGTACGCTTCTATTCATCTTACCTCCCAATCCTCTACACAGCCATAATCCAGCAGACGCGAGTAAGTATGAGTGAAGGGTTAAATACCTGGGCGACCGCATTGAGAATGCGTGGAAGACCGAAGATCCTCCTTGCACAAAACTACGAAGAGGCTATCGATCTATACCAGACATACCAGAAACACCTACTTGGAATCATTACCGACATCTCCTTCGATCGAGGGGGAGTTGCCGACAGCGAAGCGGGGCTGCAGTTCTGCCACTATGTCAGAGAGCAGAATCCGGACCTCCCTATTCTGTTGCAGTCCACAAAAGACGATTATGCAGAACAGGCAAAGAGCGAACACTCATCGTTCATCTGGAAGCTCAGCCCTTCACTATTGACCGATCTCAAACAGTATGTGTTCGACAACTATGGGTTCGGCCCATTCATCTTCAGAGATGCCGAGACACGAGAGGAGATTGCTCGAGCCGAAAATCTGCGAGAGATGCAGCACACACTCCCGACTGTCCCGATAGATTCGTTCATCTGGCACTCGAACAGAAATGATTTCTCACGTTGGCTCAAGGCACGAAGCCTGTATGTATTGGCGAATCTGTTCAGGCCGTATGCTGTGAAGGACTTCACGAGCCCTGAAGAGATGCGAGAGCACATGGTCACCATGATCAGAGAGTTCCGGGTCAACCGGGGCAAGGGTGTCATAGCACAGTTCAACAGAAACAGCTTCGACGAGCTCTCGTTCTTCAGTCGTATCGGTTCTGGATCACTCGGAGGGAAAGGACGCGGTCTCGCATTCATCGACTTCAAGCTTCGCCAAAGTGATATCATCGATACATACCCTTCAATGTACCTCTCCATTCCGAGAACGATTGTCATTGCAACCGATCTGTTCACACAGTACATGGAGGATAACAATCTGTACGATGTGGTCGCTGCATCACTACCAGATGAAACATTGCGGAGAATCTTCCTCTCGAAACCGTTACCGAAAGAGTTGATGCTTGATCTCGAGGCTATTATCAACATCCTCAAGGTCCCCCTCGCAGTCCGATCATCGAGCATGCTGGAAGACTCTCACTACCAACCGTTCGCAGGGGTCTACGAGACGTGCATGCTCCCGAATATAGGAACCAACGAAGAACGCCTGAAGTCGCTCGCAGAGGCGATCGTGTGTGTCTATGCATCTACCTACTACAACAAGAGCAAAGAGTATTTGCGCGCCACGAACCATATGGTCGAAGAGGAGCGCATGGCAGTCATCATTCAACAGGTGATCGGTAGTTCACACGGAGACTTCTGGTATCCGAACTTTGCCGGGGTGGCCCGATCGCTCAACTTCTACCCGATTGGAACCGAGAAGGCAGAGGATGGAGTGGGCATGCTCTGTTTCGGATTCGGCAAAACGGTTGTGGACAATGGCATGGCGTTCCGGTTCTCGCCTACATATCCAAAGAGAAATCTCCAGTACCTCGGCGGCATGGAGTCGAGTTCCCAGACCGACTTCTATGGTCTCGACATGACCAAACCATATACTCCGGAGGGGAATCCGGAGAACCTGGTATCCCTTCCCCTGAGCGAAGCGGAGAAACATCCTGACAGCCTTCGTCATATCGCATCCACATTCGATTCATCGAGAGGGGTGTTGGTCGATCAACTGAGTGCCAAAGGGCAAAAGGTCATCACCTTCAACAGCATTCTAAAATACAACTCGTTTCCCATTGCCGCGATCATCAAGGACTTGCTGACCTTCGGGGAGCGGGTCATGGGAACCCCGATTGAAATCGAATTCGCCTGCAACCTGAACAAACCAAAGTGGAAGAAACCGGAATTCAGCCTACTCCAGATTCGCCCCATAGTCTCTGGACTGGAATCGGAGACGCTTCAGGTCACAAACGATGAGCTCGAACGTGCTTATATCGTCTCGCGACATGTCATGGGTAATGGACACAACGAAAAACTTACCGATATCGTCTATATAAAAGCAGATGCATTCAATCCGGCAAAGACAGCGGACATGGTGCTTGAACTCGATGCGATCAACGCAGAGTTCATCCGAAATGATACAGAGTACGTCTTAGTGGTGGCCGGACGGCTTGGCTCGAGTGATCCTTGGCTGGGAATCCCCGTGGTATGGTCTCAGATCAGCAATGCTGCGGTGATCATTGAGACCAGTCTCCCCGGATTCCAGGTGGAACCGAGTCAGGGGACCCATTTCTTTCAAAACATCACCTCGCTTGGGACGATCTACTTCACGGTAAACCCATCCCACAACGATGGAAGACTGGCATTCGAAGAACTCGACCGACTCGAAAACATCGGAGAGACTCGTCATTTCATGCACGTGAGATCGGCTGAACCGCTCATCGTGAAAGCCGATGGGAGAAGCCGTCTCGGTGTGGTGACAACCAAACGTTAGATTCGCCTCAATCGGCCAGAGTCCAGAGTGTCTCATCTGCATCGGATGCTACGGAGGCAAGATAATCCCATACGACATCCTTCGGTGGAGGAGCGAGCACCGTCAGGGTCTGCTTCTTGACTGGATGAACGAAGGAGATCCTCCTTGCATGCAGATGGATTCCACCATGTTCGTTCGACCGCTGTGCGCCGTACTTCAAGTCACCTTTGATATGAATTTTCAAAGCTGCAAGCTGTGCCCGAATCTGGTGATGCCTTCCGGTGAGAAGTCCGATCTCTAAAAGATAGAAAGATTTGGAGGCTGCCACGACCCGATAGGTCATACGAGCTTCTTGACTCTTGTTCCGCTTCCTCTCTGTCGCAACTGACTTGTTCTTTACCGTATCCCGAGTCAGGTAGTGAACTACCTCACCCTCATCGACAGCCGGGAGTTTATCCACTACAGCCCAATAGGTCTTCTTGACCGCTTCGTTATCACGAAAGAGCGCATTCATACGAACCAGAGCCTTCTCGGTCTTCGCATACACCACGATCCCACTCGTAGGGCGATCGATCCTGTGAGGAATGCCGATGAATACATTCCCCGGCTTTCTGTATGTCTCTTTGAGATACTCCTGTACCGTGTCTGCAAGCGTGGGATCACCGGTTTTATCTCCCTGAACGAGCTCTCCAGGCAACTTGTTAACTATAATGAGGTGATTGTCTTCGTACAACACCCTCGATTTCAATGCATGCATATGATTATTCCTCTACCGGACCGTCTTCGAAGGGATCGATATCCTTGAACAGCGATGGCTCTGCATCCTCTCCCGCATGGGGATCCTCTTCGTGCTTGATTCTGATGGTCTGAGCCTCCTTCGTGGAGAGCCTCACCCCATTCGCACGTACCCCTTTAACCAAAAAACGGGAGAAATAGGTGCGATCTTCGAGATTCCGATACCCCTTACCCTTCTTGAACACGATGGTGACCCTTGCATCATCCAAAGTGGAGAGGGTATAGAGCTTGAAGTTTCCCTTCGGCAACAGTTCATAGGTCCGGTTCAGGATGAACTGTGTGATCTGGCACCGTTTGATGAAGAGGTATTTCAGCGACTTCTCCTGATAGATAATAGTAAAGACTATCTTCTCGAGCTCTTCCTTGTCCGCTAAGGCGCAGTATCTGAGCCCTTTTCCGACGAACAGTTTTTCTGGAGCATCGGTGACGAAGTAGGATCCCTCCTTCTGCACGACCAGCACTCGGTCAAATGGGGAAACAAGACACTGTGTAGAGCCACTTTTCAAGCCATACCCCAGATAGCCGGTAGCGCTGTCATATTTGAGTGCAAGGTCCCGATTCGCAACTTCTCGAGCATCGACCTTCTTGAACGATCCGATAACGGTCTTTCGCTTCCGGGTTTCCGGATCCGCACTCGCTCGTAACTCGCTTAGAAAATCGATGGCATAGGTAACGATATGATCGAGATGCCACGCAATCTGCTTGAGTCTCTCGTTGATCTCCTCGATCTCTCCCTTGTTTTTTTCTATATCGAAGAGGCTTATTCGACGAATCGGTATTTTGAGCAGCCGGTCGACATCTTCCGGTGTCACGGGCCTCGAAATCTGATCAGAGAACGGTTTGAATCCCTCTATGACCGCTTTTTCGATAGCCTCCTGAGATCGTTTCTGTTCGATCTTCTTGTAGATGCGCTCCTCGACGAAAATTCGCTCAAGTGTGCGAGCATGCAACCGATCAAGCAGATGCCCCTCTTCTAGCTTCAGCTCTCGTTCCAACACCGATACCAAGGATTTTGCATGGTAATGGATGATTTCCGACACCGGCATGATTCGAGGCATCCCTTCGCAAATGACCAACGGATTCACCGAGATCGACTGTTCACATGCCGTGAACGCATACAATGCATCGACCACATCATCGGAGTAAGTATTTCGTGCAAGCACAATCTCAATGTTCACCATGTCTGTGGTAAAATCGTTTATGCTCGCAATCTTCAATTTCCCCTTCTTCGCTGCATCTTCGACCGATCGAATCATCTTCTCAGTAGTCACTCCGAATGGGAGCTCCTCTATGATGATCCGTTTCGCATCTTTGGTATTCAATTTTGCTCGAACGAGTACTTTCCCCGCCCCCTCATCGTAGGAGGAGACGTCCATGAGCCCCCCTGTGGCAAAATCGGGGTAGAGCTCAAATGATTCCCCTTTGAGCACCGATGCGACTGCATCGAGCACTTCAATCAGGTTGTGGGGCAAGATTCGTGTCGACATTCCCACAGCTATCCCCTCCGCACCTTGAATCAGTACGACTGGGAGTTTTGCCGGAAAAGCGACCGGTTCTTTATTCCTTCCATCATAGGAGTCGATGAATTCGGTCAGTTCCGGGTTATACAAAACTCGTTTGGCAAAGGGAAGCGCTCGACACTCGATGTATCGAGGAGCAGCTGCAGGATCTCCGGTCATCACGTTGCCGAAGTTTCCCTGTCGATCTATAAAAAGATTCATATTCGCCAGATGGACGAGTGCATCGCCGATCGAGGAGTCTCCATGCGGATGGTACTTCATGCAGTGTCCCACCACATTCGCTACTTTATGGAACTTGCCATCGTCCATCTCAAACAGTGAATGGAGAATTCTTCGTTGAACCGGTTTAAGTCCATCGACAATATCCGGGATAGCCCGATCCTTGATTACGTACGAGGCATACTCGAGAAAGTTATCTTTGAAAACGGATTCAGCGTGTGCCATTATATAAGATTCTCCATGATGAAATCACGACGCTCGGGAGTGTTGTCTCCCATGTAGAACTTCATGGTTCGGTGCATTTCCCGGGACGAGGCGATGGAGACGGGGATAAGTCGTATCTCCTCACCGATGAATTGTCTGAACTCTGCGGGGTTGATCTCTCCGAGGCCCTTGAACCGGGTGATCTCGGCACCCTTTATTCGGGACACCGCATCCTGCATTTCGACCTCGTTGAAACAGTAGACGGTCTCCTTCTTGTTTCTCACTCTAAACAGTGGCGTTTCGAGGATGAACAGTCTCCCTGCGAGAACCAGGTCCTCGAAATAGGTGAGAAAATAGGTCATGAGGAGATTTCGGATATGGAACCCATCGGTATCGGCATCGGTCGCGATTATCACCTTGCCGTACCTGAGCCCTTCTACTCCGTTCTCAATACCGAGGGCAACCATGAGATTATACAGCTCTTCGTTCTTGTAGATTTCGGTTCGCTTCCTGTCGAATACATTGAGCACCTTACCCCGTAGGCTGAATATTGCCTGGGTGTAGACGTCGCGTACACTCACCATTGATCCGGAAGCCGAGTCTCCCTCGGTGAGGAAGATCATAGTCCGTTCTCCCCGTTCTCCATGCTGATTCAGATGGTACTTGCAATCCTTCAGTTTGGGTATATTGAGCGAGACCTTCTTGGCAGCATCTCGTGCTGCGCCTTTCACCGCTGCAAGCTCCTTTCTGAGCTTCTCGTTGCTCGCGATCTTCTCCGAGAGCTTTCCGGCATCCTCCGGATGCTTCATGAGAAAGTCGACGATTGCCTCTCGAACCTCCTGAGCGATCCATCCACGAACCTCGGTATTCCCAAGCTTGTTCTTCGTCTGGCTCTCAAAAACAGGATCCTGTAACTTTATCGAAATAGCACCGGTCAATCCATCTCGGACATCGGGGGCGGTGTAGGATTTCTTGTAGTATTCATTGATCCCTTTGAGAATCCCCTCTTTGAAAGCCCACAAGTGGGTACCTCCATCGCTCGTATGCTGACCGTTTACATATGAGAAGTAGTTCTCGCCATAGTTTTGCGTATGGGTGAAGGCAAACTCGATACGATCTGTACGATGGTGCACGGTTGTGTAGAGCCCCTCTGTGCCCACCTGCTTGTCGAGGAGGTCAAGCAAACCGTTTCTGCTCGAGAAGATCTTCTTATTGAAATCGATCGAGAGGCCGGTATTCAGATAGGCATAATTCCAGAGTCGCTCCTCAATGAATTCATCGGTGAATGTGTAGTTGCCGAAAATCGACGGATCACGATCGGGAATGAATTCGATGAGTGTCCCGTTCGGCTCTTTCGTCCTTCCCTTGCTGCTGCTGGAGAGCTCTCCTTTGGTAAACACCGCTTCGAACGTGTTGCCATCGCGGTATGAGACCACTCGAAAATAGGAGGAGAGGGCATTCACCGCCTTGGTCCCCACTCCATTCAAGCCAACAGAGAACTGGAAGACCTCGTTGTTAAACTTTCCCCCGGTGTTTATGATGGAGACACAGTCGATCACCTTTCCGAGAGGTATCCCCCGACCATAGTCGCGAACAGAGACCATATCCTGCTCAAGCCGGATGGTGATGCGCGCACCATGGTCCATAATGAACTCATCGACACTATTGTCGATGACCTCCTTGAGTAGAACATATATACCATCTTCGAAGTGGGAGCCATCGCCCAGCCTTCCGATATACATACCTGGGCGCAACCTGATGTGTTCAAGAGCGCTTAATGTCTGAATCTTGCTCTCGTCGTAGGCCACAGCCGGGCCCGCAGCGGATTTCTTCTTTGCCATGGGTCCTAATTATATACGCTTTATACACGATTGGAAAGAGATGTGTACTATTGTACCCTTGTTTCAGCATACTGCATGAAGTCGAGGAGCATCGGGTGTATGACTGTAGGATGGGTCTCCATGGGAATGTGGGCAGCTCCTTCTATGGTATAGAGCATGAGATGATCGATATGCTCATGTATCTCATAAGCCTTTTCCATGGGTACGATAGTATCCTCATCCCCCCAGATCGCACCAATCGGCATGGATAGCTCTTCAAGGAACGAAAACGGCATCGATTTGGCACGAGAAACCATTCGGGTCAGACTTCTCGCTGTGCCGGGAAGCTGTAGTGGTTTGAGATATGAAGACACCTCGTGAGATTCGGCAGGTCTGCCGTAGGCAGTTTCAAGAATCTTGGCAACCTCTTCTTCGGTTACGAGTGAACGCTCCAGGAAGAGTTGAGTCCATCGTGCGATGGAGGGGAACCTCAGCAGGTGTCCGGCAATCCGGTTTTCATCCTCAAGAGCACCTGCTATCAACATGACACTCACGACGCGATCGGGATCCAACACCGCCATAGCTGCAACGGCTCCTCCCCCCATACTATGTCCAACCACATGCCATACACGATCCGTTCCACCAATCTCATCGGCAAGACTCCAGAGAAACCGCGCTCGATTCTCCTGGCTGTGATCGAACTTCGTGGATCGACTGCTGTAGCCAAAACCGGGAAGATCCACTGCGACAACGGTGTATCCATGCTCTTGGAGAAACTCGGCGGTGCTGGAAAACGAGGTGGACGAAGCTCCTAGACCATGGACAAGGAGAACGAGGGGATCATCGCCTGAGATCGGACCATAGAGCTGATAGTGGAGATCTATCTCCTGTATGGTCTCTATGTGGGAGTTTGCGTAGGGAATCACAGGCAACGGCTCCTCCACGGAGACGGAGAATGCATACGGGAGCAGACAAGAGGTGAACAGCATCGTCGAAACGATCAGAATCATCAGATGGAGCCTGTTCATAACGCCTCCACCGCTCTTTCAATACGCGTCACATATGCAGAAATCTCGAACTTCCTCTCGAGACCTCGGTCGTTCATGTACCGGACATTTCCAAAGATCGGTCGTTCAACCCAAGGTCGGTCGTGCTTACCGAAACACCATGCGACTCCAGCAAATCCGTTTGGATCCCTTCCATCGAGCTGGTAGCGGTTATTCATGGACAATGCCAGCTCATAGGCGCTCCTCGGCGACGCACTCCACTCGAGTATTTTCTTTCCCCAATACATGCGCATGTACCCATGCATCGTGCCAAGATGCACAAGCTCCTTCTGAGCTGCGTTCCAATAGGGGTCGTGAGTCTCTGCCGCCACCAAGGTCGCAGAATCGTATCTGATTGGTCTCACATCGGTCTCGTGGGCCTCCAGTGTCTTTCTAGCCCAGTCTGGAAGGCCATCGTATCGATCGTACAGTGGATTGAATTGGACGAAGTTCATAGCCAACTCTCTTCTTACG
>Ga0334900_1000732_pt1 | contig 43711 bp, 48 predicted proteins | sample GraSluR3_MG_2_FD_207231 | JGI IMG/M metagenome (GOLD analysis project Ga0334900, IMG submission 207231) | Sludge microbial communities from methane-producing bioreactor in Wageningen University, Netherlands - Granular Sludge_31_08-R3 | ecosystem: Engineered > Bioreactor > Anaerobic >... | reverse complement strand
TTTTTAAATCATGATAATTCTAATAATAATTAAAAGGAGACTTTAAAGCCTCCATTTTTCTGTAGGAAGGGTTGACGTAAATGGTGGCATTCCATTCACACACTGTCATAACTGATAGTAATTAATAGTAACTAACAGTAATAATATAACCATTATTTACTTTATTACTACCAGTTAGTCACATAAAATGTAGTAACAACTATATAAGGTTTATGGTTACGATAAATTACTAAAATTTTAAACCTAAAACTTATGGCTTATATAAAAAATAAGTCCCATATGTCCCCATAGTACCATTAAATTCTTTTCTGACATTGAATTTGGAAAAAACCCTGAAATAAAATTAAAAGTAACTGATTATATTAATTTATATAATAAATTTATTACAAATATCATGATCATACCTAATTTGTAATAAATAAATTGTAAGTAATAATATTTTTTTCTCAAAATTAAGGAGTTAAAACAAAGGATAATGAAAGGCTTTTTTTGAATTTCTCTTTTAATTTTACCCCAATTAGTTGAACAACATTAGAACGTATAAACAAAAATCAAGTAACAACGGACAATCCATACGTATCTAAGGATAAAAAAGACTAAAATTCATTTTATTATGATTATAATTCCATTGATTCAAATTTACGCATTAAAAAAGATTTTTAAGTCTCTTTTTAAATCCAAAGCTTTATAAGTGTAATACTACTTAAGGATTTATTAATCATCACGGAGGTAATATAAAAATGATAATAAGTAATACAAATGTGGATGTTTGTATAAACAAAATCAAGATGATTCGACCAGGAATAAATCCAAAAAGCTGTGATTTAAACCTAAATATCGATTGGAGTATTGAATACACAAAAACAGATGAAGGAAACATGGAATATACATGTACTTTGAACGCAATAGGTGAAATGCCTATTCAATTTGCAGTACAGGGTTCTCTGGATTGTGAAGACAAATCAGAAGATTTAGAGAAACGTTCCAACGAACTCTCCCCACTCATACTGGATAAATGTATGAATACCATGATAAACATTGTGAACGTCACCAAAAACAGTATAGTAACCATCAAAAATGTCCCAGAAGTCTATTTAAACTGTTTTTCAGGTGAATTCAAAAATTAATCCCTAAAAAATTGTTAAATCATAAGAAGAAAACTCGCTTAAAAGCTGAATTAACCATTTAAGAGTGTTTTATACTTCGATAATTCTTTACTTTAAAATTTAACTTTAAAATTTATCAGATAACCATTAAATCGAATCAAATCAACCAATAACAGGTGTAAAAATATGTTAAAAGTAGCCCATACCATCTGCCCCTCCTGTAGTGTAGGGTGCGGAGTGAACCTGATAATCAAGGACCAGGAAGCAGTGGGAACCTATCCCTACAAAAGACATCCCATAAATGAAGGCAAAAACTGTAAAAAAGGAAGAGACTCCTACCAAATATTGAACGAAAACCGTCTAAGAGATCCTCTACTAAAAAAAGGTGGTCTTGAACAGGTAAGTTGGGAAGATGCATTAGAAACCACTGTCTCCCAACTAAAATCCCATAAAAATCATGAAATTGGAATTATTGCCTCTGGAAACTGCACCAATGAAGAATATGAAACCCTAAAAAAATTCGCTGCCACCTTGGGTGTTGAAAATATAGGATATAATGCTAAGAATATTCCTGCATTCAACTTCGAAACAGCCACCCTTGATGATGTAGAAAACTCGGATTTTATTTTAATAATTGGAGATGTTTTAAAGGAAAATCCTCTCTTAGGTAGACGAGTTATACTGGCAAAAGAAGGGGGAGCAGAAATAATCACAGCTGATTTCCCTGATAAAACCCTGACTGGAATAAATTCTGATGAATATATGCAAATTGAATCAATATCCGCATTTCTGGATAATATTAATCGAAAAGTTCTGGAAACCCCTGAACAATCATCAACAGTTATTATCAGTGGCTTAAGTGGTGAGGAATTTGAAAATGTCCTTAAATTTTTCCAGGATTCACATGCCAAATTACTCCCAGTGATGGAAGAATGTAACAGCAGAGGGGCTATGAATATTCTCCCTGCCTTAAATGAAAATGAATTGAAGGATCTCCTTAAAAAAGTGAAACTATTGTATGTGGTGGGAGATGACCCTGCTTCTTATATGGAAGAATCCCTAAAAAACATTGAATTTTTAATTACACAGAATTTTTTCATTAATGAAACTGTTTTGATGTCTGATGTGGTCCTCCCAGGATCTTGCTGGGCTGAAAAATCTGGTTCTTTCACCAACACCACGGGAGAAACTCAGAAATTTAACCAGATAATGTTACCACCAGAAAATGCCCGGGATGATGTAACCATACTCATGGAACTTGCAGAGAAAATGGGGTTGGAGTTGTAAGGTGATATAATGGAATCACAATTTTTACTTGCCAAGGCAAAAGATGAAGAATTAGCTGAAAAAGGAGAATGTGGAGGTGCAGTAAGCGCCTTATTCAAATATCTGTTAGATCAACAACTGGTTGATGGAGTTTTAACTTTAACTAGAGGAGATGATGTATATGATGGTATTCCCACTCTGGTTGAAAACTCAGAGGATATAGTTGAAACTTGCGGTTCCCTGCACTGTGCACCAACCATGTTCGGAGACCTGATAAGTAAACATTTAAATGATATACGATTGGCAGTCAGTGTGAAACCCTGCGATGCAATGGCCATTAAAGAACTGGAAAAAAGGCATCAAATTAATCCTGATGCCATTTATAAGATAGGTCTTAACTGTGGAGGGACCGTGATGCCCATTACTGCCCGGAAAATGATAGAGATGTTTTATGATGTGGATCCGGCAGATGTGGTAGCTGAAGAAATTGATAAGGGGAAATTCATTATTGAATTGGCTGATGGAACTCATAAATCTGTGGAAATCGATGAATTAGAAGAGAAAGGATTTGGAAGACGTAGTAATTGTCAAAGATGTGAATTAAAAATTCCAAGAAATGCAGATCTAGCCTGTGGTAACTGGGGTGCCGAGCCTGGATGGACTTTCATAGAAGTGGTCACAGAGAAAGGGAAGAATTTGGTGGAAAATGCTAGACAGAATGGATATATAGAGGTTAAAACCCCATCTGAAAAGGCAATTGCCATAAGAGAGAAGATTGAGAGTGTGATGATAAAGTTAGCCCGTAAATTCCAGGATAAATATCTGGAAGAAGATTATCCTGCCCCAGAAAACTGGGATGAATACTGGAACCGTTGCATCAAATGCTATGCCTGTCGGGATGTGTGTCCTCTCTGTTTCTGTAAGGAATGCGATCTTGAAAAAGATTTCTATGCTGATGAAAATGAGATAGCACCTGATCCTCTCACCTTCCAGGGAGTTAGACTGTCACATATGTGTTTCAGTTGTGTTAACTGTGGACAATGTGAAGATGTGTGTCCCATGGAGATTCCCCTGGCCCGTATCTTCCACCGGATGCAAAAGAAATACCGGGATGACACTGGATTCATAGCAGGTGTCAGTGAAGAGTTACCTCCACTGTACAGTCCAGAAAAGGAATAAAAATAGGTTTCATTAGTTATAAAACTGTTAAATGTTTATTAAAATAATATAGGGAAACTTAAGGTGATAGAAATGTCTGAAGAAGATGTAAAAATTGTGGGGTTTTGTTGTAACTGGTGTTGCTATGGGGGTGCAGACAGCGCAGGCACAGCCCGGATGCAGTACCCTCCCAATGTTAGAATTTTAAGGGTGATGTGTTCCGGTCGTATTAACCCATCTATGGTGCTTAAAGCCTTTAAAGAAGGTGCAGATGGTGTTTTTGTGGGTGGTTGTCATATGGGAGACTGTCACTACGATGCTGGAAACTATAAATGGAACCGTCGAGCCAAACTGGTTGAAGAACTTCTACCTGAATTTGGAATTGAAAAGGAAAGATTCAGATTCGAATGGATATCCGCTTCAGAGGGTGAGAAATTCCAGAAAACCATGCAAGAATTCAGTGCTACCATAAAATCAATTGGTCCACTTAAAAGATCAACACCCAAAATCACCTCCCAGGCAAAAGCCACTGCCAAGACTTAAAAATAAATTATTTTATTTTTTTAAATCTTTTCTTTTTGGTGATTAAAAAATGAAAATCGCAGTTTATGGTGCTGGTAATCAGGACCTTTATGTTAATCAACTTAAACTACCTGAAAAATATGGGGGAGAACCACCATATGGAGGTAGTAGGATGGCTATTGAATTTAAAGAGGCTGGTCATGACGTTTACCTTGCCGAGCCCGAGCGTAATATGCTCCCCCCAGACATGTGGAAAGTTGTTGAAGACACCGGGGTGATAGTTACCTCCGATGACGCTGAAGCGGCTCGTAATGCAGAAATAGCCATCCTTTTCACCCCTTTTGGTAAACCAACCTTCAATATAGCCAAGAACATCATAAATCACCTTCCAGAAAATGGAGTGATTGCCAATACATGTACAGTTTCTCCCCAGGTTCTGTACTATGTTTTGGAACTTGAGATAAAAAGAAAGAGAGGTGATGTGGGGATATGTTCCATGCACCCTGCAGCAGTTCCGGGAACTCCTCAACATGGTCACTATGTTCTGGGAGGTCATACCACCAATGATCTGGATCTGGCTACTAAAGAACAGATCCAGAAATGTGTTGATCTAGCCAAAGACTGTAAAAAAGAGGCTTATGTTGTGCCTGCTGATGTTTCATCAGCAGTGGCTGATATGGGATCATTGGTAACGGCTGTAACCCTCTCTGGTGTTCTGGATTACTATCAGGTAGGAACCAAAATCATTAAAGCTCCCCCGGAGATGGTGGAAAAACAGATCCTCATGACTCTGCAGACCATGGCCTCACTGGTGGAATCATCCGGGGTTGCAGGCCTCTTAAACGCAATGAACCCTGAATTACTGGTTAAAAGCGCCAGATCCATGCATCTTCTAGATGAACAGAAAGAGTTAGATGCGGCTTTAGAAACATTATCTGACCTGGATCCTGAGTTGATGCACAATGCCAGAGAAGCTGAAATAAAACCAACCAACCTGGTGGCTGCTCAGGCCTTGGCCAAGGAACTACTGGCCCTAATGGGAGAAAGGGCATCTGAAGGTACAATTAGACGATGCATGCGTAAAATGTTTGAATAATTACATTTTAGTAAATTATAAACATCTTATTATTTTTTTTATTTAATAAGGGCTGAAATTATCTGGAAAAAAATCCTCATTACTCTGATTATGACGCTTATTTTATTTTTATTAAGTCCTTGTTAAACTTTCTATTTTTTTAAAATTCTATTTCTATAAAAAACAACAAAATTATAATCATAAATTGAGGGGGCCTCACTTATCAGAAAAAATAATAAAATTGTTTCTGGCAAACTCGAACTTTCCATAAATGCGCAGAAAGTCCTGGAAAAAAGGTATCTTACCAAAGATGAAGAAGGACAAGTTACTGAAACTCCTGAAGGTATGTTCAGAAGGGTGGCTGATGCTGTGGCCCGGGTAGATGTTCAGTATAACAAAAATGTTGATATGGAGGGTCTTTCCAATAAATTTTATCAGTTAATGGCTAGTTTGGAGTTTCTTCCCAACTCCCCCACCCTAATGAACGCAGGCACCTCACTCAACCAGCTATCGGCTTGTTTCGTTTTACCAGTAGAAGATTCCATAAAGGGGATATTTGATTCCTTAAAGCATATGGCCCTGATCCATAAATCAGGCGGAGGAGTTGGTTTCTCATTTTCCAAGATTAGACCTGCAGGAGACGTGGTTCGCTCAACTAAAGGTATCGCTTCAGGCCCCATTTCTTTTATGCATATATATAACGCTGCCACAGAGGTGATAAAACAGGGTGGTCGAAGAAGAGGTGCTAATATGGGCATATTAAATGTTGATCACCCTGATATACTGGAATTTATCATGGCTAAAGGAAAAGGAAAAAGAAAAGAGCAGCTTGAACCCGAAATTAAAGGAATGATTAAAGTAGGGATTAAAGAAGAAAGTAAAAAAAAGAATGTAGAAGGAAGTAAAGAAGAGATTAAAGAAGAATTTCGTCCTTCTGAAATAGAATATAAAGATCAATATCTTACCAATTTTAACCTTTCTGTGGCTGTTGATGATGAGTTCATGCAGAAAGTTCACGATGATAGTTTGATAGAACTGGTAAATCCCAGAAATAACGAAGTGGTGAGGTCTGTATCTGCCCGGATGATTTTTGATTTAATGGTAAATATGGCCTGGGAAAGTGGAGATCCCGGGATCCTGTTCATAGACGAGATAAACCGTTACAATCCAACTTCTCATCTGGGAGTGATAGAAGCAACCAACCCATGTGGTGAGCAGCCCCTCCTTCCTTATGAGTCCTGTAACTTGGGATCCATAAACCTGGCTCTGATGGTAGAAAATGGAGAAATACTCTGGGATAAACTTAGAACAACCATTAAAACTGCTGTGCATTTTCTGGATAATGTGATTGATGCTAACCAGTACCCTCTGCCAGAAATAGAATCCATGACTCTTGAAACTCGGAAGATTGGCTTAGGAGTTATGGGTTTTGCTGACCTACTTATCATGCTGAGGATTCCCTATAACTCTCCAGAAGCAGTGGATATAGCTGGGAAGATTATGAATTTCATCAGTACCACTGCCCGGGAAGCTTCAGTTGAATTAGGGGAAATTAGAGGATCATTTCCTGCATTTGAAGGAAGTAAATGGGATAAAGAGGGTTATTCTGCTATGCGTAATGCTACCACCACTACCATCGCCCCCACAGGGAGTATAAGCATAATTGCCGGCGTTAGCAGTGGTATTGAGCCACTTTTCGCTGTTAGCTTCCAGAGGGACGTGCTGGACGGGAGTAAACTATTGGAAGTAAACTCTTTTTTCGAGAAGGTGGCCCGGGAGAGAGGTTTTTATAGTGAAAATCTCATGCTTGAAATTGCCAGAAAGGGTTCTTTAAATGGTTTGATAGGAATTCCTGAGGATATCCTGCAGTTGTTTGTAACCACTTATGATGTTGACCCTTCCTGGCAGGTGCGGATGCAAGCTGCATTCCAGGAGCACGTGGATAATGCGGTGTCTAAAACCGTTAATTTACCTTCCACTGCTACCCCAGAAGATATTCGTGAAGTTTTTTTACTGGCCCACCAGCTTAAATGTAAGGGAATTACGGTTTACAGGTATGGAAGTAAGAAAAAACAGGTTTTATATGTGGGAGTAGTTCCTGAAAATCAGGACCATGAATATTTAAGCGCTAAGTCGGAGTATTCAGGGGGTTGTCCTTCTTTTATCTGTATACATTAAGTTAACCTTGCATACCTTTAGATAATTTTTGAATATACCCCATCTTAATATTTTCATTAGATTTCAACTTCATATATCAATTCCTAGTTTTCTCAACTTTATGAGTACCTTATTATGTCTTATTATTTATGGGGAATGTATGAGTTTTCCACAGGTTCCACCCCAATAATTAATACTTTTTAAATATTTTATACTAAACTTTAAATAATAATAATCAATATTTAATTTAGAATAGATTAAACCGATTTTTCAGATGATAAAAAAAGGTTTTCAAAGGATAAAATACCAAAATCAAATTTTTATAGGTTTGTAAACTTTAAATATGACCATAGGTGAACTTCATGCATAAAATAATCAAAGAATCAGTTACAGACATGGATTCAGCTTTCGAACTGAGTAAATTAGATAAAAATGTTAACGATGTTGTGGATGCAGTTTCTGCATTATCAACTGCTGAGGCCACCCAACTGGGAATGAATTTCAAAAAATTTCCCCTGGGCTGTGACCTGACTGAGATCATAGTGGGCACCTGTGCATCAGACATGGAGAAGGATGAACTGATTGGTAACTGCCTTTTATCTAATATGATTGGTGCTTCTATTCATGTGTGTGCCTACGCCTTTGCAGATATTGCTGAAAGCCATGGAATGAAAGGTATTGATGTTCTTAAGGAAGTCCGGGAAGTTACGGATGTACCTCTTGATCTGGATCACTTTGGAAGATATGGGGCTATGCGATTCCCTCGGGAGATTGTGAAATGCCCTGGACAGTGTTATAATGAAGGTCCCCCTTTTCATGAATGTCCCCGGGACAGGATCCATTCCAGACTCTTGGATAAAGAGGAAGCAGCTTCAATTGAAAGGGATGATTGGGTTAAATGCTCCTCTTCAGTGGCTATTAACCTCACCAGTGCTCAGGGTGGGGAAGGTCATGCTGCACCATTAGAAGAGGCTGAAGAGATTGGTCAACTTGCTAAAAGGTATGGTAAAGGTGTGGAGGCCATCATGTTCATTGGAGATGGTTATGATGATCTTATCACTGGATTTGAGAAAGCCCTACAGTTAGGGGCAGATATTTTTGTACTGGAGGGTGGGCCTTTCAACCAGGCCAGTGACCGGCTGGATAGTTTTGCCAAGGCCGTGGCCATGGCCAGGATCCTGGTACCAGGGAAGATCGTGGCCACCAACGGGGCATATGAAGATGAGTGTCGTGTGGGTTTACGAGCAGGGCTTAACGCTATAATCACCGGGTTTCCTAAAAATCATCATGGATATATGTGTGGTTACAGTCCGGGAACTGCCAAGAAAGGGAATTTTGGACTCCCCAGAGTTATAAAAATAGTTAAAGAAGAACTTAAAGAAGGTTTAACCCGCGTACCTATCCAAAGGGAAGAATTAGAAGTTTTGGCCCGTGCTATTAAGGTAGTTGGGCCTGAAAATGTTTATCCTCAGAAGATAGGCAAGTTCCCAGTGGGTGATGCTCACTGGGCAGTGGTGCCTAACTCCCCAATCTATGGGAAGGTGGAGGTTGAAAGAACCATCCAGGGTATTCATGAAACTTTGACTGGTTCAAGTGCCGCACTCATAGGGGGAAGGTTCATCTCCTGGGCTTTAGCCAAAGAATTGGACAACGATGTTGATGAGATCATCATCAGTGATAAGGATCCTTGGGTGGAGAAGGTAACTGTTGATATCTTAAGTAAAGAACTGGAACCAAATATCATTGGGGCCTCATCAGATGATAGATTAGCATCCAAAAATGCTGATCACACTATAATCACCTCTACTATTCCAAGTCTAGTTAATAAGATATCTAGGAAGTTAGAGGGATCAACTACGTTGATCTGATTGTTTTTTTGAAAATGTGGAAACTTAAATTTAAAAAAATAAAAAAATTAAAAAAATAAAGTTACTACTTAAAGTCAGCTACTTTGGTTATTGGCTGAAGAATCCTTGTAACACAAATTAAGCCATTCTACCAGCCATAACCACATCAAACTCATCAAGATTAACGCTTCCAATAATCCGATGAAATTCTTCTTCTGGCAGGCTGTTGAGTTCCTTAGGATCAATTCCTCTTGCTTGTTCCAGACCCCGGAGGAAATATTTGAAGTCAGGACCTAAATCATCCCTGATCCTGTATCCTCTTCCCATATGGATTAGGTCATTCTGGTCAAATTTTGAGGTCAGATTATCTATTTTAGCCATTAGGTGTTGTGTGGGTTGTTTGTATGTTCCCCACTCCAGGGCTGTTTCAATTTCCATGGGTACTTCCAGTTCATGAGCAACTTCACTTTGAGTTTTTCCGGTGTGTTTCCTGAATCCTAAAACCAGATCCTTTAAATCATCTTGCATCATATGCCTCCTACTTTTTGTGATAATAATATGATACTGGTTTTATAAATAATTTTTGAAATAATAATATTACAAATTAAAGATGTTCTTCAATTTAATAATAAAATATATTTATAAATTATTATTAAAATGGATAAAAGGATCTACTTATTTTTGTCAGTTTTTCAGCATAACCAGAACCCTTATCAATGTGAAAGTCAAATCTATGTGAAAGTGACCCTTTTAATTAACCATAAAATATATAAAAATTGCTTAAAAATCGTTACTTCTTAAAAACTTAAAGATTAAAATTACTTGTTATAGGTGTCAGTTTGCTCAAAAAAAGATTTTTATTCCTTTTCATATTAACAATTCTATTGGCTTATATGCTAATAGAACCTTACTGGATCGAAACCAAAGAAATAACCATTGAATCAGATCAGATTCCTGCTGAATTTGATGGTAAAAAGATCGTTTTTCTCTCAGATATCCATACTGGCCTCTTTTTTGACCAGAGCAGAGTTGATGCTGTGGTGAATCAGGTGAACGCCCTTAATCCTGATCTCATCCTCCTGGGAGGAGATTATGTTGATGGGGACTCTGCATATATCCAGCCTACTTTTGAATCATTATCTAAACTGGAAGCTCCTTTAGGTGTTTATGCGGTTTTAGGTAACAAAGACCCCCAATATTACACTTTGGAAGCTATTCCTCAACATGGCATCACCTACATTGGGAATAAGGGAACTTGGATAGAAGAAAATGGTTCAAGGATTCGTCTAGGTGGGGTGGGAGACTATAATAATGGTAATCAGATCCAGAGTGCTACCACCTCTGTGGTAACACCAGAAGATTTTGTTATACTGATCAGCCATAACCCAGATTACTTCCCTGAAGTGGATAAGTCCAAGGTTGATTTGGTTCTATCTGGACATACTCATGGAGGGCAGATAACCTTTTTTGGACTATGGGCACCCAGTACTCATTCAATTTATGGGAATAAATACCGAACTGGAGTTATTGAGGAGAACGGCACTACTATGATTGTGAGTAATGGTATAGGTACCACTATATTGCCTATGAGATTCTTTGCCAGACCTCAGATAATAGTGGTGGAGTTAAAAAAAGCCGGATGATTTTAAAAGGAGTAAATAGGGATCTGATTTGGAAAAACTATTCTACCCTAATCAAGTTTCTTTAAACACATCCCCTTAATTATACCTGGTTTTTTATCTAAAAGAAGCCGTATTGCTTCATCAAAGTTGTCTAAAGCATCATCTGTCCTTTTAAGTTGTCTGAGGGTTACTCCTTTGTTGTACCATGCAGGTATGTACTGGGAGTGCAACTCGATGATCCTGTCAAAACAGTGTAGGGCCTCTTCTAATTTACCCATGTCCAGGAGTATAAGTCCTTTATAATTCAGGACATCTAACTCTTTAGGTTCAATTTTCAAGGCAGATTCAACGTACTCCAGGGCCTTTTTTGGTTTTTCCATTTCATAGAATGCCCGTCCAATATTATATAGGGCAATGAAAGAGGTAGGGTCTGAGTCCAGGGCTTTGTTAAAATAGGTAATGGCATTCTGGTAATCTTTCAGATCAAAGAGTATCTCACCCTTGGCATTACACAGATCAGGGTAGAGATCATCAGAAGTTTCAATTAAACTCAAAGCTTCATCAATAAATTTTTGAGCAGTTACATTTTCCCCCAGGAAATGATAGGCTAACCCATTAAAATAGAGTGCATCAACATCATGGGGTTCTTCTTTAAGAAATGTTTCATAAGAACGTATAGCTTTATGATATTCACCTAAATAAAATAGTACAGTTCCTTTATCAAAAAATAATCCAATATTTTCAGGGTTGTATTCTAGAGCTTTATTATAATCATTTAGAGCATGCTGTAAATCTCCCACATCAACGTATACTGCCCCTCGAAGGAGGTGGGCATCAGGGTTATGTGGTTCAAATTTTAATGCTCTGGAGAAAAGATCAATGGCTTCAAAATAATTTTTACGGTTTAACCAGGTTTCTATGCCCTTTTCAATATAGTAGTGGGCTCCTTTAACTTGCATTACAACCCCCCATTGATTTATATTTATCTTTATTATGAAGTATAAAATTTGGGATAGAACTCACAGTTAAAAAATCATTTTTAAGTTGATAATTAGTTATAGATTCCTTAAAGTGATAAAAATTGTTTAAAATTATCCATATATTTCCATATTCTAAAAGGAAACCTTTATTATTAGGAATACCGCAAATGGGAATCTAGCTTATAATATTGTCCTTGATAAACAATGGCAGTTGGTGTTAACATAGGTTTTTTGATTTGCAGGGAATGTAAAGGTTACTATCAGTTGGGGGAAGAAGAACATCCTGATGACTTTGAAAGTTGCCAGTGTGGGGGAGAACTGGTGTACACCCAACATTTTGACAGTTTATCTGAGGCCGTGATCTGTGTGGATATGGATGAAAAGCTTCAGGAAAAACTCAACGAGATAATGGATCTGGAATATTACATGCAAAATAAGGCCAAACCTTACCGTGTCAATACTCAAAAGAAAAAAAATGTGTTAAACAGACTTTTTGAAAGTTTCAACCGTTGGCAGAAATAATAAAACCTTGAAAAAAACTTAAAAAATAAAAATAATCCTGAAGAACAACAAAACAAGTTTATTTTCGAGTTATATTCTCTTAAAAATATGTTAAAAATAAAAAATTATTCCCTCTCACCGTTTGCATGGTAATGAGGGAATGATAGAACTTTTTTTGATTTTATTCTACTATTTATAATGGGTTTTAGGTTAATGGACTTAAGCACCTGCTCCTCCGGTTAGAGAGTCAGGAGACATCTCCATCATCAGGGGTTTGGGTAGTTCAATGCCAATGGTTTCTTTTATGACATCTTCCACAGTTTCAACCGGGATGAACTCCATTTCATCTTTAACATCATCTGGAACATCATCAAGGTCTTTCATGTTTTCTTTGGGTAGAATAACTCTTTTAATTCCGGCGCGGTGCGCAGCCAGGACTTTTTCTTTAATACCTCCCACTGGCAGTACTGCGCCTCTGAGGGATATTTCACCAGTCATGGCCAGTTTGGGATCTACTTCATGGCCAGTTACCAGGGAGGCTATGGTGGTGAGTAAGGCTACACCTGCAGATGGACCATCTTTGGGTATGGCTCCAGATGGTACGTGGATGTGCAGATCTTTTTTGTCAAACTCTGTTTTCTTTAAATTGAAAGCTAACCTGGAGCGGATGAGACTCTGAGATATCTTGGCAGATTCTTTCATCACATCACCTAACTGTCCGGTGAGCATTAATTTACCTGTTCCTGGCATGAAAGCACCCTCAATGAAGAGGATGTCCCCACCAACTGGTGTCCATGCTAATCCAGTAACCACTCCTGGAGGGTTTCTTTTACCAGCAAGGTTGATCTGGATGAGTTCATGGCCCAAAATGTCGTATAACATGTCTTCTTTAATAGTGTAAGGTAGATCAACTTTGCCCAGCACTATCTTTTCAGATGCCACTCTGGCTACAGTGGCTAACTGGCGTTTAAGACCTCTTACTCCAGCTTCCCGGGTGTATTTCTCGATGATGGTTTTTATTGCTTCATCTTCAAAGACTATTTGAGTTTCATCCAGACCACTATCTTCCAGTACCTCGGCAATGAGGTGTCTTTTGGCTATATGGAATTTTTCATGGCTGGTGTAACTGCCAATTTCGATGATCTCCATACGGTCCCTGAGTGGAGCTGGGATGCCTTTAAGTGAGTTGGCTGTGGCTATGAAGAACACGTCAGACAGATCGTAGGGTACTTCTAGATAGTGATCGGAGAAGGTGTGGTTCTGTTCTGGGTCCAGTACTTCCAAGAGGGCGCTGGCTGGGTCTCCACTGTAGGATGCCATTAATTTATCAACCTCGTCTAATATGAAGACTGGGTTTTTTTCACCGGCACGTTTCATTCCCTGAATTATTCTGCCAGGTAATGCACCCACATAGGTCCTCCGGTGACCACGGATTTCTGATTCATCTTTAACACCACCCAGACTGATGCGTACGTATTCACGTTCCAGTGCTTCAGCTATGCTCCGACCCAGGCTGGTTTTACCGGTTCCTGGTGGGCCTACCAATAAGAGTATGGAACCCTGTTTGTTTTGTTTGAGCTTCATCACTGTCAGATGCTGAATGATACGGTCTTTAACTTTATCCAGACCGTAATGCTGTTCATTTAAGAGGTTACGAGCTGCTTCAATATCAATATCTTTGATCTGGCTTTCACCCCAGGGTAATGCAACTAAAAGGTCCAGATAGTTTCTGATGACGTTTTCTTCAGCGCTGTTTGGTCCCTGGCGTTCCAGTTTGTTTACTTCTTCCAGGGCAATTTTTCTTACCTCTTCTGGCATCTGGGATTCTTCAATTAGCTCCCTGTAATCCTTTTTATGTCCTTCTGAATCACTCAGTTCATCCTGGATTACTCTGAGCTGTTCTTTGAGCATGTTTTCCCTGTGTTTTTTGTTCATCTCCTCATTTAATTTAGCAGCCATTTCCATCTGGAACTGTATTGACTCTTTTTGTTCAACGAGAATGTCCAGGAATTTTAAGCTTTTTTCTTTCAGTGAACGTGTTTCCAGGAAGTCCTGTTTTTCTTTCAGGGTGAGTCTCATGTAGGGGAATATGTTGGCTATTACTTTGCCCAGATCATCCAGTTTATTGATCTGGTCCATGTAGGCTTTGGAGTCCTGGGAGTCCTTGAAGTTTTCACTGATCTCAGAAACCAGGTAACGTGCATGTCTCATTATTTCATCCTGGTTCTCCTGATCTAAATCAATTATGTCTGGTATTAACTGGTATTTGGCCCGGTAGTTTATACCATTCTGGATGAATTCATCTATTTGAACTCTTTCCAGGATTTCCACTTTTAAATGGTAGAAATCTCGCATTTCTGTGGCGTTTTCTATCCGGATTAGGGTTCCTACCCTGTGTAAATCTGATTCAGAATAAAATCTGGCAGGCACTCCCTCTTTGGATGCGACAGCAATACCATAGTAATCATCGTTTTTTACTCGATTGTATATTTCACTCCCATTTTTTTTACCAATTTTAAGGTTCATGTTAGTCTCATGTAATAAAACCATATCTGGTAAAACTAACACAGATAATTCTTCATTTGCGTTTATTTTGTTCATATTATCACTCAAGGGATGGATAACTTTCTTTTTGATATCTTAATACCCATGATTTTCTTGTTTTAGACTTAATGCTTTCTTTAAATTTCTTAAAATTTTAATTCCATGAAGTTTCCATGAAAAATTGAATTCCATGAAAATTGATGGAGATTGAAGTAAGGAATCAGACATAATTTTGTGGATCTATTTATTTTTCCTTCTTTTCTAATTCCGGACATTTAACTTGATGGCATTTGGAAAATGCGCAGGTAAATAAAAAATCAATTCTTTTTTGGTGTTTTTTCATGGCGCCTTCATTGAATGTGTAATAAATGTAGTTTCCTTCCTTTTTTGCAATGAGGATGTTGGCGTTTTTCAGAATTTTAAGGTGTTGTGATGCTGCTGGTTGGGTTATGCCCATGTTTCTGGACATTGCAGTTACACTGATTTTCTCTACTTCACCTGATGCCAGTGAATAAATCAATAGTAACCGATTAACATTAGCCAAGGCTTTAAACACTTCCTCCATTTCTTCAGTTGCTTCTAATGTTGACTTGGAATTTATCCTCAGCATGTAACATAAGTATATAAGTATATGCTTATATACTTTTCTACCCTACTTAGTATCTGAAAAATATTATAAAATTAGTATGATTATTAGAGATACATTCTTTCAGTGAAATGTTCAATGTAAAAATAGTCCTTATATTTTAATTTCAAGTTACATAGAGAATAATAGTGTGGGATATTGTATCCAAGATGAAAAAGAGTTAAAATAGTTGAATGGTGAGGTTTAATGGTTATTTTTTAGGGATTTGCTATTGGAATTTCAAATTCCATTCTACGTTTATAGTTTCCTTATCAATAATTTTGATTATTTATTATCAAAAAAAATTACCCAGAAAGTTTTTTATTTATTTTAATCTCACCAAGGCGTCGAGAATAGCCCACTTACTATCTACAATGGAATTTAAGTAAAAATTTGTTTGTACTAACCTTTGTGACAGCAACTAGCACAATCCATGACTTCTTCTTCTTTTTTTATTGGATTTTCTAAGTTCTCCTTTGTTTTGCTGCTTTCATATTCACATGTTTCACATGGACATCTGAAGTTAGAAACATCTTCTGAATCATCCACTTCAAATTCTTTCCCACATTTGTCGCACTTTACAATTACCAATATTTAACCTCCGTTTTTACTCTATTATTATATGTTCTAGTACTAACGAATTATGTGTTCTATACTAACGAATATAAATTATTAACACGAATGTAATTTATTAACTTATCGATCAATATCAAAAACCTATCATATTCTTAAAATTTGGAAACCCTAAAAAAAGAGCAGAAAATAAATACTCATATTTCAAGGATCAAAGGATATCTAAGTGGGAATACTGAAAATTACAGAGAATAATATTAAAAATAAGAATTCTAGGATGATTCAGACAGTTTTTCAATTTGTCTGTCGATTTCATCCATGGCAACTTCTGCGGCCTCATCAGCCAGACTTTCATCTGCCTGGGAAAGTTCATCCAGATAAAGTTCCAGTTCAACATCAACATCCAGACCGTCTTCCTGATGGAATTCAACCCTTAAGTCCATGTCAAGAACTTCTTTTTTGGATATTTTGGAAAAAATATAGTTTTCTGCGGCTACAGCCGCAGCTTCACTGATTTCTTCCAGTTCCTGGTCCGTTAACTTCTTCAATTCCAAACCTCAGTAACCTTTATGAGACTTTAAAACCTCAGTTACCCATTCCAGGCTGCATCTGCATGGCTTCCTGTAAGGTTTCCTGCATTTCCTGTAACCGTTTCATAACCCGTTCTTCCTGCCTTTTGACTGTTTTTTCTCGAAGCTGGAGGGTTTCCAGTTTTTCGGTCATTTCATCAGTTAACTCTTTTTTACCCATTTTAATAAGCAGGTTTCCTGCGGTTTTGTAAACTTCGGCATTGTCTTCGACTTTTTCCAGTTCTTCCAGGGCTTTTTCAGTTTCTCTGATCTGCAAGTCCACACTCTGTTTTTGCATGGTTATGGCCTGTGCTTGCTGCTGCATTTGCTGGAATTGAGCCAGTTGATGTTGGATATTTTGGGGAAGTTCCATATTTTCACCTCTATATAATCATATTAACTATTGAATTTAATACATTTTTTAATCCAGATTATACTACTTTTTATAATCCAGATAATTTACTATTTTGAATCTGATATATTATTTATGATTGATATTATTCAATTCTAAAACCTTCTGGGAAAGTATAATCCAACGAAGGTAAGAATTTAGTGCTGCGCGAAGGGAAGGAGTGTCCTGAGCCTTTATGTTAATCCTGAGAATATTATGATGACAATCTATTTCTGTCACTGTTCGCTCTGATGGAGAATCAGTTATTTCAGGTTCAACTGCCAGTAAAACTATTTCCGCATCTTTTTGGGAAGGAAATTCAAATTCAAATTGTGTTTCGGCCTGCCTAAGAGCTGTCATTCTCTTCTCCAGTGAGTTTCCATCCCTGTAGGTATATGCGTGGCCCTGTAGGTTGGCCATTGATATCAAAAAATTCCATAACTGGTGCGGATTTTTGTTTTCTGGTTCTGATCCACAAAAGGTTACCTTCCAAATCTTCCCCTGATTCTTCAAGGGGGATTCTGAAGACCCTGGGAATAAAATCTTTTAACTTATCTATTTCACATCTAATACGGATTTCATCCTTATTTATCCTGCTTTTGGGAAGGGTTAAATCCACTGTAAGTTTTAAGGATGCGAATAGTTCACCCTCCAGGTAAACATTCATACCATTAGGGTTTCCATCTTGTTCTGATATCACCATGAGCCCATCCATTCCCATTTCTTTCACCTTCAAGAAAATATCACGAAGGCTCATTTTTCCCCGATTGACACATCGAGCTTTTAATACTCGTTCCAGTCCACGGCAGAATGTTCTAGTTCTTTGGGATGGTTTGCGGGAGGTGGTAATTAACATGAACTTAATTTCCAAGATATAAGTTAATCTCCCTGAAATTATATCCAGTAAGATATTTCCGGGGATGTTTTCAAAGGATTAAATGGTTTATTTTGAGAATTTCAAGATGTATTTCTCAAATATATTAGTCTCTTATTCTCAAAAGACAAAGGTCACTATTTCTCAAATTATTTTTAGCGGGCTTTCACAACTCGCCTGACCTGAGGGATCTCCTTGAAAAGTATTCGGTAACGGCAGCTAGGACATTTTGATTCTGTATAACCTTTAACATCTACCAGTGTACCGCATTTAGCACATTTATACAATTATAAACCTCCAACAATCCTCTTAATGTTTCTTGCGGCGGTTTTACCCATGGGTGTGTGGGGCATGTATGCTCCGCCAGTGAAGACTGCACCGCATTTACGGCACTTCCATATTCCTGCTGAAACCCGTTTAACTCCTGGTCGGTCACATTGAGGACAGGTGTGATTCTTCTTCATGTTTTCTTCAATGGTCTTCACGGTTCTTTTTGCTTTCCTACCGTACCGGGGACCGAATCTTCCGGTTATACCTACTTTCTTGGTTCTTGCCATAATTATCACCTTGATTATTAGTTTTTAGTGGTTATATTGAATTTATAGTAGTTTAGAGTAATATAACCCCAAACTAGCTGTATATTATTTGTACATTGTCTATTTGTACACTGTCAGTTTATTGTACTATTTTTATTGATTTTATGCCTGAGGAATAAACTTTCGAAGTTCTTTGGTCTTCTCCTGAGCTATACCTACAGCTTTTAAGACTTCTTCATGAGTAAAGGGAACTGATCCACCTTTTTGCATGGCACATATACTTCCATCAGCTCTTATACCTATGGAAACCCTGGCTTCTAATATGTCATCTTCTTCTAGGGAAGGATCAACAACCAGTTCACCACCGATCTTGGCCATGGTACACATGAGTGGTTGTTCATTAATGGGGATTGGAACCATCTTCTCATAATCGATTACGACTTCGTCATCTTCGATGGTTGTGCTGGGTACTTTAGTAGTCATTAGGGCTGCTAAACAGCCTAGAACTGCTGCATCAAAGAGGTTACCATCATAATCCACAATGTGCATGTCCATGAAGATCATCCATACCTTTTTTCCAGGGATGATGGTTAATTTTTCCAGGTCCACTACTTTCCCTTCCCTTATACAACGGTCGGTTACTCTGGCCAGTTCCACAGAACGTTCATCAGGTGGTCCTGGTTCGAAGTTAGGGGCTGCCATGGGTAATAACTCTGAGTTGGTTATCAGAACACCTACATTGGGTGTGTCTGGGAAGGGTTCGCCGATCTGGGGTTTGGCACCCACTACGATCTGGGTGTTTCCTATTTTCACCCTGGCTGATCCTTCTGCTTTTTTAATTACACCGGTTTCCAAGCTTATTTCCCGGTACTCATCCAGGGCTCTTCCATCCACCCTTTCTCCTTTTTTGATGAGGTTGGTTACGCTTTCTCTTATGATCTCTGGAACAATGCTCTGCACCATTTTAATCACCATACCTGTTTTTTATGGCATTTTTCTGTTCTTCGCCTATGATCTGGCATCCTTTAATGGCCAGATCCAGTGCCTGTTCAAACTCATCAGAGGTGAGGTGTCCGTCCATCTGTAACAGGGTTATATCTCCTGTACGGGGCATCATAGCTATGGGTAAGTCGGCTTCTCCTTCTTTATCTTCCCATTCTGAAAGATCCATTATTACCTGTCCATCGGATTTACCTGCGGCACATGCTGCTACCATATCTCGCATGGGTATGCCTGCATCAGCTAGGGCTACAGATGCTGCGGTGATCCCGGCACATCGGGTTCCTCCCTCAGCCTGCAGAACTTCTATGAAAACATCAATGGTAGATCTTGGGAATTTTTCCAGGAAGACTGCTGGGTTGAGTGCTTCTGCGGTTAATTTGGATATTTCCACAGAGCGGCGATCGGGTCCAGGTCTTTTGCGATCTTCCACTGAAAATGGTGCCATGTTGTAACGGCAACGTAGGATTGCCATGTTAGGCTTTAATAATCGGCGAACATGTAATTCTCTGGGACCATAAACAGCTGCTAAAACTTTATTATCACCGATTTCCAGATAGGCAGAACCATCCGCTCTTTCCAGTACCCCTGCCTCTATTTTTAAGGGCCTTAGTTCATCAAAATCTCTTCCATCCCGTCTTTTTTTAGTACTGGAAGTTGTTAAAGTTCCTTTATCATTGTTTCCAATTGATTTGCTGGTTAGAATAATAATCACCCCTTATTGGATTAATTCTTCTTTAAAATCCTCTTCTTCTTTTTTGGATGTTTCTTCAGTTTCAGTTTTTTCCGTACCTTCTTCGAGAAGTTCCATCAACATATCCCTTATTCGATCAGTGAGGCCAGAGGTGTGTGCTTCTTCTTCAATGGTTTTAACAACTTTTTGCACTACTCTTTCCATTTCTGGTTTTCCTTTAACCCAGACTATTCCATTTTGACCTACAACCACTTCACAGCGGGTTTGGTCCTTGATCATGTTGATCATGGATCCCTTCTTACCGATTAGTCGGGGGACCTTAGTGGGGGTTATGTGTATAAGGATTCCTCCACGGAATTTACCTAGCCCTCTTCCCTTGAGACCAAGTTTCACTTTTTTTACTTCGTCAACATCTACAACTCGCAGGAAAAGAACATCCCCTACATCAAAGGCACGGTTTAATTCTCTTTTTTCCTTGCCGAAAACTTCTGCTGCAGGTAATATTCCAGAGTAAGGTGAGTTTATATCTAAGTTCCACATGGAAAAACGAATGTCAGTTATCTCACCAATAACCACATCTCCCCGTTTAGGAATGTATTTACTCTGCAATGGTATGACACTGATTTTCTTGTCCCGAACGGCCACTAAGCCGACCAGAGAAGAACATACCTTTTCTTCTTCCTTGAAAGTTCCTCTTCCTGAGTGGTAATCCCCTTCTGCCAGTATTTCACCGGGAACCACTATCTGTTTATCTTCTACTAGTAACACGTTTTGCCTCCTTTTATAGGCTAAAAGAAGTTTATTTTAAGAGTTTGGTTTCCACCTGTCCATGGGTGATTTCTGAGAGTTTTTGATAGAAATTTTCCTGCATACCTCCAGGAATTTCTACTATAGCAACCCATGAACCATCCTGTTGCCATTCTTCTTTCAGGGTTTTTCCATATTCAGGTATGACTCCATAGACCCGTCCAGTGTCCTCTCCAGGTATGTGGATAGCCACTTGCACCTTCTCAATTCTTATAGGTATTAATTTGCGAATTTCCTTTAGGGTGATATTGACCTGTTCATCCACGCTCTTAAAGGGATCCACCCGGATCTTTGCCTCTTCCATGGCTATTTCAATCCTTCTAGCAGGATGAGGTAGTTTTGTTTGGGGATTTATAGCTTCCCGGGCTATTGTAGCCACGATCATCTTCCTCTTATCTTCCTGCATATCCCTTCGTTGTTGGGCAGTGAGTTGCACCTGTCCTTTATGTATTATGGTGGCAGCGGCCTCTATGGGGTCTGTAGTATCAAAAGCCTTATTCATGGCTTCTTCTGATGCTTTATCCCCCTTCTTGACATCTTTGAAAACCTCTTCAACAGCCAGTATCTTTTCAACTTCTATATTTTCTCCCCTTTTAAAGTCAGATGCTAGTTCTGGATCTACCAAGACCTCAAATCGTTCCCCGTAGTATTCCAGGCGGGCTATTACTGCATCTTCCAGGGTGACCATGATTTATTCCTCTTCTTCCTCCCCTTCCTTAGATTTGCGGATGAGGAGTTCTTCCACATGATCGTCTATTTCATCATTAGTGAGTTTACGGTATTTACCCGTGGATTTTTCGATAACTGCAATTTCAACACTTTCTTTGGTGGTTTTACCTTCGGTTGCCTCATAAATTGCATCTAAAGCTAGTTCCATGGCTTCTTCAAGTTTCATTTCTTCATTGTAACTTTTTTCGAAAACTTCCATGGCTAGAGCTCTCCCTGCTCCAATGGCAGTGGCTTTGTATTCTATTAAAGCACCACTGGGATCTGTTTCGAACAGTCGGCATCCACTGTCGTTAACTCCTCCAATGATTAGAGCAGATCCGAATGGTCGGACTCCACCATGCTGAGTGTACATCTGTTTCATGTCACAGATCTTTTTGGCTAACATCTCCACTGGTATGGGTTCGTTGAAGGTAATCTTGTTGACTTGAGACTCCATTCTAGCCTGTTCGATGAGTTTCCGAGCATCAGCCACCAATCCAGAGGTGGCAGCACCTATGTGTTCGTCGATCTGGAATATCTTTTCAATGGAAGTGGGTTCCACCAGTTTGCTGCTGGGTCTTTTATCCACCACCAGCACAATCCCCTCAGATGATTTCACTCCTAATGAAGTTGTACCTCTTTTTACAGCTTCTCTTGCGTATTCAACCTGAAATAGCCTTCCATCTGGGCTAAAAATAGATATACCCTTATCATATCCTGCTGCTGGGAACGGTTGCATATCTTATACCTCTCTCATATTTTTTGATAAAACAATGAACTTCAATAAAATATTGGTTTTAATTTTAAAACAATTTATACATTTTAATCATCTGCTGCCTTCAATTTAATAAAGTTTGTTGTTGCTGCTTTGATGGTTCCGGAAATTCCCAAGGTTTGGAAAACCACCCTTTTCCCTCTGAATCTGGTTATGGTGGGAATTACAGCTCTGGCTGCATCAACTTCATTTCGGTTACACCTAATAATCCCTTTGACCATCTTTTTCTCAGATGAATTATATTTCCACACTTTTACCACCCATAAACCCAATTTACTAGTACCACATGCCCCATAAAGATCTCCTGACGCTTCTAGGACTAGGGATATTACATCATCCCTTTCCAGAGGATATTCTGAAACTGCCTGAAATGCCAGGTATCTCTTCTTATCCCGAAGGTGAGTAGGCAGTATTTTAAGTTTCATGTTCTAGTATCTCCACTAGTAAATTTAGATTAGAAATCTAGCTAATTATCCTTATCTCTACTGATCATAACCTATATTTACTAATTATGACTTTTATCTCCCTATCTCATTTAATTAAACGAACACCCTGAACTATAACCTGATCCCTAATTTTATTTCTTTCCATAATTTCCTGTGGAATTGCAGACATGGCAGTGAGAGTTTCTTCTTTCTTCATTCCAAAACATGGTGCCATTGCCATTACATCCCGGGGATTACGGAGTCCATAGATTGAACTGGCATCACTGGTGATGATAACTGGACACTGGTATTTACGATGTAACTTTACAATTTGTTGGAACTGGTTTAGGACACGGTGCCGTTGGTTTGGTCGGGTTAGAAGGAAATATTTCAGGTTTATCTCCACTGCAACTTTGTTTTCGGCTGCTTTAACGGCTAAAACATGATTTATACCACTATCATATCGGTTGCGGTAGGGATGGCTTAAAATATCAATTCGAGGATCTTCAGTGGCTGCTCTGTTGATTTTAAGATTTCCACCATGGACCAGGAGAATATCAGCATTTTTTCGGAACTTTTTGACCTGTTTTTTCAGGTCTTCAGGATTTTTGGCATCGATTTCCACACCGAGTTGTAGTGAAAAACTGTTACCATCATCCTGGTTTCCATCTTTTATGATGGTTTTGCGGAGATCTTTTAGAGTTTCAGCTTGTTTTTTGCAATCTTTAGAATGAACTACCAGAGCTACTCCATGGTATCCTAATTTTTCAGCTTCTCGGGCGAGTTTATAGTCTCCGTGAAGGTGAAAATCAAAAAACATTTATAATCACCTGCCTATTCCTCGAATATCTGCCGGGCCACCTTAAGGGCCTCTTCCTTCCGAGCAGGGTAGGCAGCTATTTTCAACTTTATATGCAGGGCATCACCGTGCTCAACCAACTTTAAATCTCCCAGGTAGGCACGTTGTTTATCGAATCTGAGAAAAAGGTTCCCCCGCTCATCCATTCTATTTTCAAGTTCCCTTAAAATCCTTTTTTTAGCCGAGGGTTTCAGTGAATGTAATTTTTTCAGGAAATCTTTAATTTCTCTTTTTTTGGTGATTTTTCCCTGGAGAATAATAACCTGATTCTTATGATAACCTTCAGTGACTTCTTTTTCGGGTAATGCGGTGGGGAGGAGGATACATATGGCCTCCCTCACCTTCTCTTCGTTTTCAGTCCCGTAAACGAAGGCCCGGTAGGAGAGGTTGTGTATCATTACCTTAATTTCTCCGCTCCTTTACCTCTATTACGGAGGCCCCTATTTTTTTTACCTTCACTGGTTAAACCACGGAATACACGTCCAGTATGCTGGTTTTCACAGATCCAGTTAATTTTAGGGTCGTTCTTGATTGCAGGGTGGTTGGGGTCCACCAGGATAACTTCATAGAATTTGAATTTACCATCTTCCCAGAGCCAGTATGAGTTTAACACTTCCAAGTTAGGGTACCTGCGGGCCACTCTTTCTTCAGCTATGCGCTGTATGGATTTTTTGGGAGTGATTTTCTTAACACCCATTCTTTTTGGCTTACGACCTGCGGTGAATCTGGTTTTTCTTCTTCCACCACGGCGTACGCGGGTCCTGACAACTATATACCCTTTTTTGGCTTTGTAACCAAGGGATCGTGCCCGGTCTAGACGGGTTGGTCTGTCTATTCGCTTAATTACGCTATCTCTTCTCCATTGAGGAGCTCGCTCTTGCATTAGTTCTTTTACGTAAGATTCGTCTGGATTTTTCCAGGCTTCTTTTATATAATTATACATTAAATACACCTCTTTTTGTTCAGCTTTCGCCACATCCATGGGACTATAAATGATCCCAAAAAAAGTAGGTCAAATACACGCCACTTGTTGGCGGTAACACAATGTTGATCATATGTCCTTAAAAAGGTTATGTTTAGAAGGATACTAAATTTTTATAATTATCATGAAAAATGTAAGTATAATAAAAATTTAGTACAATTTTACCATTCCAAGGAGACTAAACAGTTCATAATAACTAATCTATTTTTTTAGCATCTATGTATCCATACTTCCAATAAATTATACCTACGCTTGCCTTCGAAGTCTACTTATGTAAAGGCGTGCCCAAAAGTATGAAACTATACCTCCTGCAATGTCTCCTGCAACTATACCCCACCATACTCCCTGTTGACCGAAGTTTAGAGTTATGGCCAAGATGTAGGCAAAGATGGCTATGAAAAGTAGCTGTCTAAACACAGTGAGAATGAGAGAGGTGATTCCCTTTCCCACTCCCTGGAAGATGGAACTGGACATGATTCCTGGAGGTACGAATATGTAAAATACACACATCACCTGCAGGAAGGCAGCTATGGTTGGTGCGAGGTAGGCAGTCTCTGGGGAATAGGCGAATACTTTGGCTATGTAGGGTGCCAGGATGAAGGTTGAAATGCTGGTTATGATAGCCACTATCAGCCCTACCTTCATGGAATAAGTGTGGGCAATGGAAAGATTTTCATATTTTCTTGATCCATAGGCAACACCAGTAACAGTAACCACTGATGTTCCTATTGCTGCCATAGGTATTATGGCCATCATCACCACTCTCCATCCTGCAGAGTAAACTGCCACTGCATCGGTACCGGCCACCATAACCAGTATAGCGTTTAAAATGGCTGTGACTGCGGACATCACCATGAACTCGGCACTGGCAGGTAGACCCACTTCTAAGATAGATTTAGAAACTTTTAGATCGGGTTTGAAATATTTCCAGGATAAAGTGGCAAATGTATCCTTCTTTTTAAGGAACCAGTAGATTATCACCAGGGAAACAGCAGCTTGGGATATTAAGGTGGCCCATGCTGCACCAGCAATACCCCATCCTGCAAGGTAGATAAGTATGGGGTCAAGAATGATGTTAACCATTGCCGCTATTATCATGGCATGCATGGTTCTTTTGGTATCCCCTTCTGAACGCAGAATTCCATAAGCAGCACCAGTAAACAACATAAGTATAGTACTGGCAAAGATAACAGTACCATAATCCATGGCTAGGTCAATGGTGTTTCCTGCTCCCATAACTGAAAGAATTGGATATAAGAATATTTCTAACAGTACAGTTAGAACTACTGAAATAATGATGGTAAGGATTAGGGTGTGCATGGCAGTGTTATTCACACCTTCCTTGTTATGGGCCCCTATGCAACGGGAGATGGCAGAGGTTGCACCGGCCCCTATACCATTGGAAAGACCAACCAGTATCATGAAAAGGGGAGTTACGAATCCCACTGCTGCCAGGGCATTTCCACCAAGTCCAGAAACCCAGATAGCATCCACTAGGTTATAAGCTGAAGTGAGTAACATAGCCACTATAAGTGGGCCTGATAGTTTTAGGATGGCATGTTTAGGATCACCTCTAATAAGGTCAACACCTTCTGTGGTTCCTTTCGTGGTTTCTGGAAGTTCTTCTTCATTTTTTCCTTTAGGAAATTTATCCCGTGCAGATGATGATTTCTTATTTGATGATGATTTGTCTTTCAAAGACGGTTTTTTATCCTTATTCAAAATTTCACTCTCTTTAAATTACGTTTTACTTATTTCCAGACTGTTTTTTGCCAGTACTTTAACACCCTCAACTAATAGAGATCTTTTTTCACCTGAAAAATCCTTGAAGATGGTATCCTCCCATTTTTTTTCAGCACGGAGGATTTCTGGTATGATCCCTTCACCCTTTTCAGTCAGGGAAAGTTTATATCTCCGTCGGTTAACAGGATCCTGAACTCTCTGGACCAGTTCTTTATCTTCCAGTTTCTGGATTGAACGAGCAATGGTTCCCTTATCAATATAAAACATCCTTGCCAGGTCATCCTGAGTAATCCCTGGTTTTTTTGAGAGAGCCATAAGATAGGGGACTTGCCCCTCAGTTAGGTTCAAATGTTTTAACTCCCGGTTCATGAAGATAAAATGATTTCTGACGATTATTGATAGTAATCCCTTAAATGGAATGTTCAAAGACATAATTTTTCGCTCCAAACGATTATTTAATCTCTTATAAATTATTCTTCCGTTTTGGAGAATAATTTGAAAAAATTAAACTATTTAAAAAAATTAAATCCATAAATCATAACACTTGTTTACTACTTTATAGAACTCCCCATATAAATATGTTGTTGATGCAACAATTGTCACGACAACTAATTACTTGTTGTGTGATATGTTATTTGAAATTTAAAACTCGAAGTAATCATTCAATAGCAAGGTAATTAATTAAAAAAACTTATCATTTTTATTGTGAATTTAAAGGGACCTTTCACCTACTTTAAAGCTTATAGATTAATATCTGATTTTAATAAATTGCAACTAATTCTTTGATATCTTGATAAATATATGGATATATGGATAGATGTTTATCTGGATAGGTGTTGATCTGGATAGATGTTTGATCCCCAATAAGTTGATTTCAATATTCCATTTTTTCCTCAAAAGTAATCTCAAATGTTGTTCCAGTAGTAGTATCAAGTGTTACTGTAGCATTAATTTGCCCAGCTAAACTGTAAACTAACATTAAACCTAATGAATCAGATTTTTTGGGGTCAAATCCTTCTGGAAGTCCAACTCCATTATCACTGACTGTTAATTTTAATTTATTTTCACTGTTTTCAGTGTAAGAATAGAAGTCTACCTTTATTTCACCGTTTTTATCATCGGGGAAAGCATATTTTAAACAGTTTGATAATAATTCCGTTAAAATCAAACCCAATGGAATGGCCGTGTTTATATCCAGCATAATCTCCTCTACATTAATATCCATTTTCAACTGTTTAGGGTCTGCTGCGTAGCTGTAAAAAAGGTTATTGGCCAGAGTGTTAATGTATTCACTGAATTCTATCCGTTTTAGATCACTGGATTTATAGAGGCTTTCATGGATCATAGCCATAGCTTTGGCACGGTTCTGACTATCTTTAAATATATCCCGCGCATCTGTATCCTTTATATATCTTGATTGCAGGTTAAGAAGGCTTTGAATTACCATTAAATTATTTTTAACACGGTGATGAATTTCCTTCATCATCAGATCCTTCTCTTTCAAAGAATTTTTCAGTTCTTCTTCCAGTTTTTTTCTTTCACTGATATCTCTGGCCACTATCTGAACAGCTTGCTTGCCATTATAACTAATGGGAGCATCACCCACTTCTATATCCTTAAGCTTACCATCACTAGCTATGATTTTTTCTTCAATGAAGTCTAAAAACCTTCCCTCTGAAAAAACTTCTTTTAAACGTTTTTTAGCTGTTTCACGTGAATCTGGGTGGTGGAAAGTGAAGAAATTTTTACCTAAAAGATCTTTAGGGTCTTCCAATCCAAATATTGTGGCTGAAGCTTTGTTGGCAAAAACAATTTCTTCTCCAATCACCACTAAAATTGCATCAGGTGAAAGTTCAGATAAATTTTTATAACGCTCTTCACTGTCACTGTAATCCTTTTCTACTCTTTTAAGTTTGCTTATATCTTGTATTGTGATCAAACGTCCTCTAAATTGATTTTTATCATAGAGGAGTGTGCTTTGTATTCTAATCCATATGTTAAAAGGATCACCAGCAAAAACCACTGCTTCTTCATCAGAATCCTGGTAAAATTTCTTTAATTCAGGTAAGTTATTCAATAATTCGGTTACCTGCCTACCCACATCATCAGTGTTGATTCCAATCATTTCTGCAGCAGGATTAACATCTATTAATTTATCATCTTTATCAAAAACCATGAAACCATTTTTTATGGTGTTAAAAAGGGTTTCATAGGCAATAGGCCTTATACCTAATAAAGAAAATTTAAAAATCGATACTGCAATGAGCAATCCTGAAATAGTAAGTCCAAATGGAGTTATATCCAGTCCAGGGACGCCTATAATATCTGTATTGTATAATATGCTGAAAATGAGAGGGATAAGCCCACTGGACATTAAAATCAGAATTTGATTATGGTATATCCTGGGTGACTTCATTAACAGTTTTAGTAAAATCACCAATCCCAATATAATCAATATGAAACTGTAGCCAATGTTGATCCAATAACCTAACCCATGGGCATAGATCAAAAGAGCACCGGCAGCATCAGATATAGGGGTGATGCTGGGCCAGATGAACCCATGGAAATCATTGGTGAATGCCAGGGTTACAATAACCAGGGGTAATAACATTAAAGTTCCGATATAAGCTGGTTTAATATATTTTTCATAATGCCCATACTCTAAGATTAGAATGAACCATAATGGGGCAGCAGTAGCCACTCCAATGTAACTTATTTTTATCCAGAAGATTTTGGCCCACATTGCTGCACTGAAAAATTCCATGGCAGAACCTAGACACCAGAAGAACACAGAAAAGGTCAAAAGTGAAAAATAAAAATACAAATTGGAAGAACGCTTCTTGAGACTATAAATCGCTAGATATAGGACTATTATAGCACTCAATAATAAGATTATGCCTAAAATTGAATGTTGAGCGCTCATACCAAATCATTCCCGGATAATTTCTAAAAAATTGATCAAAATAATGATATGCACCTATATTTATTTGCTAAAACATTAATTTTTTTTCATTTATTGTATATTTTTTAACCTAAAAAAGATTTTATCATTAAATAAACGATTTTTGAAATTCCTCAATCAATCACAGTTTTTAAAAGTTTATCAAACTTCTTTTCAGCCATTACCTCATGTGTTAAGAATTTTCCGTTGAAAAACACACTGAAAATTCCAAAAGGGGATGGTAAATCTTTGGCCTGTTTCAAACTTTCCACTTTAATCTTTTCAGTCATGATGTCGTGTTTATGAACAACATCAATCATTATATCAACATAATCTGCATTGAATGGACACATATCTGTGTAATGAAATGTTAATCCTTCTTTTTCAGGAATTTCAGCTTTTTTGGCCTTTTCTGTAAAATGAGGTGTGGGTACATCTTCCTTATATTTTTTCACCAGCATTTCAAAGTAGGGTGGTGCTTCATCACATACTTTGAACCCTTTTTTTTGAGGTAGAATTTTTTATCCACAGTGAAAGGAAGTTTTTTACGTCCGGTGACAGCCACCAAACCATTTTTATCATTTTTTTAAGGAATCTTTTTCACATTCTTCCAATAGTCTGGACCTGTAACCCTTTCTCTTATAACGTCCAGAAGCCCAGAAGCACTGGAGGAAATTGTAACCTGGAGCTTCAACTGGGAACCAGCATATTCAGCTGGAACATACTCTATGAACACTTTCCCTCGAACATCGAACTTTTTAAAGGTGTGCCCCTCCGGAAATCTTTCCTTTAACCATGCTTTCTTGACAGTGACACGTTTTTGATCTTTTTATCGTTTTCAATGGCACAGCATATGTGTTCAGAGTCAATATTATCCATATTTAAGGTTATTATTTCAATTTCTTGGTCAGATATTTCTTTTGACATTTTAATAACCCAAGTTTTTATGCTCTTTTCACTTACTTTTTATCTTATACAAAGACATTTTAAACTCTTTTAATTATATTTTCTGACATTCGGGACATAAATAGGAAGAGGAACCCAAAACATTCACTTTAACAATCTTCGTCCCGCAGCGCTCACATTCCATATTTTTACTGTGTTGATCCATTATTCTAATGTAATTGCCATGTTCACCGAATAAATCATATTCTTTGGAACTTCCACCCTCCTTCACTGCCAATGTAATTATTTCAATAATTTTATCATACAACAGCTTCTTTTCATCATCCTTTAAGGCAGATACTTTCGTTTTAGGATGAATACATGCTTCATATAAAATATCATTGATGTAAGCATTGCCTAATCCTGAAATTTCACCCTGCAGGTTTAAAACTCCCTTGATTCCCCGGTTTTTATATTTGGACAGAATATCACTAAAATAGGAGTAAGTGAATTCCTTATCAAGGGGTGAGGGCCCTACATTGCCAGCATATTTATGTTCTTTTAACTATTTTTCGTTTGCAACTATTAAAAATGCATACAATGATGATTGAAAGGTTAAAAAGGATCCATCTTCAAATTTAAAAAGAACATGACATTTAGATGGAATTTCATCCGTATTTTGTTGAAAAAGAAATTTTCCAATGATTTCACCCACTAAAAGAAACAATTTATTCTCAAATTCTATGAAAATCCATTTACCACGCGATTTTATGGATCTAATCGGGGTGTTTAGGATTTCATCTTTTCTTTTATCCAGATTGCACATTCCCTGCTTAATAATACTTTTACAACGTTCTCCCAGAATAATTTCATTTATAACTTTACCTTTAATGGTGGTTTCCATCTGTTTGGAAAGATTTATTATTTCAGGTAATTCAAAGCCCATACAATTCCCCCCATTATTACAGGATTAATTTATATTAAATTATATTCCAGTTATTCAGGCTTTTTCAAGTTTACTGGCACGTAAAAATCAACTTCAGATTGGGGGTTATCCATTCCCCGAAATTTATTCTTATCATAAGCTTGAACCATATAGGGATAGGCTTCATCATATTCTGAGTTGGGAAGCCAATAGTTCCATATATATTCACAGCCTTTAAACATATCTTCTCCTTTAAAAGTGAACACTGCGTATTTTGTTGATGGTAAAAGCTTGCAAAACATTTCTATAGGCATTTTTTCCAGTTTTTTAACCTCTATCCCCACATAAACAAAAAATTTCCCAGTTTCATGATAATCTTCCGGTTGAATATGAACCTCATATGCACGGTCATTAACAGCCTCTTCTTGAATAAAATGACCATAAGTTTGACATAATCGAAAAAAACGATTCCAAAGCACTCCTATTTCATTTTCTATACTCCATTCCTCACTGGAATGAAAGGGATCACCATAATAAACACAACCAACTAATTTAAAGGCCTTTTCACTAGTTATTCTTATTTTTTTGGGTTTTGGTAAGTTGTGTTCAGATTCCATCGAGATTACATCCACAATATCTGTTATTCTACAAATGAGGATATCAACTAACTGTAAATAAAGATATCATCTTATCTTATATTTGTTAAGACGTGGGATAATATGTTTAGTATCACCTCCTGCATTAATATTTGAAATTTTTGCTACTCACTTCATCAAGATAAAAATATTACCTAATATTCTCCTTTCCATTCAGGCCATAAAAAAGAAAGCCAATTGGGAAGTTTTGGTTCCTTTATTCTATCAAATGAAGCCACGTATGGTTTTAAATCAATAATTGGTGTGCCGTCAAAGGCATCTACACTTGATATTTCTACTATTCCATCATTTTCATGGACACTCATTACCCTGCAAGTGGTAACTGCTATGGGGTTAGGGCGATACTCTGCACGGGTTGCAAATACACCAATTAACCTATCCATAGCATATGGAGGTTTAGTGCGTAAAGCCGTTCGATATTTATCATTATCGAACTTATCTGCCCACCAGAATATCATGACATGACTGAAATCCTCCAAATTCTTCAATGCCGGCCTGTAAGGTTCCAAGATCTCCAGGTAAGTTTTTGCATTATTGTTTTTAACCTGACCAATTTTAAAGACCTTAAATGTTTCCTGAAGCTCGCTGATGTCATAAAATTCTATATTGCTGGTTATTTCTCCCATAATTGATTCTGGAACAATAGGAAACTGCAATTCTGTTATAAGCTCGTTTTCAGGAACTTCCATCGGATTATTCAGATATATTTCCCGCGGAGCACCGATCATCTCCTTACTTTCCTTCATAATGTGTTCCATCATCATCCCATAGGCTGCCTCTATTTCTTGGTAAGGTCCTTTATGTACAACAAATAAAACATGATGCTGAGGCATTATCCTTATTCTGATTCTGCCCTCATCTTGTGCTTTACCGTGGAAAGGTATCCCCACATCATATTCCATTTTCTCTGGTGGAACATCCATAGGGCTGGTGTAATAAACTACAAAAGGAGGTTCAGTTATTTTCAATCCTTTACTTACTAACCAGCCTGTTAATTCTCCAATTAGCTCACCCATGTCTTCTACAGGTCCAGTATAGGTTATGCTGGCCACCTGTTTCTCTTCAATGGTTTTTGGTTTAATTTCCATCTATCTTATTCTCCCTTTTCATTTTTGCCTGAGTATATTATCTGGAGGCCATAACATATAAATTTATTTTTTTACGGAATAATATTCCACTATTAAATGAACTTAATGATATTTTCGTGCATTGATTATTCAGAATATTGCATTAATCTAATGAAAAAAAGTGATATGAAAAAGATACATGCTGTTTAGAGGAAAATATTTATTTAACTAAAAAATTAATGGTTACTATGGATAAAAAAAATGATTCGAAACCTTCACAAGAGTTTCTCTTAAAATCATTTGATGAAATTATTCCTATTTTAAAGGCAATAGGGAATCCTGGTAGGTTAAAAATTTTAATTCTGTTATGGAATGGTCCCCTGAACTTTCGAACTTTGCTTGATGAAATGGACCTTAAAAAATCCGCTCTGGCGAACCATCTCACCCAACTGAAAAATACAGGATTAATCGAAAAAATACAACACGGAACCTACTGTTTAAGTGATGACGGTGAGAAATATATTTATACCATCGGAAACGTGTTTAAAGAAAGTAAGAAAATGAAAATGAAAAGAAAAGAAATTGAACAACGTAAAAATCTGACAATGTCCTTTTTAGAACGAAAATAAATAATTAAATTTTAAGTACATTTAAGTGAAGTATCACATACCTCTTTTTGACCAACCCTTAGGCAGAGTCTCACCATCTTCTAGAACTTTCAATGCCTTGGAAACCCTATTTCTAACTGCAGCACTCTTATGATCCTTCAAAACTTTGATTTTAGTAGTTATTGCTTCATTTTTATCCGGCTTCTGCTGTGCCAGAATAGTTAAGCCGGATATAGCCCATGACTTAACAAAAACACTCTCATCATTCAGAAAAATACATAAAGCTGATATTACCTTATCTGTTTCCTGAGGGGAAAGTTCTAGGTTCACTAATAACATTGCCAGGTGCCATCGGACCATTGGCAACTTATCTTCCAGTGCTTGTTCTATAAGTTGGTTTAAAAGTCCTTTAAAAAGTTCTGGATGTATTCTAGAAACCTTTTCCAGGGCATGGGCAGTTCTCCCCCTGACAAGATCATTATCATCTTCTTCTAGACCATCCAATAGTAGTTGAAATAGTTCGGTGTTCTGGATTACATCAGATGCCACTTCATCGGCGTGTCCATCTGAACGGATATCCCCACCTTCCAATAATTCAAGGAGTTCATTCATGTTATCATGCAGAATATAATCTACTCTGTTCTCTAGAATAGATTAATATTGAATATTCTACGCTTAATAATAATATTCAGTGCCAAACCTACCATCTATTCAAAAGAATAAAAAAAAATATGGAGTTATTCTGTTATATCATAGAGAATTTTCATCGCTTTAGTGAATGGTGGGTTACCAGAAGTTAAAAGAACCACTCTCAGGACGTCGACAATCTCGTCTTTGGTGATGTCAAATTCTCTCATGGCACTCATCATCTGCTTTTTCATGGCCCGGTCATCAGAAGCAGCAGCAGTTATTCCAAGAGCAATGAGTTTCTGAGTGCGATAGTCCAAAACTTTACCTGTGTAAGCTGCTTCATTTAATTCCACTACTGCTTTAAAGATATCTGGATAGTCTTTTTTAACATGAGCCATGCCTTTACCATAAAAAACGTCTTCTTTCATCTTTTCATCCCCTTTAAATCTTAATCAATGTTAATTTATCTTCTTTTTTTCATATATAATTTTCCGCAGAGATTTATTTCATTTAGTCTAAAAGATAACCAAAAAGTACTATTTGATCTTTATGAAAAATTAACATTGGAAAGAGTTCTGTAGGGTAATGAAATGTATGAAAAATTTAGAATACTGTACTTCATACACTAATTCATACCTATGTTTTCAGAAATTTGAGTGGTGTTGTTACTGGTACATCCTGAACAAGACAAAACCAAACTTATAACTACTATTCCTATAATAAAAACGTTTTTCATTTTTAGCCCCACCACCTTAATTAATATCTAATATTTAATTTCTTGTTTCATAATTATCATATTTATAAATAATTGTAATTATTGGGTAATTTAGAGTTGAAAACAAGTAAGAGGATATAAAGATCATTATAACTATCATAGAAAACATATTAATTTAATATGTCTTTTTTCACTTTCATCATTAAGAATCCATTTCGGAACAAAACCCGAAGTATACTGGCCATAGTAGGAATCGCCATAGGAATCGCTACTATTGTGGCTCTGGGTATTGTGACTGATGGTCTTAAAGCATCCACAGAAAACACTTTAAAGGCTGGTGGATCTGATTTTACCGTTACCAAAGCCAACTCTGGGGGTTTTTTCAGTAGTACTATAAACCAATCCTATGTAGATGATGTGCAGAATACTGATGGAGTTAAGGATGCTGTGGGTGTTCTCATTAATACTTACAGCCTGGATGGAAGTCCTTTTATTCTGATGGGAATACGCCAGGATAAGTTGGGGTTGGCAAATATTAACCTCCAGGAGGGAGCTGTGTTCGGTGATAATGGTGAAAATGAACTTATTCTTGGTAAAAGGGGTTCTCAAAGCCTGGATAAACATGTGGGAGATACTATTACTCTTTTTGGTGAGGATTTCAAGATCACCGGGATTTATGAAACTGGTAACATGTGGGAGGATGGAGGTGCTTTCATGGATCTGGCTAAACTACAAAACCTTACTGATAACCAGGGAAAGGTTACCATGATCTTTGTTAAGATTCAAAATGATGCTCAGCTTTCCGATGTAACCAGCAGTATAGAAACGACTTATGAAAATGAATTAACCACCATTAAAAGTGTTGATGATTTCAACAGGGTGAATCAGGGTTTAAGTAGTATTGACACTGCATCATGGGCCATATCACTCCTTGCTATATTAATAGGAGGTATTGGTGTGGTTAACACCATGGTTATGTCTGTATATGAAAGAACCAGAGAGATAGGGGTCTTGAAAGCTGTAGGATGGAAAGATAGTAGAATTCTAACCATGATTATGGGTGAATCTTTAGTATTAACTCTTTTAGCCGCTTTTATCGGCATCATCATGGGAGTTGTGGCTGTAAATCTTATATTGCTCTTACCTTCAATGGGAGGATTCATAGAACCTGTTTATACCAGTTCAACCTTTATTAAAGGATTGGGAGTTGCCATTTTAGTAGGAGTCATTGGAGGGTTATATCCAGCATATCGAGCTTCAAGACTATCACCAACTGAAGCACTGCGTTATGAGTGATGAAAACATTGCAAACTCCCTATTATAAAATTTAATTGCTTTATTTATTGATTTTAAATGGAGATTATTTAAAACAGAGATTACTAATAAAAGACAGTAATCATTGATAAAAAAAATAATGGATGAGATTAATAAAAAAAGTTTTAACTAAAACGATTTTTTTATAATATTTGGATAAATAAAATTTGAGTTAGGAATTTTATTTGAATTGTAAGTTTTATGAGTTAAAATGCTCCTTAAATTATGAATATTTATTAAAGAGGTCCTTTATCAGGGTGTCCTTCTCTCATGCCCATGCCTGCCTCTTTTTCCAGAGACCCTGGTTTGAAGAACATTTTAACCAGATTCTGTGCATGTTCCCTGGCCCGGTTATCTGCCAGAAATTTGAGGTCCTTCTCATCTGCACCCTCATCTTCGTGGACAAACACTTCAAGGATATGGGTGTTGGTCATGAGTTGTGCCTGTATTAATCCGGTGGATGCCTCATGGGCGCATGTTTTATCCATTTTTTCTGGTCCTGGCATTCCCAGGGCCATTACCACCTCACAACCTTCTTCTTCAATCAGCTTTTTACAGGCCACAGGAAGGTCTTTAACACCAGGAACTGTTCTTCTAATTATTTTATTATTACCTACATGTTGTTTTATCTCATTTATAGCGGCAGAGGCCATATCGTAACGGGCGAAAGTAGTATCACAGATTCCAATCTTCATGGTATCACACTTATCTAGAAGGGTTAACCCACTAAATATTATTTGTTTAATGTCATTAAATTTCTATTGATTTACTTATTCTTATCTTTTAGAATTGTTTATGAAGGAAGTGTTTATTTTATAATTAGATTTTATTTAGAAAAAAATTATTTGGGAAAAAAAGAGTATATATGAATGTGTAGAATTGTTTCTACACTCCAAATGATTTCTTTAATAATTCCACGTTAACGAACCCTTCACGGAATAATTCTCCCGTGGTCAGGTCGTTTATAACCACTTCTGCCGGGGCAAACATGCCTTTATCGATCTGGTAGAAGTCGAAGTTAGCTTCTTTAAAGATATCATAAAATGGTTTTCCATATCCATCTGCGGCAGAGGATGGTAATTTCTCTGCCAGGGCTTTAATATCATCCTTGGTTTCTGACTCAACATAGTAGTAGGTTCTACCCCCGAACAAAACAGCATCATTGGTTTTTCCCATGGCTTTCAGGCCGTCAGGATCCACTGGAGCTATGGGAGCTATTCCAGCTGCATGTTTAACCTTGTTAACATCAAAGTGTAATGCTTCCAGCATTTTGTAGGTTCCGTTTTCCACCACTCTTCCTGCTATCTGTATAGATCCAACCAGGGAAGATGTGGGGGCTACTAGTACGTAAACATTTTCAGCTTTGACTTTGCACTCTTGTGCTATGTAGTCAGTGACATCTTCACTTGGAAGCACATCAGCTTCTAGGGTAAGTATAGCCAGGTCTGCTTCATCTATGTAACCAATTTCTTCATAGGTTTCTTCGGGTTTTAAGGCTAGAGCCCTTGCAGGGCCAGAGCCCAGGGCAAAGAAGTCACCCACACTTACAGACCATCCTGCTTTCTGGGATCCCAGGGTTGATATGGCTGGTTCATGTGTTTTTATTTTTACGGAGGGTAGAGCGAAGCTTTCAGAGAGGTCTCCAGGGATGGATATTCCCACTTCAGCCAGTCCCCCCAGACAAACTTTAGTGTAAAGTTCTCCTGCTTTGAAACTTCCAGTTACATTAACTCCTGCATCTATAACTGTAGAACCATTTTCCAGTTTGTGAACTGCAATCTTAAGGTCGTCGGCATTCTCAATCATTAAATCTACTGTTTTTTTAGCTTCTAAATTGACACTTACCATCTAATCATCTCCAATGAAAGTAAGATTCAATGGACATATATCCCTAACTTATAATCCTTACCCAAATTATATATCCATTAAATTCCTTTTAATCTACTGGGATTTTTAAGCTTTTTTATTTGATTTTTTCAATCCCCAAGAAAATTAATAAAAAAAGGAATTAATCCCTTAAAAATTCTGTAGTTAAACCCTTAAAGCTTCTTCAAAGTTCACCTGATAGATATGTGCACTAATGGAGTGTATGGTAAGGGTTCCAACTTCCACTCCCACTTCTTCTGCAACGTACCTGGATAAATGAGTTAACCCCACTGCGTTGGGAAACCAGGCCCCATAAATATCATGGGAACGCCATAATCCAGTGGTATGTAGTTTTCCTTCCCTGATTTTAAAGTCTACCAGTATCATGCAGGGCACTTCCTCCTGTTTAGTATCAGTAGGAGGATCCCAAGTAACAGATATAGCTCTACGTGATTCTCTACAGTTTTTAAGGCGTTTTATAGCCTCATTTATCTGATCAATTCCCTCAAAATGTTTCCTTAACCGGTTTCCATAAGTATAAACAAATCCTTGCTTATCATCACTCAGGAATTGTTCAGCATAGATTTCCAGTTTTTCTCCACTCCAAAAATAACCATCAGGGATAGCCAGTTCCAGTGGTCTGTTTACAGCAACCACTGTGTTGCGAAGTTCAAGTGTTAAAGATCCCCTCTCATCTTTTATTTCCGCACCTTTCTGCATTATTCTCTTAACCAGTGTTTCCCAACCCGATTTTATGGTGGGAACCCTAATCAGGATAGCCATTCTACTGCCTCCGTCATATTTTTCAATTTCTGATAAGCCACCTTTCTGGGCAGCATACGCATTCCACAGTCAGGATCAACAAGCATATTCTCCTTTCCAACCATTTCAACTCCTTTTTTCAGAAGTTCATGAATTTCTTCTGGAGTTTCCACCCTTTCAGTTTTGGTGTCAACACATCCAAAACCTATTTTCTTACCTTTAAGATCTGTGTTTTCCAGGACTTTGAGGTTTTTTTCTATACCTGCAAATTCACAGTCCACCACATCTACCGGGAATTTGATGATTTCCCCAAAAATTTGGGATACATCCCCACACACATGCATGGCTAAAGGCACAGTTAGACCTTCTACAGCAATTTTAATAGCTTTAAAAGATGTTTTGATATCTGCCATTCCTGTGGATAAGAATGGTTCATCAAACTGAACCATAGCTGCTCCAGCACCTTCTAAGTATTTGGCCTCTCGATTAAGGGCATAAGCCAGATCAATGATGGCTTTCCCTCTTTCCTCCACATTGTAAAATCCTTCCATACGTGATGATAAAATCAGAGTAGTGGGGCCTGTGATGATTCCTTTAACTCCCCTGGCATCTTCCTGAAATTTTCCGTTGCTAATGATCTTGTCACTCTCTTTGAAATCACTGGACATGTTTTTAGCAGTTTTAATGGCGGTTTCAAGATCATTTACGCCGATGGGATGGTTCAAAGGGAGTATTTTGCCCTTGATCTTGGAGGTTCCCTCCTCCCAGGCCATTCCAGTTATCTCACGGGAAAATATTTCCACCATATCCCCCCGTACTTGACCAGTAGATATTATATTTATACCTGCAGTAACCTGTTCCTTAACTGCACACTCCACAGCAGATTGGTACGGGTCATAACTCCCCAAAAGAGATGCTAATTTGGAAGTAAAGGATGCAGGTTCCTGAGCTTGACAGGGATAACTTCCAACCACGGTGGTTAACATGATAAACCTCTATATATTTCCTTTTAATTCTTTTTAGTGGATTTTTTTATTTATTCACATGCCACTTTTCACAATTAATATACCTTATCTGAATATGGCTCTCTCGATATATAAAATCAATCAACTAGAATCAATAGAGTTAAACATCCATTACACCTAAGTCGAACTAAAAATATAATCTAGAAGTCAAAACCAGAGAGTTAGTATCAATTTCCATTCCAATTTAGTGTGAAGAATCAATTTACTGTGATAAAAAAAAGCATAAAAGAAGAAAACAGGATCTATGTATTGATAATATTTTGATATAAATGTAGGAGGGATAATTACTATGGAATTTTCAGACTGTGTAAAATTTGCCAATGAGAATCCTGTTGCGTGGTTGGCAACTGCTGATGGAAATCAGCCACGTGTGAGGGGTATGGGAATGTGGTTTGCGGATGAAACTGGTTTTTATTTCCAAACTGCCACTATGAAAGATATGGTAAGGCAACTGGAGGAGAATCCAAATGTGGAGTTGGCTTTTTTCCAGCCAGATGATATGGCTGGGATCATGTTAAGAGTAGCTGGTGCAATTGAATTCATAGAAGATATAGAAATGAAAAAGAAAATAATCAATGACCGGCCCTTTTTGAAAGAATTCGGACTCACACCTGAAAGTCCTAATCTGGTGTTATTCAGGGTTTCCAGTGGTGAAGCTCACTTCTGGGATTGGGAAAGTAATTTAAAGCCCAAAGACATTATCAAGTTCTGAAGTTGAAAAATAAAAACTAAAATGCTTGATTTTGGAAGATTTGGCTAGTGATAAAATTTAGATTAATTAAAGGATAAAATGAAAGGGATTATAGATAAAAATGATTACGGGTTAAATGGATTGCAGAATAAATGAAAGGGAATGATATGACCTAAAAAGACGGATAGGAAATGATGATGGAGTAAAAAATGAGAAATTAAAGAATTAATCTATATTTTAACTGCCCTGATCTTCTCCCTTTCTTCTGGAGGTACTGGTATTTCAACGGTTGCTGTTCCATAGCATGGTTTAGTGTAAGGAATCATTATGGTTCCTTTCTCCTCATTAATACCAATGGGCACTGGTGGCACTCCAATTATACGAGCTCCAACAATTTTTTCTCCAGGTTTAACATGGACTACTTCTGGAGCGTTATCTTCTATGAAACGTGCACAATCCTTGAATCCTGCTCGAGTCATGTGTATTTCATAGTCTTCAGACTCTTGAAGGTAAATGTCAAGACAAAACATTAGGAATCCTCCGTTTTATCCTTTTTGTTCTCTTGGTTCCTTTTATCTGATTTTTCCATTTTTTCCAGTGCTCTGTCTAAACGTACTCTAAGAGGTGTGGGGTTATGGTAAGCTCTTGCAGAGGTAATATCTGCTTCAGTATTTTCTTTGACTGTGTTTTCAAAGTATTCCATCTTTTCCCGGTCACGGTGGAAGACTAAAGCCAGGCTTTTAGTTTGGAGTATATGGTAAAAGGTTACGAAGTAGCTAACTGCGGCATCTTTAGCCACAAATCCTAAAAGAAAATCGTAATCTCCCTGATTTAATTCATCTAGGCAGGATTCTATGTCGATTTTGTTCTGCACGTAGTGTTCCTCAGGGTCAGATACTTCCACCAATTTCTTGGCTGATGGTGTACTGGCCACTGAAACCTGATAGCCCATATCAGTTAATTTATAGGCTGCATAAACTGCTAGTGGAGTTTGAGATGGTGATTCTGGACATCCTAATAATATAATGGCTTTTTTCATGTATATTCTTCCTCTCTCTCACTTTAACTTATTATTTCTTCTTTACTAAAACTATATGCCCCACCACCAGGGCACTTAGTACAATGAATGTCAGAAGAGCTGTTCCATTAATGGAACGGTTTATCAGGAACAGTCCTATGGTTGCCTGGGCAATGAAGGCGGTTAATGATCCTATGAGTAAAGCTTCTCTTCCTAAACAATCTTTATCTCCATTTTCTCTCCTTCTTCTGTAAACTCGAAGTATGCGGAAACCTGTGTACATTACAAAAATACACCATCCCAGTAAGAAGATCAGGAAAAGGTAGCCAAAGTCAAAAGCCACACCAAATATACCTGGAAGCATGTAATCAATAACGTCTTTCTGAGTTACCAGGATACCGTAAAATATGGGGAAAGGTAATCCGAACAAAGTGATCAAAGTCACTGGCAATGATATATAACCATCAGACCCTCCTAAACATGCATCTCCCCAGTAACAGGAACCCAGCTGGTGACCAAAGAGAGTGGTGTTTTTAATTACCATTTCCACACTGGCAGTGGCATAATTTTCTATTCGGGTAAGCCTGAGAATTGGGCTGAGTATACTCATTTCCAGAACCCGAGATAGTAGTTCCAGTGATCCAAAGCCAATGACAGCTGCTGCCACCACTAAGATTATTCTCTTAACCGTGAATACAGATTGCTGGCGGAACGACTTGGAAATAATAAAAAATCCTATGAAAAGCCCAAATAACCAAAATAAAAGGAAAGATCTGTGCATTAATCCTCCTGCAATGGTTATGAATAATATAATACCCCCCATGTATAATTTAAGACTTCTGGTGTTTATCCCGGCCTCTTTCATAATAGGTATAGCTGCCATTATGGTAACCACAGCCAGGAGAGCCAGGGGTCCATAGGGATGGGTGTATTCCGAGTGGGTGAAGCCAGGTATGAATAAAAAGAGGGCATCCACTCCGAACATTAAAGCGAATCCTGCTGCCAAGATCATTGCCACCAGGAGAACCAGATTTAAAGCCATTGGAGCTAGATTCAAAATGAAAATTATTCCTATCTGAATTATAACTGCTATTTCAATGATATACTGCAAGTGATTGTGGGCAATTAACGCCATAGTATATTATTCCTCCAGTCCAAACGTTCCTAACTAAAATGATATCTTATTCCCTTTAATTCAAATAAAAAGGCATATCAGTAAAGTATAATATTCAGCTTACCTTAATTTGATAAATTCAATTGAAATAAACTATTTTATATTAAATTTAATTGTTTTTGATTTGAATTGATTTAATGATTTGATTTTGATGAACTTAATTTTTGATACTTTCATCATGATAAATTTGACTTAATGTTTTTGAACTTAATGTTTTGATATTTTTGATTAAATAAAAGGAGTTATGATCCCTACTCCCAGATCGTTAATCATATTTTATATACTTTATAAGGCACCTATTTAAAAGCTTTGTGAGGATCATACGTTATTCAAAAATCGTGTAATATTTTCTTCTACTGTAAAGCAGCATTAAGTTTAAATACCGGAAAGAATAAGTGCTATTAGTGGGCTGGTAGCTCAGGTTGGTAGAGCGTCGCCTTGGCATGGCGGAGGCCCCGGGTTCAAATCCCGGCCAGTCCATTAATTAACACTCTTTTTGTCTGAAATTGTTCCATATAACTATGTAAATAATCTAAAAAACTGGTTTTACCTAAAAACCTATTTTGTAACTGTTTTCTAAACTTAACTATTTTCGAAATTATCCATCAGATCTAGCGTAGATCTCATTTTAGAATAATTTGATAACATTTTGATAACTTTCCTATTTTCTATTAATGTTTATCAATTCCATTAATCAAAAAAAATGAGGGCAATACTCTGATCCATTTAGAGTTTTTATAAGAAGAAACTATTTTTAACCTTCTTTTAGCCATTTCCAGCCTGATAAATGTTATCAATGATTATCTTAAAAAGGTCATCAGTTGAAAGTTCTGGATGATAATGGTCATCCCTAAGAAGTTCTCTGGCCATTTCTATAATCTCATCAGGACGTGTGGATCGTTTCATAAGTCCTTTTTCTATGTAATAGGCATCCACTGATAGTAAAGTGCCAGGATAACAGGAGATTACTGGAGTTCCCAGAAGGGCAGATTCCCGGTTCATGGTTCCACCTGCTCCTATTACAAGGTCACAGGCTTTCATCAGGCTGAAAGTATCCACAGGAGGATTTATCAAAGTTATCTTATCATCATCCTCA
>Ga0334900_1000730_pt1 | contig 43775 bp, 33 predicted proteins | sample GraSluR3_MG_2_FD_207231 | JGI IMG/M metagenome (GOLD analysis project Ga0334900, IMG submission 207231) | Sludge microbial communities from methane-producing bioreactor in Wageningen University, Netherlands - Granular Sludge_31_08-R3 | ecosystem: Engineered > Bioreactor > Anaerobic >... | reverse complement strand
GGCCAGAGGCCCTTCCCCCTGGGGATGCGCACCCGGGCTTCGTAGCGGCCGTAATGAAATTTCTCGCGGGTCCGGACCTCGGCGGTGGAGAATGCGAAGTCCTCCTGCTTCACCTCCAGGGGTTCCCAAAAGGTGACCACCGGCATTTGCGGCAGGCTGTCGCGGCGGGCCGTGAGTCTCAGCAGGCCGTTTTCCACGGCCAGGTTTTCCGGCAGGTGCCATGCCTTCTGCATGCGGAAGTCCAGGTCGCGCGGCACCCCGTAAACGGGTTCCCAGGCTGCGGTGTCCAACCGTCCCCCCCCGAAGCGGTCTTCGAACACCAGCACCCAGGTTTGCGGCATGCCCCGGTCCGGCGCCGGCACGTCTGCCGGGGTGGCGGCAGCCTCCCCGGTATTGCCTGGTCCCTCCGTGGCGGCCCTGGCAGGGCCGGTCAGACAGAGGATGGTGCATCCGACGATCAGAAATGTATGCAGGTCTGGCATTTTCGGGATGCCTCTTTTCAAGCGGAACACGCCGTAAAAATAACCATTCTCTCCGCTTCCTGTCAACAATTGCGGCTCGTTTTGGTTAATCTTATAGATGCTTTTAACAACCTCCTGCGGAAAAGGCAGGGTCTTTCCATCCCTGCCCCAACGGGCGGTCAGCACGGAATCATCACCGAAAACCTGCCCCAATGCGCATCCACATTAAAAACATGGTTTGCCGGCGATGCATCCTTGCCGTGCAGCAGGAGGCAGAAAAACTGGGCATCGCCTGCGGCCACATTCAGCTGGGCGTGCTGGAAACCCCTGATGAACTCCCGCCCGCCGTCATGGAAAAATTCGGGGCAGCGCTTAACGGGCTTGGTTTCGAAATCATCGGGGATAAAAAAAGCCGGCTGATCGAACAGGTGAAATCCCTCGTGATCGAAAGGATCCACCATGGCGGCCCGGACGCGCTCTCTGCCAACTGGTCCGCCGTGATCGCAGACAGTCTGCCCTACGAGTACAACTACATCAGCAACCTGTTCTCTGCCGTCGAAGGGATCACCATCGAGCAGTTCATCATCCGGCAAAAGATCGAGAAGGCAAAGGAACTGATCGTGTATGACGAGCTGAGCCTGTCTGAAATCGCCTACCGCATGGGCTATAGCAGTGCTGCCTACCTGGCAAACCAGTTCAAAAAGAACACCGGCATGACCCCCGGGCAGTTCCGCAGACTCAGGGGGAAGGAGCGGAAAGGCCTGGACCAGCTGTAAATCTTACATTTTTTTCCCGGAAATGTGTAACAGAAAGCCCGGGGGATTGAATTATTATTGCAGTGTAACTATTTTAGTGACAACCTAAAAACAAACTGCTATGAAAACCTTTCTTGTTATTGCTTTCCTTGTGATCCCTTTCATGGGATTTGGCCAGCAAACCACCAAAGCCGAGTTTAAGGTTTACGGTGCTTGTGGCATGTGTGAAACCCGCATTGAAAAAGCCGCAAAAAGCCTTGATGGTGTTGCGTCGGCTGACTGGAACCTTGAATCCAAAATGCTTACTATTCAGTACGATGCCAACAAGGTAGAGCTGGAGGATGTGCATAAAAAAATTGCCGAAGCCGGGCATGATACCGAAATGGTACGCGCCAACGATGAAGTTTATGAGAAACTTCCGGCTTGCTGCCATTACGAGCGCCGTGCTGGCGACAAAACCGGCCAGGCAGCCAAAGAGGGTGGAAGCTGCTGCAGTCGTTAATGCGGCTCCCAGGTGATAATCAACATTAATTTTTTTGTGTTATGAAATTCACCTACACCATTTCCGGAATGACCTGCGGGGGATGCGCCGCAAAGGTGAAAAGCGCCTTCCTGAAGCATCCCGGGGTGCTTTCGGCCGAAGTGAGCCACCAGGATGGCACGGCCAGGGTGCAGGCGCGACACAAACCTGACCGGGAAAAACTGGAAAAGCTTCTGGCTTCTGCCGGGAACTACCGCCTCACAGGGGTTTCCGAAACCAGCGGCCATGGGAATGAGCCTCCGGCCCAACCTGGCGGCATGCCCGGGCAATCAGGGGGCATGCCGGAGGCTTCCTCCGGCCTGCAGGATCAGGCAGCGCTTTCCACATGGGAGACCTACAAACCCCTGGTGTTGATCTTCCTGTTCGTGGCCGGCACGGCAGCCGTTGCCGCATTTGATGGCCAGGCGTTCTCCTGGCAAGGATGGATGCGGTATTTCATGGCAGGTTTTTTTCTGGTGTTTTCTTTCTTTAAATTTCTGGATCTAAACGGGTTTGCCCGCTCCTATGCCATGTATGACCTGCTGGCGCGTCGCTGGAAGGGCTATGGCCATGTCTATCCTTTCCTGGAGCTGGGGCTGGGCATCCTCTACCTGACAGGGATCCACCTGCCGGCCACCCATGTCGCGACGGTCCTGGTCATGGGGTTCAGCAGCGCCGGGGTCCTGAACAATATGCTGTCGCCCCGACAGATCCAGTGTGCCTGCCTGGGCACCATTTTCAAACTCCCCCTCGGACGGGTCACCCTGGTGGAGGACCTGCTCATGGTGGCCATGGCGGGAGCAATGCTGATCACCGGATAAAATCCCATTGCTGCCTTGCAGCCGTTAAACCGATGTCCCATGCTCAACAAATTGATTCGTTTTTTCCTTGACAACCGGCTGGTGGCCTGGTTGCTGATGATTTTGTTCGTCGGATGGGGCATCTCCGTGGCCCCTTTCAACTGGAAGATTGATTTTCTGCCAAGGGATCCGGTACCGGTGGATGCCATCCCCGACATCGGGGAAAACCAGCAGATCATCTTTACGGAGTGGATGGGCCGCTCTCCCCAGGATATTGAGGACCAGATCACCTATCCGCTGACCTCCGCCCTTTTGGGCATCCCCGGAGTGACCAGCATACGGAGCACCTCCATGTTCGGGTTTTCAAGCATCTATGTCATTTTTGGTGAGGAGATCGAATACTACTGGAGCCGTTCCCGCATCCTGGAGAAGCTCAACTCCCTGCCCCCCGGGCTGCTTCCCGACGGGGTGAATCCCCAGCTCGGACCGGATGCCACGGCCCTGGGACAGGTGTTCTGGTATACCCTGGAGGGACTGGATGAACAGGGCGATCCTGTCGGAGGCTGGGACCTGCATGAGCTGCGGTCCATACATGACTACTACGTCCGGCTGGCCCTGAACAGCGTACAGGGTGTGTCGGAGGTGGCCAGCGTGGGCGGGCACGTCAGAGAGTACCAGGTCGACCTGGACCCCGATGCGCTGAAAGCTTTCAATATTTCCCTGATGGATGTGGCCAGGGCCCTGCAGCAAAGCAACCGGGAAACCTCCGCCAATACCATCGAATTCAATATGGCCGAATACCTGGTGCGCGGACTGGGATATGTGGAAAGCCTGGAGGATATCCGCCAGGCGGTGGTGGGGGTGAGGAACCATGTGCCGGTGCGCATCGGGGACATTGCCCGGGTCAACCTGGGACCGGCCGTGCGAAACATGACGGGCATCCTGGATAAAGGCGGACAGGAGGTGACTGGCGGGGTGGTGGTGGCCCGCTACGGGGAGAACCCCTTGCAGGTCATCGAAAGGGTGAAGGAAAAAATCGGGGAGATCAGTCCGGGGCTGCCCTCCCGGGAGCTTGCCGACGGCACCACCTCCCAGGTGACCATCGTGCCGTTCTACGACCGCACCCAATTGATCTATGAGACACTGGGCACCCTGAACGATGCCATCATCCTGCAGATCCTGATCTCCATCATTGTGATCATCGTGATGGTCTACCACCTGCGCACCTCCCTGCTGATCTCGGCCCTGCTTCCGCTGGCCGTGCTGATGAGTTTCATCATGATGCGGTATTTCGGGGTGGATGCCAATATCGTGGCCCTGTCCGGGATCGCCATTTCGATCGGAACCATGGTGGATCTGGGCATCATCATGAATGAGAACATCCTGCGGCACCTGCAGGAATCAGGTGAGAAGGCCAGGTCGGAGGTGAAAAAGCGGCTGGAGGTCATCTATGAAGCTTCTGCGGAAGTGGCTCCCGCCATCCTCACCGCGGTGTCCACCACCATCGTGAGTTTTTTGCCGGTATTCACGCTGCAGGCCGCGGAGGGCCGCTTGTTCTCCCCCCTGGCCTTTACCAAGACCTTCGCACTGGTTGCCGCGCTTATTATCGCCATCGCCTTCATGCCGGTACTGGCCTACCAGTTTTCCGGAAAATGGGACACGGGAAGATTCAGGAGGGTATTCGGGGAAAAGGTGTTTCGGCTGGTCCTGAATGCCTTATTGGTCGTTTCCGGGCTCCTCATCTCCTTGTTCCTATCGTGGTGGGCCGGACTGTTTATCGGTTTAACCGGTGTTTCCGGCTTGCTGCGTCAGGCCTTCCCGGACAGGCTGGAGCCCCATAAAAACCTGATCAACCTGGGAATCACCCTCTTTGTGGTCCTGCTGTTGCTTGCCAGCGAATGGCTGCCCATCGGCGTGGAGCGCAGCCTGCTGATCAATGTCCTGTTCCTGGTCATCGTAATTTCTGGTATCCTCGGATTGTTCCGGCTTTTTCTCCATTACTATCCGGCCCTGCTGCAGTGGTGCCTGACCCACAAGCGGACCTTTCTGATGGTTCCGGTCTTTTTGATTCTGCTGGGCCTCAATATCTGGATGGGCTTTGGAAGCCTTTTCGGGTTCGTGGCCAATGGGTTCGACAGGCTCGGGGTGAACATACGCAGCACGGGCGTCTGGACGACGCTTTACCACGGCTTCCCCGGACTGGGGCGGGAATTCATGCCCGCACTGGATGAAGGCAGTTTCCTGCTGATGCCCACCACCATGCCGCATACCGGCATGGAATACAACCTGCAGGTGTTGCAGGAGCTGGACCGGCGGGTGCAGGCCATTCCCGAAGTGGACCTGGTGGTGGGCAAGGCCGGACGGGCTGAAAGTCCGCTGGACCCCGCCCCGATGACCATGTTTGAAAATGTGATCCATTACAAAAGCGAGTTCAAAACCGATATGGACGGGCGCAGGATCCGTTTTAAGGTGGACCGGGAAGGCGATTTCATCCGGGATGAAGAGGGGGCGCTGATCCCGGACCGCCGGGGCCGGTATTACCGGCAATGGCGGGACCATATCCAGTCGCCCGATGATATCTGGCAGGAGGTCACCCGGACCACCAGCTTTCCCGGCCTGACCTCCGCCCCGAAGCTGCAGCCCATTGAAACCCGCCTGGTCATGCTGCAAACCGGCATGCGGGCGCCCATGGGCTTAAAGGTATTCGGGCCGGACCTGGAGACCATCGATGCCTTTTCCATGCGGATGGAGGAGGTGCTTCAACAGGTGCCCTTTATACGCAGTTCTACCGTGTTCGCCGACAGGGTGGTGGGCAAGCCCTACCTGGAGATCCGTCCCGACAGGCAGGCTCTGGCACTGCATGGCATTTCCATCGAAGAATTCCAGATGGTGCTGGAAACGGCCATCGGGGGCATGCCCATGACCACGACGGTGGAAGGGCGGGAGCGTTATCAGGTCAGGGCCCGTTATGCGCGGGAATTCCGGGACCATCCGGAGGCCATCGGCCAGGTCTGGATCAAATCCCCGGCCGGTTACCAGATCCCGCTTTCCGAAGTGGCCGCGGTCGAATTCCGCCGGGGACCGGGAATGATCCGGGGGGAGGATACCTTTCTGGTGGCCTATATCACCTTTGACAAGGAACCAGGGCATGCGGACCTTTCGGTTATCCGGCAGGCCACCGAAATGATCGAGGAAAAGATCCTGGGCGGGGAGCTTCAGGTGCCGCAGGGGGTGAATTTTCATTTCTCCGGCAACTATGAGAACCAGATGCGTGCAGAGCGCCGCCTGATGCTGGTCATTCCGCTGTCCATGATCATCATCTTCCTGATCCTGTACTTTCAATTCCGGTCCGTGGCCACCTCGCTGATGATATTCTCGGCCATCGCCCTGGCCTTCTCCGGCGGTTTCATGATGCTTTGGCTTTACGGACAGGGGTGGTTTCTCAACTTCAGCGCCTTTGGGGTGAACATGCGGGATCTGTTCCAGATGGATGTGGTCAACCTGAGTGTGGCGGTCTGGGTGGGATTTATCGCTTTGTTCGGCATTGCCACCGACGACGGGGTGCTGATTGCCACCTACCTGAAGAACAGTTTCCGGAAGCACAAACCCGAAACCCGGGAAGAGTTGCACCAGGCGGTACTGGAGGCGGGCATGAAAAGGGTGCGTCCCGCCCTGATGACCACGGCGACGACCCTGCTGGCGCTTCTGCCGATCCTGACCTCTTCCGGGCGTGGGGCGGACATCATGATCCCCATGGCCATTCCTGCCTTTGGCGGGATGACCATCGCGCTGATCACCCTTTTCCTGGTCCCGGTATTGTTCACCGCATGGAATGAACATGTGATCAACAGAAAATAAAGCGCTATGCAACACCCAATCATCAAATACCCCGGCCTATTGATCAGCTTGCTGCTCCTGTTGCTGACAGGCAGGACGGCGCAGGCCCAGGTTTATCCGGAGCAATACCTGCAGCAGGCCCTGGAGAACAACCCGGGCCTGAGGGCGCAGCAACTGGCGTGGGAAGCTGCCATAAAACAGGCGGACATCGCGGGGTCCTTACCTGACCCCGTCCTGACGGCCGGCTTATTCACCTCTCCCATGGAGCGGTTTATGGGCAAGCAATGGGTCGATGCGGGGCTGATGCAAATGTTTCCATGGTTCGGCACCCTGGAAAGGCAAAGGGAAGTCGCCGAAAAAATGGCCGAAAGCCGCCACCATCAATACCGCGAGGACAGAAACAGGCTGTTTATGGAAATGACCCGCCTCTGGCTTGAGATGGCCCGAAAGCAGCAGGAACGTGACCTCGTTCGGAAATACAAAAAGCTGCTTGAAGAACGTGAAGACCTGATCTATTCACGCTACCAGGGAGGCATGCAAACACAGGGGCTTGCGCTGGATATCCACCGCCTGGAAATCCGGCTGGCCGAACTGCAGAACCGTGAGGACAAACTCACATCAGACCTGCGTGCCCTTCGGGAAAGTTTTAACCTGTTGATTGGCAGGGAGCCCGGTTCGTCCATCGAGGTCCCGTCAGACCTGCCGGAAACCCAAAACCTGCCGGAAACCATACAGGATGTCTCCTTCCGTGAATTCACAAGCCATCCCCGGCTCCAATACCAGGAGGAAAGGACCCGTGCCGCCCGGGCCAATCAAGCCTTGAGCCGGCTTCAAACCCGGCCCATGCTCGGGATCGGCCTGCAATATGCCTGGTTTGCCCCGGGAAACGCGCCTGCTCAGATGGAAGGCGGGCATATGCTCATGCCCATGGTATCGGTCAGCCTGCCTGTTTTCCTGAATAAAAACCGGGCAAACCGGGACCAGGCGGCCCTTTTATTTGAAAGCGCACAGCGTCAGTATGACGAAGAATATGTCCGTTTGCAGGTCCGGTACAGCAATCTGTTGAGTGATGTGGACAACTTCTTGAGAGACAGAGCATTCTATCGCCGGCAATTAGAGATCACCCGGAAAACCTGGGAGCTGGTCATCAATGCCTATGCTTCGGGCAGTGAAGGGTTTGAAGAAATGCTCAGCATACAGGATCAGTTGCTGTTGCTCGAATGGCGGCTTGTGGAGAACCAGGTTGATTACTTAATGATCCAGGCCGAATTAGATGAGCTGATGGCCCGGAACATCTTTGAGTAGTCAAGTAGTGCGATTTAAACAAAGGGACAAACATGGAAAAGCAAAAAATTAAAAGCATTGGAACCTACTTCATACTCATCCTGGCGGGTTTGCTGCTTGGCTGGCTGATTTTCGGCGGGAGCCGGGAGCCGGATGCCCACGACCATGAAGCGCCTGTCCACGAAGCGGATGGCATGCAGGCGGTTGTCGAATACACCTGCTCCATGCACCCCCAGGTCCGCCAGGATGAACCGGGCGATTGCCCCATATGCGGGATGGAACTCATTCCGGCCTCGGGGAGTGATGACCATCAGGATGACGACCCGTTTCTGTTTGCCATGCGGGAGTCCTACAGTACCTGGGCCAATGTCCGCACCAGTAAGGTGGAGGCCATGCATACGGCACCCACGCTCAGGTTTACCGGCAGGGTCGCTGTAAACGAACAGGAGGCACGGCTCATCACCGCCAGTTTCCCGGGCAGGGTGGAGAGGCTTTTTGCCGATTTCACGGGCCGGTATGTCCGGGAAGGGGAGCGGCTGATGACGCTGTATTCACCCGAACTGATGCAGGCACAGCAGGAGCTTATACAGGCTGCTGCCGCAAAGGAAGACCAGCCCCGTCTTTACGAGGCTGCCAGGAGCCGGTTGAAACTATTTAACCTGACCGATGATCAGATACGGAATATGGAAGAAGGCCGCCGGCCATCCGCCACCACGGATGTGTATGCCAGCCGTTCGGGTTACATCACCCGGAGGGAAGTGTCTGAAGGAGCCTACGTGGCCACCGGCAGTGTGCTGTTTGCCATTGCCGGACTGCAGGATGTCTGGGTGGAACTGGATGCCTATGAAAGCCAGATCGGACAGATCAGGACTGGCCAGCCGGTGCGGGTATATCCTGTGGGGGGTGAAGGCCAGCCTGTCACCGGGCAGGTGGAATTCATCGATCCGTTCCTTGATGCGGCCACCAGGACGGCCAGGGTCCGGCTGACGGTGGCCAATCCCCATGGGGCACTCAAACCCGGTATGCTGGTCCATGCCCTGGTGGAAGGCAGCCCGCAACACCAAATGGTCATTCCGGAAACGGCCGTATTGTGGACAGGTAAACGGTCCCTCGTCTACGTGAAAAAACCGTTAGGCAACGGGTTCACGTTTGAATTCCGGGAAATCGACACCGGGGCACTAACGGATGAAGGCATGCTGGTTCTGTCGGGTTTGTCCGAAGGCGAGGAAATCGCCGTCAACGGCGTGTTTGCCATCGATGCCGCGGCCCAGCTGCGCGGCCACTACAGCATGATGTCGCCTCCTGACCGGGCGTCCATCCCCGAACCTTTCCGGGGCAACCTGGCCCGCTTGTTCCAGGGGTATTTCGACCTGAAGAACGCCCTGGCCAACGACGATCCCGATGCGGCCCGTGAGGCCGGTCGCAGCCTGTCGGGACTGCTGGAGGATACGGGCAAACATTCCCTGGACGGGGAGCACCATATGTTCTGGATGGATCGCTACGAAGACCTGGAAGAAAGCCTTGAAGAATTCGTGGCTGCCGCCAGTCTGGAAGAATTGCGCACACATTTTGAACCCCTGTCGGAGGCATTGATCACGACAGCCCGTACCCTGGGATCCCTGGACCAGACCTGGTACGTGGCCTATTGCCCGATGGTCGATGGGGACCGGGGAGCCTACTGGCTGAGCGAGTTCGAACAGATCAGCAACCCGTATTTCGGTTCCACGATGCTCAGGTGCGGGGAAGTCCGCCAGACCCTGCGAGAAAGCACTCCAGTTGCCGAAAGGGGAGAGGCCCGGCCGGACCAGGGGCACCAACACTAACCATTCTATTCGTATTTCAGGCTTTCCACGGGATTACTGCGACCTGTTTTCCAGGTGTTGACCAATACGGTGAGAAAGGCCGTCAGCCAGGCGGTGGCGCCTGCGGCCAGGAATACCCATACATCAAGGTTCATGCGGTAAGGGAAGCCGTCGAGCCATCCGCGCATGATCCAGTAGGCCGCCGGGATGGCGATCAGGTTCGCCAGGAGCACCAGCCTGCTGAATTCCGAAGTGATCAGGCGTATGATTTGCCCCGAACCCGCTCCCAGCACCTTCCGGATGCCGATTTCCTTGGTCCGCCTCTCCACGGAGAAGGCGGATAGCCCGAGGAGTCCGAGGCAGGCAACCAGGATGGACAGGAAGGTGAATACCAGCAGCACCCCCTGCAACCTTCTTTCTGACAGGTGCTGTTGGTCAAAGGCTTGTGAAACAAACACGCTGAAAAATATGCGGTCGGGAAAATAGCTTTCCCATACTGCCTGAATCCGGCTGTTGGTTTCGGCCATATTGGCGGGGTCCACACGGAGGGTGATGTGGTTGTGTGCTGCCGCGGAGGCATGCATCACCATGGGCTTGATCGGTTCGGTAAGCGGCTGGAAGTGGAAATCCTCCGTGACGGCAAGGATCCTGCCCCAGTTGGCTGTCTCCCCCTCCCTTCCTGCGAGGACTCCCACCTCTTTGCCCAGGGCGTCGAAGGGGGTCTCAAACCCGAACATTTTCCGGGCGGCGTCATTGATGATATAATGATGGGACGAATCGGTGACCATGGACGGGGTGAAATTTTCCCCGGCAAGCAACCGGATCCCCATGACCGGGATAAACCGGTCATCCGTGCCGTTGACCACGGGAAAGAATATTTCCGGATTGTCCCGGAGCAGGTAGGGGTTGTCGGTATAGCGCTGGCTGGTCGGAATGACCCAGGAACGGGACACATCGCTCACGGCCGGAAGGCTCAGCAAATCGTGCCGCAGCGCCTCATACGAGCTGAACAGGGTCCGGTCTTCCACCGGCAGGTCTATCAATCCGTATCTGTCGAAGCCCAGGTCTTTGTCGTGTATGAACTGTATCTGCCGGTAAACCGTTACCGAGCAAACAATCAGGCCAATGGAAATGGCAAACTGTCCCACGACGAGGATTTTCCGGAACATCTGCCCTCCCCTGGCCCCCATCCTGCCTTTGAGCACCTCTGCCGGCCTGAAGGAGGACAAGAAGAAGGCCGGATAGATGCCTGCCAGAAAGGCGGTGAGGAGCCAGGCTCCGAGGGTCATCAACAGGTTCCATCCGGTGAATACCATGCCTGTATGCAGGTTTTTGCCGGTGAATGAGGCAAAGAACGGCATGGCCAATTCGATGAGGACAATGGCCAGGAGGAGTCCCACGAAACTGAACAACAGGGTCTCCCCCATGAATTGCCGGATGAGCTGTGCGCGGGATGCGCCGGAAGCCTTTCTCACCCCCACCTCCAAAGCCCTCCCGGACGCCCTGGCGGTGGAAAGGTTCATGAAATTGATGCCTGCAATGACCAGCAAAAGCAGCGCCACCAGGCTGAATACCCTCACCGAGGTGATATTGCCGGGGGGCTCAAACTCCCAGGCCCTGTTCCCATGCAGATGGATGTCGGTGACCGGGACCAGCAGGATCTTCAAAAAATCCCTTGGGTTGTCTATGTTGAGCAGGTTCCGGATGTCCTGTCCGAAGTGGGTGTCCACCATGTCCTGGAGCTGGTTTTCCAGGGCGGCCGGGTCGGCTCCCTCACTCAGGAGGACATACGAAAAATGGAAACTGGCCATCCAGCTGGACATCATCATCTCATGCCTCAGGCTGTTCAGGGTGGTGAAAGAAGCGATGAAGTCGCCCTGCAAATGGGTGTTGTGCGGCAAGTCCTCAAAAATGGCCGTGACCCGGAACGGACGTTGCTGTCCGCCCACGCTGACCCGCAGCACCTGCCCCGGTGCTGCATTCTCCCCAAGGTAGGCTTCTGCTGCCGTTTGTGAAACTGCCACGGTAAATGGCTCCGTCAGGCAACTTTGCGGGTCTCCTTCGGCCAGCCGGAACCCGAAGATCTGAAAGAAAGTGCTGTCGGCGTACAGCAGCATCTCCTTGTTGTGGTTGTGCCGTATGTCCTCGATGCGCACCTCCTCCCTGGCCACGCGGGCAAAGGCCTCCACCACCGGATAATCGGCCGCCATCTGCGGTGCGGTGGGCGGAGACGTGATGGGAACCTGCATCTGTGTCCCGTCCAGGAACATGTCTCTTTCGATGCGGTACATGCGGTGGCTGTGTTCGTGGAACCGGTCGTATCCCAGCTCATCGATGACCCACAGGGCCACCAGGAGTGCCGCCGCCAGTCCGATGGCAAATCCGGCAATATTGATGAAGGAAAAAAGGACATTCTTCCGGATCCTTCTGATGGCGGCAAGAAACAATGATTTCAACATAACAGACAAAGATTGATTCAGCGGATGTGTTCTTCGCTGGAAAGGCTGTCCAAAAAACATACCTGAGAGTCCAACAGGCTCCAGGTCAGGTCAATAAACAAAACAACAGGCGGGCAACTGTTCGGAACCGGATGCCCGCTGTACGGTATCGCACGGTCCCCCAGGGCCTTCTCAATCCAGCTCGAAGACGACGATGGATTTGGCGGGGATGGTGACGCGCAGTTCGTTGTGGCGCAAGTTGCCCTGATCGAAAGGCAACGGTCTGACCGCCTCCGGGTTTTCGAAGGTGTTGTGGGCATCTGTCCGGTCGGATGTCAGGATGCGGGCGCTGAAACGGCTCAGGTTTTGCCCCCGGAAATCCACCAGCAGCTCGGCGGCCTGGTCCGGGTCGACATTCACCACCGACAACAGGATGGAGCCGTCCCTGGACGAGGCCGAAGCGCTCAGGGCCGGCACGTCACGGTCCCCGTGACGGTACCGGGGCGATTCCAGGTGCAGCGGCAGCAGGGTGGCGTCGTGGTGGCCCTTGAACATCTCGAAAACATGGTAGGTCGGGGTCAGGACCATCTTCTCCCCTTCCGTGAGGATCAGGGCCTGCAGGACGTTGACCGTTTGGGCGATGTTGGCCATGCGGATCCGGTCGCTCATCCCATTGAAATAGTTCAGCGAAATGCCGGCCACGAAGGCATCGCGCAGGCTGTTTTGCTGGAACAGGAAACCCGGATTGGTGCCAGGCTCCACATCATACCAGGTCCCCCATTCGTCCACCACGAGGGCCACCCGCTTGTCGGGGTCATGGCGGTCCATGACGGCCATATGCCGGCGGATCACGCGTTCGATGTCAAAGCAGCGCCAGATCACATCGAAATAGCGGTCTTCCGTGAAGCCCGTGGCCGGCCCTTTGTCGGACCAGTTCGTGGTGTAGTGGTGCAGGGAAAGGCCCCACATCATCCAGTGGGGGATGGTGCGCATCAGCACTTCGGTCCAGTTGTAATCCCCGGCATTGGCCCCTCCGGCGATCTTCCGCAAACGGGTGTCCCCGTAATTGCGTGCGTAGGTGGCATAATTGCGGTACTGCCAGGCGTATTGCTCCGGGGTCATGTGCCCGCCGCAGCCCCAGTTCTCGTTGCCGATGCCCCAGTAGACCACGCCCCAGGGCTCCTCCCGTCCGTTGGCCCGCCTCAGGTCGGCCATCGGGCTGATCCCGTCGAAATTCACGTATTCCACCCAGTTAGACAGTTCCTCCACCGTGCCGCTGCCCACATTTCCGACGATCACCGGCTCGGTCCCCAGTTGCTCGCACAGGTCGAGGAACTCATGCGTCCCGAAGCTGTTGTCTTCGGTCACCCCGCCCCAATGGGTGTTGACCATCGTGGGGCGTTCGCTGCGCGGGCCGATCCCGTCCATCCAGTGGTATTCGTCGGCGAAACAGCCCCCTGGCCAGCGCAGGTTGGGGATGTTGGTGCGCCGCAGTGCCTCCACCACATCCTGACGGATGCCGCGGGTGTTGGGAATCCCCTCGTCCTCCCCGACCCAGTAGCCCCCGTATATGCAGTGTCCCAGGTGTTCCGAGAAATGGCCGTAGATATGCCGGCTGATCCGGGTCTGCCCCAGATCGGCATTGATCACGATGCGTGCCGGCTGCTGGGCGGCGGCCGCCGAGGCCAGCAGGCATGCCAGGGCCAGCAGGGCGGCAGAGTTTTTCATTGTTTTCATGGGGGGTATCACGTTGTGGTTTATCGTCGGATGGGGAATCAAAAATAGGCATTATCCCATCGCCCCCGCAGGATTATTGCCTGGAAACTGGTCTTTTGCCAGGCGTGCCCTTTATAAAATATTTATTCACTTACCGGAAAATTTATATTCTATTTATTGAATTACCGGCACTTTTGTATGGGGTAGCGGTCATTAACCTGTTTGGCAATCAGGTATTTGTTTTATTGCCGCTTCAAATTATCCGGGGATGCTCAAGGCCCTCAATATCCGGTTGTGCTTCAAGGTGGTCAGCAGAAACCTGTTCATCCTTTCGGCTGCCATGGGATTTTGTGCCGCCATCAGCCTGGCTTTTTCGGATAACATGTTTCCATTCCTTATCCCGGCCATGGTGGTGTTCTTCGTCGGATGGGGAATGCACCTGCTGACCAGAAAGCTGGAAATAAACGGATCAATGCACCGCAAGGAAGCCTACCTGACTGTGGCTTTGAGTTGGTTGCTGCTAAGCATTTTCGGTGCCCTCCCTTACCTGATCTCTGGGACCATCCCCTCCTTTGTCAACGCTTTTTTTGAGTCCGTATCGGGTTTTACCACCACCGGTTCCTCTATCCTGGAAGACATCGAATCCCTGCCTGCCTCCATTTTGTTCTGGAGAAGCCTGACCCACTGGATTGGCGGTATCGGCATCATTGTCCTGGTGATTATTGTGATGCCCTCCCTGCAGATCGGGGGATACCACCTGTTCTCCATGGAGTCCTCGTTCCAGGAGAAGATACGCCCAAGGGTCAGTGCCATGGGAAGGCAGCTGCTGTTGATATACGTCCTGCTGACCGGCTTGCAGGTCCTGCTGCTGTCCCTCGGGGGGATGAACCTGTTTGAGAGTGTGTGCCATGCCTTCGGCACCATTGCCACCGGGGGGTTCTCACCGAAGAATGACAGTATTGCCGGGTATTCGGCCTACATCCAATACGTGGTGATGGCCTTCATGGTCCTCTCTGGTGCCAATTTCATCATTCACTACCACCTGCTGAGGCGGGAGTTTAAAAAGGTCCGCAGCAATGAGGAATTCTTGTTTTATCTGGCCGTCATCTCATTGCTTGGAATCATCCTTTCGGGAATCCTCTTTTTCAAGGTGCAACTGCCCATGGAGGATTCGGTGCGTAAGGGATTTTTTCAGGTGGTTACCATCGTGACTTGTACCGGGTATGCCACGGCCGATTATCTTGAGTGGCCCATTTATGCCTGGACCATTCTATTCATCGCCATGTTCCTGGGTGGGAGCACCGGCTCCACGGCCGGGGGGATTAAAATGGCCCGGCACCTGATCCTGGTGAAAAATTTCGCCAGGTTGTTCCGGCAGCTAACCTCTCCCTTTGCCGTCCTGTCGATCAAACTGAGCAGGAAAGCCATTAATGATACGGAGAATAGTGCCATACTCGGGTTTATTTCCCTATACCTCCTGGTATTTGTGATGGGGTGCCTGGCGATGCTTATACTGGGACTTGACGGTAAAACGGCAGCCGGATCGGTGGCCACCTGCATGGCCGGAATCGGCCCAGGCATTGGCAGCGTTGGACCGGCCAGTAACTTTGCCCACCTCCCCGTGGCGGCCAAAATGCTGCTGTCCCTGCTGATGTTGGTGGGGAGGCTGGAAATCTATACCGTGATTATTTTGTTTTCAAGGAGTTTCTGGAAGCCGTAATCCGCTATGAATCCAGGAATATATTGAATATATTTGGGAGAATCGGCTGAATATCGGTCCACGCATGACCAAGGGGGGAAACAACTGGAAAGTGATAAGACAATATGTCTTGTCTGCCGCCGTCATCGGGGGGGTTGCCCTGTTGTGTGCCCCGCTGGCCAATACCCGGACCTATCACCTGGTTTCCTTTATTCTGCTGTTTGTGGTTTCCATTCTGTCCACTTTCCTGGGCTTGGGTCCGGTATTACTGGCTTCCACCATGAGCGCCCTGGTCTGGAATTATTTTTTCATCCCCCCCCACCACACCTTTCACATTGAGAAAGCAGATGACCTCCTTATTTTTGGATTGTTTTTCACCATCGCCCTGGTCAGCGGGGTGCTGTCCACCAGGGTCAGAAGGCAGGAGCGGATTTCCCGGGAGCGGGAGAAGAGAACCAATGCCTTATTTCAGCTTACAAGGGAATTGTCGAAGGCCGGCGGGATGAAGGAAGTCCTGAAGGTAGCGGCTGCCGAGATCAGAAACCACTTTGGCGACGAGCCGGTTTTCCTCCTTCAGGACGGGAACAATCAATTGCAGGGAGATGAATGGTCTGCCAACGGGCAGCAACTGACCCGGCAGGAAAAAGAGCGCGGAGTCCGGGTCTTCCGGGAGGGACGAAAATCCGGTTCAGGAGAAATTCAATCCACCACGGAGCGTTACACTTTTTATCCCCTGGGAGGAACGAGAATCAGCCCGGGGGTGATCGCGCTGAAAAGCAGTCCCCCGCTTACTCCGGAGCAGGAATCCTTCCGGGAGGCTTTTCTGACCCAGGTTTCCAACGCCCTGGAACGGGAGTTTCTGGGAGAAATGGCCCAGAAGGTCCGCTTTCTGGATGAATCGGACCGCTTGTATAAAACCCTGTTCAACTCCATTTCGCACGAACTCCGCATCCCCATTGCCACGATCATGGGTGCATCCGACTCCATCCTGAATGCCCGGAACAGCGATGAGATCCACCTGGCTCTCGTCCGGGAGATCTTTACCGCCTCCCTGAGGCTGAACAGGCTGATTGAAAACCTGCTGAACATCTCCCGACTGGAAAGCGGGCATTTCTCTGTAAGGACCGACTGGTGCGACATCAACGATCTGGTAAATAAGGTCACCGATGAACTGAAAGACGAACTGAAGCCTTTTTCCCTGGAGGTCTCTGTCCCGGAGGACATGCCCCTGGTGAAGATCGATTTCGGGCTGTTGGAGCATGTCCTGTACAACCTCTTGTTCAATGCCACGCAGTATGCCCCCGGTGCTTCCGTGATCGGTATCAGGGCCACCTATCAGGACGGACGACTCCTGCTGGAGGTTCGTGACCGGGGGCCGGGCTTTCCGGAGCATCAGATCCGGGAGGTGTTCAAAAAGTTTTTTCGGGGTGATGGCAGCAGGCCCGGCGGCCTGGGTCTGGGCTTGTCCATCGCGAAGGGATTCGTGGAAGCACATGGGGGTGCGATCCAGGTGGCGAATGCTCCCGGGGGAGGGGCGCGTTTCATCCTGAGCATCCCGTCGGAAACCCCGGATATTTTCAATATGTAAAGGCCTGTCATGACAACAAATGAAACCATTCTGATCATTGATGATGAGCTGCAGATTCGAAGGCTGCTTGAGATTACTCTGACGGCCAGCGGGTATAAAACGATCCTGGCGGTCAACGGCAAGGACGGGCTCGTCTTCTCCGCGACGCACCATCCCGCCCTGATCATTCTGGATCTGGGCCTTCCTGACCTGGACGGACAGGAGGTGCTGAAAAAACTCAGGGATTGGTACAGAAAGCCCATCATCATCCTGAGTGTGCGCAGTGCGGAGGAAGAGATCATCAGGGCCCTCGACCAGGGGGCCAGCGATTACCTGACCAAACCATTCAGAACGGGTGAGTTGCTCGCCCGGATCCGGGCAGCCCTGAGATCGGCGGATGGGTCTCCGGAGGCCACGGTTCTGGATTTTGGCTCCCTCACGATCGACCTGGTGGCCCATATTGCCAAAAAGAACCAGGAGGTTCTCAAACTTACGGCGACAGAGTTTTCCCTTTTGCTTCTGCTGGCCAAAAACAGGGGGCGGGTGCTGACGCACAAATACCTGCTCCGGGAGGTATGGGGCTATGGCTACCAGGAGCAGACCCAATACCTGCGGGTGTTTATCGCCCAGCTGAGAAAAAAGATCGAGGACAACCCTTCCCGTCCCTCACTCCTTATCACGGAATCCGGGGTTGGTTACCGTTTTGGGGAGTGACCCACGGTGTAAAAAAGAAACGGTTTTTGTTTGGGGGATCTGCCGGACTGTTTGCGGCCCTGAAATCCGGCATGCTCCGCTATGCCAATGCATGACACTATCCCCCGGTGCATATCCGGCAGCACGGTGGATTGGAATTGTTTGAACCGGGCCGGCGCCCCCGGGGACAAGGGATGTTCTCGGTCAAGCTGTTGGGCATGTAGGTGCAGTCCGCCCTTAGATGTATTGCTGTTCCAGGACCCCGGCCACGCCGGCGTCGAAGAGGTCCCGTTTCTGGACCCGTTCAAAAGTCTGCATCAGGTCGGGGATCCTGACCCTGGCCTTCATTTCGTCCTTCAGGTCTTCCACGATCCGGCCCCGGTGCATCATGACGATGCGGTCGGGCAGGTCAACGGCCTGTTGCATGGAGTGGGTCACCATCAGGGCCGTCAGTTTCTCCCGGGCGATGACCTCCCGGGTGACTTCCGCCACCTTGGCGGCGGTCTTCGGGTCCAGGGCGGCGGTGTGTTCGTCCAGCAACAACAGCTGGGGCCTGATCCAGGTAGCCATCAACAGGGTCAGGGCCTGACGCTGCCCGCCCGAGAGGGTCCCGATGGGGTTGTCCAGCCGGTCCTCCAGTCCCATTTTCAGCCCCCTGACCCGCTGCGCGATCTCTTCCCGCACCCGGGCATTGAGGGCCGTTCTGAGCGAGCGGGATTTTCCACGGTGCATGGCCAGGGCGATGTTTTCGGCGATGGTCATGCCGGCCGCCGTGCCGGCAAACGGGTTCTGGAATACCCGGCCGATCAGGGAAGCGCGCCGGTACTCCGGCCAGCGGGTGATGTCCTTGCCAAACAACTCGATGCGTCCACGGTCGGGTTCAAAGCTGCCGGCGACGGCATTGAGCAAGGTGCTTTTCCCGGAGCCGTTGGTGCCGATGATGGCCGTGAAACTCCCTTCTTCAATGTGCAGGCTCACGTCCTGCAGGGCCCGCACCTCGTTGACCGTGCCGGGGGCAAATGTTTTGCAAAGGTTGTTGATCTTAAGCATTTCCCAGTCCTCCCCAGATCGTTTTGCGCAGTGACTTCACCCAGATGGGGGCCACCAGGGCGATGAACACAAATCCCGCCGTGACCAGCTTCAGGTCGTTCGGGTTGAGGCCCCACCTCAGGGCGATGGCGATCAGCAGCCGGAAGAACAGGGTGCCCAGGATGGCCCCGGTGATGGTGATGCCGATGCTGCGGGTGCCCACCAGGGCTTCCCCGATGATGATGCTGGCCAGTCCCCAGACCATCATGCCGATGCCCATCTGCACATCGGCAAAGCCCTGGTACTGGGCCAGCAGGGCGCCCGACAGGGCCACCAGGGCGTTGGACAGGGAGAGTCCCAGGACGGTCATGCCCTTGTGGCTGATGCCCTGGGCCCGGACCATTTGCGGGTTGCTTCCGGTGGCGCGCAGGGCGGTACCCAGGTGGGTTCCCAGAAAGTACCGCAGCCCCAGGCCGATCAGGACACAGACCGCCAGCGCCGTGACAAATACCGAGAAGTCGCTGACCGGTACGGGCCACCCCAGCAGGCTGATCCGGGTGATCCCGCCGCCGAGGCCCCCGATCAGGGATTCGGCAGCGCCGGAAACCGATGCGGTGTCCAGCAGGGGGATGTTGCTGCGGCCCATGATGCGCAGGTTGACCGAATACAGGGCCGTCATCATCAGGATGCCCGACAGGATCATCTGGATGTTGAAACGCGTATAAAGCAGTCCCGTGATCATCCCCGCCAGGACCCCGCACAGCACCGCCAGGAGGGTGGCCAGCCAGGGGGACCATCCGTTGACGATGGTCACGGCGGCCACGGCGGCTCCCAGGGTGAGCGAACCGTCCACGGTGATGTCCGTGAAGCGCAGCATGCGGAAGCTGATCAGCATCCCCAGGGTCAGGGCTGCAAGAATCAGCCCGATCGTCAAAGCACTGAGCACTATTCCCATGGCATGTCCTCCTGGTCGTTTTGGATGGCCGCGCACCAGCAGGCACCGCGGAGGAAGGAGCTTTCGCCCAGTCCGGCAACGGGCCTATCATCCTCCACCAGGTGAAGCAGGGACATGGGTGGTGGGCCGTTGAACAATTTTTTCGTGATGTCCTGCAGCTGGATGATTCCTGCTTCCAGAGGCTGGTAAGGAAACACGGCGGCATGCAGGTGGAGGTGGAGTCCCTGGTAAAATGACGAAGCGGCAAGCCAGGAAGACTTCCTGCCGTTGGATTGCCGGGCCGCCAGTCCGAAGACCAGCGCCAGCTGTCCCGGATGCACCCGTTCCCCGCAATAAGAAAGCCACTCCTTGACCTCCGGGAACGGGATGACCCGGTCATGTTCCAACAGCCCGGGCGACCGTACCAGCGAAGCCCCGACCAGTCCGTCGATCTCCGCCAGCACCACCAGGGCTGCCCTGTCCGAACCGGTTTCCAGCAGGACCTTTTCCGCCAGTTCGCCCATGCCGAAATGGCTTTTATACCCCCTGGGGGCAAAACGCAGCAGGTGGGTCATGCCGCCGCTACACTGCAGGGCCTGGATGCACTGCATTTCAGGAATAAAATCCTTCTCGGCCAGCAGGAAATCGGGGTGTTCGCCTTCCCTGGGGGGCTGATACACCAATTGTCCCCCGATGGCCAGGAATTCCCCCCATTGCCTGCGGGCGTCCTCTCCGGGCTGATTGGGCGCCCCGATGCCAAGGGCAAAATCCTGGTTGCCGAAGCGCAACCGGACGCCCGGCTCTTTGCCGGTACCCTGCCAGGGGCGCCATGTCGCCGGCAGGGACAGCTTCAGGCCCGCTGCTTCTTCCAGCCGGTGGGTCCTGAATGCATCTTCTTCCCCGGGGGCTGTCGAATCCCCGGCCGGCGGCATGTCGCCGGGGAGGTCGCGGATCAGCCAGCTCTCAAAGCCCGTCATGGTCAGGGTTTGCTCCACGAAGCTGTTGGCCTGAAAGATTTGCAGGCTGCCCTTCAGGGCCAGCACCGATTTGGTCACCTGAACCAGCGCACGGATGCCTGCAGAGCTCAGGTAGGACATCCCGGCGGCCTCCAGCACAAGGTGGTGGTGGCCCTGCCGGATGTATTCCCTGAAGGTGGCGGAGAAGTGCTCGGCCCAGGAGGCGTCCAGCCTGCCGGATACCTGGACCAGCAAGTATTTTCCTCTTTCCTGGTGGGTGAATTGCATGGTATTCTGGTTTTGTTTTTGTTATTCGCCAAAGACCTCCGCCTCCTCCAAAAGGGTTTCCGGGATTCTCAGACCGTATTGTCTTGCCAGGGTAGGGTTGATGATCAGTTTTACGGTGCGCACATTGGAGAAGGGAATGCGGCCCGGGCTTTCCCCCTGCAGGACCCGGAGGGCCTTTTCGGAAGCTTCCACCCCGGCCTGGTAATAATCGCAGGCCACGGCGATGACGCCCCCGTCCTTCATCTGGGCGCTGTCGAACACATAGGCAGGAATGTTGCTTTCGGCCGCCCTCCGGGCGATCAGTCCGAAACCCGGCCGGGTCAGGTTGTCGACCACCTGGGCCAGCACATCGATGCCTTGCCGGAGCAGTTCGGAGGCAGACTGGGGCACGTCGGCACTTTGTGTCACGGGCAGGGCCACCAGCTCCATGCCCTGGGCGGCCAGGGCCTCTGCGAACCAGTCCTTGTAAAGCACGCTGTTGATTTCCGCCGGGGTGAAAAGCGTGCCCACCCGGCGTGCCTGGGGCAGGGTTTCCCGGATCACGGAAGCCATGCGGGCGAAGTCGGAGCGGGTGGTCACCCCCGTCACATTCGGCAGGTGGTCCGTTTCGCTTTGGCCGGCTCCCGCCTGCACCCCGTCACCCACCCCGGTGAACACGATGCGGGTGTCGCTGCCTGCCTGCCTCAGGGCGGCCTGCAGGGTGGGGGTGGAGATTACCAGCAGCAAGTCCACCCGGTCGGTACGCACGGTGTTCATGATCCCCGACAGGGTGGACATATCTCCCTGGGCGTTGTACACCCTCAGCTCGTAATCCCGGTCTTCCACAAGTCCTGCCTGGCTGAAACCGTCCCTCAGGCCTTCCTCGCACCGCTCCGAAAACTCATTTTCCTTGTAATGGACCAGCCTAATCCGATACGGACCGTCTGCCGGGCCCGCCTTCCTGGCCAGAACCGTTTCATGCAGGGTGGTGGCCCTGACAGGCAGGCCGGCAGGGGAGATGCCGCCGATCACCTGGGCGGCCATGATGCCGCTTTCCCTTCCCCACTCGAAGTAGTTGTCCCCGATGGCGCCGGAGGCGCCCTGTTCCACCAGGTCCGTCTCCGTGGCAAATACCGGGACCTCCGCACTCCTGGCTGCCCGGACAATGGCCGGAAAGCCCGTGAGGGTGGTGTTGTCGGCAGACACCACGATGGCCTGGGCACCGCGCTGTATCAGCGACTGGGTCGCCATGGGCAGTTCACCCGTTGTGGAGGCCGTGGCCATGACCACACGAACGCCCTGCTGCGCCCCTGCAGCACGCAGCTTTTCCACCGAGATCATGGAATTTGGCTCCGCCGCATCGTAGACGATGCCCACCACGGCAAGGTCCTTCACCTGGTCCCGGGCCATCTGCAGGAGCTTGTCCAGGGGCGGGTCGTCATGGATGCCGCATATATTTTCCGGGCGACGGCCCGCTTCATAGATCCCGATCCTGACCGGGTCGCTGGCCACGGTGAACACGATGGGAATGTCCTTCACCCTTTGGGCGGTAGCGATCAATGCCGGGGTGGTGACCGTGATGATCAGGTCTGGCTTTTCCCTGACCACCGCCTCCACGATCTGGGGCAACTGCCCGATCTCTCCCTGTGCCGACCAGCGCTTCAGGACATAGTCATCCCCGGCACGCAGGCCGCTTTCCAGCAGTCCCATGCCGATCCCTTCCACGGCCTTTTCCAGCAAGGGGTTGTCCACCAGGTTAATGAGGGCGATGCGCGCGGGTTCGCCTTGCTGTCCATCCAGCAGTGTCTGGATGGCCGGGCTGATTCGCCAGTTGCCGCCCAGGGAGGCGAGCACCTCCCGGTTCAGCCTGAATCGCTCAGGCACCACATTTTCGATGCGGTAGGAGGAAGGGTCGGCCCCTTCCAGCAGCTCCACCGCCATGGCGGCCGTGTATTCACCCACCGTGAAATAGTTGGCTCCCAGTCCGAATACGGCACCGGCCAGGGCATCCAGGTGGTCGTTCGTAAACACCGGAATCCCCGCCAGCCCGGCAATGCTGATGATCGTGGTGATGGAGGCGTTGGCCACAGTATCGCCGCCGATCCAGATGGCGTCCACCTGCCTGCCGGTGAGCGAGCGCACCGCCTCCGCCACCTCATTGGTATTGGTGGCGACGGCCTCCACCAGTTCGATGCCCAGTTCTTCACAGATCTGACGCGCTTCCAGCATGCAGGCCTCGGAGCACTGCTCTCCCGGGTTCCAGACCACGCCGACCCGTCGCAGGCCGGGGTTCAACTCCCTGGCCAGCACGAAGCTTTGTCTGACAGGCTGAAAGGTGCCGATGCCCAGCAGGTAAGGGGGGTGCTCATGGGGCTCCGGGCCGGAGATGCCGACACCTGTGCCGTAGGGGTCGGTCACCGCACCGAACACATGCAGTTTCTGGGTGGCGCGGTTCGCGGTGGCAAACACCTGAAGGGCCACCGTGCTGGAGGTGATCACCAGGTCGTACGGCCCGCTGGCCAGCTCACGTGAAATGGCCGCCGCCGTGGCATAGTCGCCATGGGCGTTAAAGCGCCTCACATTGCCGCCACCGGCCGCATAATAGCCCCTGTCCTGCAGTCCGCTGACCACCCCCGCGACATGGGCATCGAGCAGCGTGGTGGAGGATATCTGCAGGATGGCGATCCGGGGCAGGTCCCCTCCTTTGCCGGCGGGACTCCTGGTTTGCCGCTGCTGGAGGTCCGACAGCAGCAGAACGGCAGAGGCGAGCAGGATCAGAAGGATCGCCAGCCAAAGGTCTTTGAGCAGCTTCATGGCAGGGAGGTTTCAATAGTCTGTTCCCTGTTCCAGGGAGGGCGGGTGAGAAACGAAACCCTGCCCGACCGAGGTCCTGGGGTACATGGTGCGATTCGCTATGTAGGCTGGTGTAAAAGTAAAAAAAAACAGTTCAGACCGCGTCAAACCGATCATTGAAAAGTAATTTGTTACTGGGAAAAGACAAAGAACGGCCTTCAGGGGTCCCATCCAACCGTCCAGATCCGCTGCGCGGTTTTTTCAGGGGTTTTGCTGACGGCTTAAGCCGTTCAGAAAAGCAGCATATTCGGAAAACCAACGCTGAAGTGGTTCATGAGGTATCCGGTAGAATACGTTCCCGTTGATTCCTTCCATGTCTTCAGCTGCAACCATCGCATTGATGATGGCCTCTTCGGTGGCTTCAACCGTGGCATTAAAGATCCGGTTCAGAGATCTTTCGTCCAGGGTGGTCAGGTTGATAAAACCATTGTTTTCCAAAACGTCCTGGGTAGAGAAGGCCAGAAACACATCTCCCGACCCGGTACTGCCGGTAGTGCCTGTCCTTGCAACGCCCAAAGCCACTCTTTTCGCCACCAGGTTCAAATGGGAAGCACTTAAGGGGGCATCCGTTCCCACGATGGCAATGAGGGACCCATCCTGCTTCACATCCGGCAGGAGTGTGTCGGCCAGCAGTTTGCCAACGGGAAGACCCCTGATCGTCAAATGATTTCTGTACCCGAAGTTGGCCTGTACGATCACGCCTACCGTATATTCATTGTCGTACATTTTAATTTTTCTGGAAGAAGTCCCGGTACCTCCTTTGAACCAATAACAGACCATGCCGGTTCCGCCCCCGACATTGCCTTCCTCGATGTAGCCAGTTTTGGCATTCTCAATGGCAGCGAAGACATCCTCTTTTGTAATGTGCATTCCGTTGATGTCGTTCAGACCCCCATCAAAGGTTTCTCCGACAATGGGCAATCCGAATCGGAAGTCGTGGTGGCCGGTGAGGGAAAAATTGTGAAAACACCATTCCCCGATCGCATCTCTGGTAACACCCACGCTGTAGGTATTGGTTATTCCGATGGGGCCTTTGTTCTCCCCGAAGTCATGGATATAGGGTATGCCGGTAACCTCTCCATTGCCGTTAAAAATGAAGTATCCCACCGGATACTTTTTATCTGTTTTTCCCCTGGGAAGAACCATGGTAACCCCTGTTCTTACCGGACCCTCCCCTGGGACCAGCCTGCCGTTCCCTGTCACCAATGTTTGATACCCGACTTCAACGCCCGGGACATCGGTAATGGCATTGAATTTTCCGGGGACACCGTCAAACGGTATATTCAGATCCCTGGCTCTTGGGCCGGGAAGTTCCTGTCCTGAAGTGGCCTGATATAGAACAACGGATAGGAGAAAGAGAACGACTTGTTTCATGGGTGTCAAAAAATCGATGTGTGTCAAAGATTATGCCAGATTCAATAGCCCGGTTTTGATTCATGAAATTTACTGCTGGGTTCAAATCAGGGAGGGTGCCGTTCCCGGATTTGGTGACCCCGGTAATAGTGCTTTTCAGGCGCCAATTTTTGATGGATTATTGAGATATTTGCAAAAATCTCTGACGTTTTGTGTTTTTCTGGAAACAATCAAAGACAAGGTAATGAACACCCGGATCGTTGAACTTTCCCAAAGTCCTGAACTGGCCGGAAAGGCCGTTGACTTCTTCTGGAAGTGCTGGGGCAATGATAAGAACTTTGCCTTTTATGAGGACTGCATCGTTCATTCGCTGGACAAAAATGTTCCCTTGCCAAAATTCTATCTTGCCCTGGACCAGGGGGACCGCATCATCGGAACCTACGCCCTGCTGACGAACGACCTGATCAGCCGGCAGGACCTCATGCCATGGCTCGCCTGCCTGTTCGTGGCGGAGGAACACAGAAACCAGGGAATCGCCGGCAGGCTGCTTGAGCACGGCCTGAAAGAAGCCGGCGATAAGGGCTTTGAAAAACTTTACCTGTATACGGACTTGGTAAATTTCTATGAAAGGAAGGGCTGGCGGCACCTTTGCAACGGATACAATGTGGGGATGCTGGAGGTGAAGATCTACGTCAGGGAAACGGCGAGGGCCACGACCCCGCCCCCCGAAAAATAGCCCGGGATAATTATATGCAGCCTCGCTTCAGGAGAATGGTCAATGGGCCCTTGCTTCAAATACCCTGGTCGATAGGTAATGGTCGATCACCGCAGGTTTTACAGAGGGGCCAAACCGTTTGACTGGTTTTCCGTTGGTGTCGATTAAGAACTTTGTGAAGTTCCATTTGATGCCGTTGCCAAGAAAACCGCTGAGCTCCTTCTTGAGGTACCTGAAAATCGGATGCGCATTTTTGCCATTGACATCCACTTTGCTAAATACGGGGAAGCTGACCCCGTAATTGACCAGGCAACCCCGCGCAATGGAGGCCTCATCCCCCGGTTCCTGGTTGCCGAATTGATTGCAGGGAAAGCCCAGCACGACAAATCCTTTGTCCCTGTATTTCCGGTAAATCTCCTCCAGGCCTTCATATTGGGGGGTGAACCCGCACTTGCTCGCCGTGTTCACTACCAGGATGGTTTTGCCACGGTATTCTTCCATCCGGATGGGTTCTCCCTGAAGGCTGGTTGCCGAAAACTGGTAAAAAGGGGATGACATGTGCTGCTTTTTTTATGTTCAACGGTTCTCACTTTTTCCACCCGGTGATTTCCACGACGATATCATTTCTGCGGTTGGATACCTGGTAAGGAGGATTGTAGCCAAAATACTGGAAATGGCCTGTATGGGCAATGCCGTGGGCATCGAGTAGGGATGTAAGCTCCTCAATCTTTTCTGCGATCCGCCGGTCGCTGGCCCATCCGCCAAAAGACAGACCCGCCATGGTCACAGCGGGCTTTTTATAAATTTCTATGCGGGGATTGCCGGGTGCGGGAAGGGTCTCCATCGTGAAGGAGGAAGGCATCATGAATTCCATCACCATGCCGTCCTCCCAGCCCATCACCACGGGGGCCGTCATGGCGATGCTTTCCCTGCGGTCATTGTTTCCGAAAATATAGGAGGCCAGTGTCCGGAAGCCATTCCCGGAACCCCTGCGGTAGGTCTCCGCATCGATGTGGGTTTTGGCAAAAATCGCCCCCTGGTATTGCCGCAGCTCAAACTGTCCCAGGTCCTGCAAAACTTCGTATGGGTACTGCTCGGGTGCGCGGGCAACGGATTTGGAGGGGCTTGAAAGCAAATATGAAAGAAACATGATGGCCATCAGGATAAGTTGACGTGTTTTCATGGGGGCAGTGTTGGGCAATTGGTTTGGTGCTATAACACAAAAACAGCCATTAATGTTTAAATATTAATAAAAAACATTAAACATAAATCGCCTGTCCGGGAAGCCTATGTTCTTTTTTTCAGTTGCCGGGATCCATTTTGTCCCGGCCCTTTCGAACAGGATACTGAGCTGCCGGGCTTGCAGTCAGGTGCCTTTGCTGTGCCAATAAGACGATTGTGACGGCCTGAGAAATATTTCCTATATTTACCAGTCTGCCATGGCAATCTGAGCATGCCAGGACTTTTTTGACAGCTAAACCATCAAGGTATTCACCAACATCTAATGATAAAGCTATGGACAATTCAAAAAAAGGAAAATGCCCGGTAATGCATGGCGCAAATACCGACACAAGCAAATCCGTCATGAGCTGGTGGCCCAAAGCCCTTAACCTGGATATTCTGCATCAGCACGACACCAAAACAAGCCCGTACGGCAAGGATTTCGATTATAGGGAAGCGTTTAAGAAACTCGATCTGGAGGCAGTGAAAAGGGACCTGAAGAACCTCATGACAGACAGCCAGGACTGGTGGCCGGCCGACTGGGGGCACTATGGTGGCTTTATGATCCGCATGGCCTGGCACAGCGCCGGCACCTACCGCATAGCCGACGGGCGGGGTGGGAGCAATACGGGCAACCAGCGCTTTGCGCCGCTGAACAGCTGGCCCGACAATGTGAACCTTGACAAGGCACGCCGCCTTTTATGGCCGGTCAAGAAAAAATACGGCAACCAACTCTCCTGGGCTGATTTATTTATCCTGGCCGGGAATATGGCGTATGAATCCATGGGCTTCAAGACATTCGGGTTTGCCGGCGGACGCGAAGATATATGGCATCCCGAGAAAGACATTTACTGGGGGGCGGAGAAAGAATGGCTTGAACCCACGAAAGCCCGCTATTCAGACGACCAGGACCGCGAGTCGCTGGAAAACCCCCTGGCTGCCGTGCAGATGGGATTGATCTATGTGAATCCCGAGGGGGTGGATGGCAATCCCGACCCGCTGAGAACCGCCAAGGATGTGCGCACGACATTCAAGCGCATGGCCATGAACGATGAGGAAACCGTGGCATTAACGGCCGGTGGCCACACCGTGGGCAAGTGCCACGGAAACGGCGATGCATCCATCCTGGGCCCGAAGCCGGAAGAAGCCGAACTGGAAGAGCAGGGCTTTGGCTGGAAAAATCCCAAAGGCAAGGGCCATTCTGAAGACACTGTTTCCAGCGGACTCGAAGGTGCATGGACGAGCACGCCAGACAGGTGGAACCATACCTACTTCCACCTTCTGCTCAACCACGAATGGGAGTCCGTCAAGAGTCCCGCCGGGGCATGGCAATGGGAACCCGTAAACATGAAGGAGGAAGACAAGCCATTTGATGCCCATATTCCCGGGGTGCGCCGCAACCCCATCATGACGGATGCCGATATGGCCCTGAAGATGGATCCGGAGTACCGGAAAATTTCGGAGCGGTTTTATAAGGATCCGGAATACTTTGCTGAAGTGTTTGCCAGGGCCTGGTTTAAGCTGACGCACCGGGATCTGGGCCCGAAGAGCCGTTACCTGGGACCCGATGTACCCAAGGAAGACCTCATCTGGCAGGATCCCGTTCCGGCGGTGGATTATATCCTGTCAGCGTCGGATATTGAAGATTTGAAAACCCGGCTGCTGGATTCAGGACTGACCCGGACGGAGCTGATCAATACAGCATGGGACAGCGCCAGAACCTTCAGGGGGTCCGACTACCGTGGCGGCGCAAATGGAGCAAGAATCCGTCTTGAGCCCCAGAAAGGCTGGGCTGGCAACGAACCTGAAAGGCTGCAAAAGGTGCTGGCAAAACTGGAAGAAATCCAGCAAAGCCTGGAGAAAAAAGTCAGCATGGCCGATCTGATTGTCCTGGGCGGAAGTGCGGCCGTGGAAAAAGCCGCACAGGAAGCGGGGGTGGATATCAAAGTGCCCTTCAGCCCGGGCAGGGGCGATGCCACCGCCGAAATGACCGACGCGGAATCGTTCGATGTGCTGGAACCCATTCACGATGGATACCGAAACTGGCTTAAAAAAGATTATGCCGTGCAGCCGGAAGAACTCCTGCTTGACAGAACACAGCTCATGGGCCTGACGGCTCCTGAAATGACCGTATTGGTCGGCGGCATGCGTGTGCTGGGAACCAACCATGGAGGCACAAAACACGGTGTCTTTACGGACAGGGAAGGCACGCTGACCAATGATTTCTTTGTGCACCTGACCGACATGAGGTACTCCTGGAAACCCGTCGGTGACAACCTCTACCACCTCGTGGAGAGAAAGACCGGAGAAACCAAGTGGACCGCAACCAGGGTGGACCTGGTGTTTGGTTCAAACTCCGTTTTGCGGGCCTATGCGGAACTGTATGCACAGGATGACAACAAGGAAAAATTCGTCAGAGACTTTGTGGACGCCTGGGTAAAGGTAATGAACGCAGACAGGTTTGACCTGAAATAAGCGGCAGCAGCCAGGCAGGAAGGCCTTAAGGGCATCCGTTTCTAACCATAAGGGTAGAGGCTGAACCATCCCAAAGACCTGAATTGGTAAGCAGGGCCGTTGCTGGATACTGGACACCGGGGGAGATGGTTCTAAAAAGGCTTTTTCCCCGGGGGAAAGTGCCCCACAAAGTCGTACATCAGCGGGTTGATGGTTTCATGGTATGCCCACTGAATGACATGCTGGGTGCCACCGATCACATGGATCTCGCAATCAGGGAAAAAGAGTTTTGTACGTGCCTCCTTGACCGGCCCACTCAATCTGTAAACCACCATGATCGGGATATCCCACGGATAGGGCTGGCAAACCTCCTCGGCATAGAAATGATGATTCATATTGGCCAGCAGCCAGGAGGGAAACTCCGGGAAATACTGTCCCCATTCCAAAAGGTCCCCGGGCGCCGTGGCCGGCGGGATCAACCCATCCAGGGCGGCGACCTTGTCCTCATAGGTCATGGCTGCATACATTTCATAATACATTCCGCGCATTGCCTCTGTCAGCGGGGGCCAGGTCGGGATGCTAATATCGAGCAAAATAAGCTTTTTGATCATGCCGGGATGCTTGATCTCAAACTGGGTCAGCGGTGAATGACCCCAGCTGAATCCGACACCGGTGAATTTTTGGACCCCTTCCTTTTTTAATACCGCATGGATGGCATCGGCCATCAGCCCCATGGTGTATTCAATGCCTTCGGGCGCATCGCTCAGCCCGTGTCCCGGAAGGTCAATGTAGATGCAGCGGGCCTTGTCCCTGAAGTAGTCGAATTGTTTGGTGTAGACCGTCAGCGGGTTTGTCCAGCCCGGGATAAACACCATGACCTCAGGGCCCCTGCCGATCACCCTGTAATGGACCATGAGGTCGGGGTCTTTCATCTGCACATAACGATCCTGGTCAATGCCCGGACCCATGGCATTTGCCGGGACATGACTGATTTTCTGCCCGGGAAGCCCTTCTTCGAACAGTTCATCTGGCTTTTGGCAGGAAAAAAACAGGCCCGCCATGGCCACCATTAAAATAAGTCCAGCCAGCTTTTTCATGACAGTTGTTTTAGGTGATATAAAAAAACATTTTCACAAAAGAAAGTTTGGCCGGAATATCAGACAAGACATAACACTTATGGTGCAAAAGCTTTCAAAAATTAAACAATTCTTTAAACTATGTTGTGCGTGACCCAGGCTGTACCTGGATCCCCTGTTTTTAATCTCATCTCAGCGTTCATTCAAATGATGGCAGGCTCACGATGCGATGCCCTGTCTATTCCAGACTGGGCGGTTTCCTGTGCCGGGTCCCCTGCTCATAGGCATAGGCCAGCCGGATCAGGGTGGGCTCGTCGAACAGCCTGCCCAGGAACTGGATCCCGGCCGGCAGATTCCCGCCCGTATAGCCCATGGGCACGGTAAAGGCGGGCTGGCCGGTATGCGGTGAAATCACCTGGCTGTTATCTCCCAAATACTCCTCTTCAAAAAATGCAATCCTTGCGGGTTTGTGATTCCATGAAGGGTAGACGATGGCATCGATACCCAGGGAATCCATCGCCCCCTCAATGGCCTTGCGGAAAGCAATTCTCTTCGGATCCTGGTAGGCATCCCCGCACGCTTCTTCCGGGTCTCCCCACCGCCCGGAGCGGCTTGCATGATCCGTTAAACGGTCCATTGAGAAGCGGGAGCCGGATCCGATCCGGATGATATCCTCCAGGGTGCTTAGGGAATCCCTTTGCACATAGGTTGCCAGATAAGATTCCACATCCTTTCTAAAGGTGGCGCACCATTGGTTTTGCCGCAAAGAGGAAAAGCCGGGAATGTCCAATGGGTCCACTATTTCCGCGCCAAGGGATTCGAGATCCAGAATGGCCTGTTCAAACAAGGCCTTCACTTCCGGATCAACATTGTCGTCGGATAGCTCTCTGAGCACCCCGATTCTTGCCCCTTTCAGACCGTCTTTAACCAGGAATTGTTTATAGTCGGATGGAACCTTTCCCTGAGCATGTACCGTGATCGGGTCCTCCGGATCCATTCCCGCCATCACCTCCATCACCCTGGTGGCATCTTCCACCGTGCGGCACATGGGGCCCGCCACGTCATTTCTCAGAAACAGGGGGACAATGCCGCTTCGGCTGATCAAACCAAGGGTGGTCCTGAAGCCGACCAGTGCACAATGCGCCGAGGGCCCCCGGATGGAATTGCCGGTGTCGGTGCCCAGCCCGATTACCCCGAAATTGGCTGTGATGGCGGCAGCGGTCCCGCCGCTGGACCCGGCAGGCACGTGATCAGGATTGTATGGATTGCGGGTGGTCCCGTGGGTGGAGCTCTCGGTGTGCATGGGTGAAAAGGCCCATTCCGCCATATTCGTTTTCGCCAGGATGATGGCGCCTGCATCCACCAGGCGCGCGATGATTGGCGCGTCCCTGTCCGGGATGAAGTCCTGAAGTGCCCACGAGCCTGCCGTGGTGGGCATCCCCCGGGTATTGATGTTGTCTTTCACCACCATGGGAATCCCGTGAAGGGGCCTCAGCTTTCCGGTCATCCGGTATTCGTCATCCAGTTGCCTGGCGATGGCAATGGCCTCCGTATTGATGAAAGTGATGGCGTTGATTTGATCATCCAGCTCGGCCATGCGCTCCAGATAAGCCTGGGTTAATTGTTCCGCAGTCAGTGTTCCCTTTTCGTAGGCTTCATGAATGCCGGCAATGCCGAGCTCTGAAAGGCCGGCCGGCCCGCTTGCTTGTTGGCGGCGGCATCCTGTGATGCCCACCACCAGGATCAAAATGAGTGCAATTTTTCCCGTCATGGTTTTTTAATGGGTTTTCATGGCAGCCAGGCAGCGGGGTCTGCCTGGCGGGCCGGATTCATGCATATTCCCCGGACATTGGCAAGGACTGCCTGCTTGCGTTAACAGAGGATGGGTGTTGGTTCTGGCACCAAGGTAGTAAAAAAATGCCTTCTCCGGTGAGGAGGAAAACCCGGATCACGGGCAGCATGTCCCCACCCGTCCGGGTTTGCGGGAGGGGACCGCTCCAGGGACTGAAACCCGGCTTGTTGCGATAATGATCAAATTGGGGAGGCCGGTTTTTCCCATGCAGGAAATCCCTACTTTTGCCGGTCATAAAATCTGAATTTTGCCATGAACTCCAGAATGGTTTTGCCGGCAATGGCTTTTTTACTGGCTCCGGCCCTGGTTTATGCCAGCAGCGGTGCCGGAAATACAGGCGCTCACCAGATCACCAACGACCTGCTTTGGATCGCCCTCATCCTGATCGCTGCCCGGGTGTCCAGTCTGGTCGAGCGACTTGGCCAGCCTTCCGTGCTGGGTGAGCTGCTGATCGGGGTGGTGATGGGCAATGTATTTCTCCTGGGCTGGGATGTGTTTGAACCCATCAAAAGCGACTCGATCATTGCTTTTCTGGCTGAGTTCGGGGTGATCATCCTGTTGTTTCAGATCGGCCTGGAGTCCAACATTGACGGAATGAGGCACGTGGGCGTCAGGGCTTTTCTCGTGGCCATCATCGGGGTGGTGGTGCCTTTTGCCCTTGGTTTTTTTATAGGGCCCTTGCTGCTGCCCGGCCAGGGCATGACGCTGTACCTTTTCCTGGGGGCCACACTCACGGCCACCTCCGTGGGCATTACCGCGCGTGTATTCAAGGACCTGAAGGTTTTGCATACACAGGAAGCCCAGGTGGTGCTGGGCGCAGCCGTGATCGATGATGTGCTGGGACTGATCATCCTGGCCGTGGTGTCGGCCGTCGTCGCCCTGGGCGGTGTCGGCCTGGGCATAATCGGCTGGATCACCTTCAAAGCGATGGCATTTCTGGTGGGGGCCATTGTGCTCGGGCAATACCTTGCCCCGAAGATCAGCAAGGCTTTTTCCCTGATCAATACCGGGGTCGGCATGAAATTCGCCCTGATCATCAGTTTTTGCATGCTTTTTTCTTATCTGGCCTATCAGGCAGGGTTGGCGCCCCTGGTGGGGGCCTTTGCGGCCGGGCTGATTCTGGATCCGGTCTATTTTCATTACTTCAAGGATCCGAAAATCGTCAGGGATATACAGCTGGCCATACAGGGTGACGAGCCCGTAAGGCGGGAAAAGATGCTTGCGGTGATTGCCCCGCATGCCAGGCGGCATATTCAGGACCTGGTTACGCCCGTTGGCCTGTTGTTTGTGCCCATTTTCTTTGTTTATACCGGGATGAATGTGCGCCTGGAATACCTGTTCAATCTGCCGCTGCTGCTCATGGCATTGGGGATCACCTTGATTGCCGTTGTCGGAAAGCTGGCCTCCGGGCTTGGCGCAGGCAAGGTCAATAAGCTCCTGGTGGGGACGGCCATGGTTCCCCGGGGGGAGGTCGGACTCATCTTTGCCATGACCGGGAAGGCCCTCGGGGTGGTCTCGGATGAGGTGTTCTCGGTGATCGTGATCATGGTCATCCTGACCACCTTGCTCACGCCCCCCTTACTGACCCGGATGGTGAAAAGGCATTCCGTGAATCAGGGAAGCAGGTAAGTCAGGGGCGGTTGACTCCGGGGAGGATGGCTTTGTAAAAGATCCCGCGTCGCTGTTTCAGGCACACGATTTTATTGTCCATTTCAAGAACCTTCATGTATTTGTTTATTTCGTTTGCATGCAAGCCGGTAAGCCCGGCAATGTCGTCCAAAGTACAGGGTCTTCTGGATAGGGTTTGCAGTATTAGTGAGGCGACATTTCCCTGAAAGGCGGGAATGTGCCTTCTTGTTTCAGGGGCGGCAATGATTTCGGCATGATTCAGCCCGAACAAGCTCACAGCCCTCTGAAGTTCCTTCCTGCTGGCACTTCTCAGTCCTTCGACGCATCCCGGCCTGTCAAGGGTGTTGACCTGCACCCGGTCGGGCCGGATTGTTTCTATGGCCGCTTTTAAGCTTTCCAGCTCATCCAGGCTGTCGTTGTAACCGGGAAGGATGAATACCTCGAGCCAAATTTCCCCCTCGAATTCTTTGCGGAAATCAACCAGTCCCTGCAGGTGTCTTTCCACAGTCAGGGAGCTGTGGGGGCGGTTTATTTTTCTGAATGTTTCTTCCGTGGCGGCGTCCAGGGAGGGAAGGACCACCTGGGCTTCTTTCAGCTCATTCCGGACCCTGCGATCTGACAACAGGGTGCCGTTTGTGAGGACGGCAACGGGAATTCCTGGCCGGAGTTTTCGCAGAAATTGGATGAGAGATCCTATTTGGGTGTTTAACGTGGGTTCCCCGGATCCTGAGAATGTGATGTAGTCGGGGTCGGGATTTGACCTGAAAAAGGTGAATAATTCAGCCTGGATTTTTTCCCGTGGAATGTATTCTTTTCGTTCCATCGTGAGGTGGCTGGTCTTTCCGACCTCACAGTACACACAGTCCAGGGAACAAACTTTCCGTGGCACCAGATCCACGCCCAACGACATGCCGAGCCTTCTGGATGGGACCGGTCCGAATAAATACTTGTACATCCGACAATGGGAATGATGGATCCTGCGATAAAGTTAGCCCAAATATTTTGAAATGAACAATGGTTCAATTAAATTTGATTGCCTATTTCGGGACGGGTTCACTGCTGTGGCCGGAATAACTGTCCCGGGCGGAAAGAATCATGACATGAAAAAGATCGGGATCATTATCTGCGGCCGCTACCAGAATTGTGGCGGAGGCAAGTGCCTGCGCGCTCTGCGGGATCATACAGGGGGGTTTTCCAGATACCCTGAAGATGAACCCCTGGAGCTGGTGGGCTATAGCTATTGCGGAGGCTGTCCGGGAGGCAACATCGAATATGTGCCGGCCGAGATGAAAAAAAACGGGGCCGATGTGATCCATCTGGCCACAGGGCTGGTGGTCGGCTATCCCCCGTGTCCACGCATCGACCAGTTCAGGGAGTACATTGAATCGCAGTATGGAATCCCCGTGGTACTGGGGACCCACCCCATCCCCTTAAAGTACCTTCAGGCACATGACCAGCTGTCGTTTTGGCGGCCGTCATTCAGAAAAAGGATCGCCCACCTGCTGGAGGAAGACAGGGCGGTGATGGAGGCCTACAATTAAGGCCGGTCAAACGGGTGGACCATTTACAGCGTAACGGCCCGTCACGACCAGCCCGGTGCCGGGAGACCGCATCCGGATGGCTTCCATCGCCCCATACTCCTGCCTTTGACAAACTGGGCGATAAAGACCTTCCTGCCAGATCCGGCGGCCCTCAGGGCGAGGCCAAAGGCCGCCGTGGTCTTGCCTTTTCCGTTTCCCGTGTATACATTAATAAAGCCTTGCATGGACAGCCGGTTTTTGGTTATGGTGTGGGTCCCATGGCCCCCACGCTCCTATAAATCATTCTTCAGGGTGATGATGATGACCCCATGGCTTCCCGCATCGCCGAATTTTTTCAGGGCAGCCTCGCCTTTAAGGACCTGGATGCTCGCAATGTCTTTTGGTTCAATGAGGCTGATATCTGAAACTTTGCTGTATTCCCCCTTGCGGTCAATATAATAGGCCGGTGATTTATCGGTGCCGGCGCCTGCCGACCGAATGCTGACCACTTCATTGGCTTCATACCGGAAGCCTGCGGGCCTGTCCTGTTGCTTCAATGATTGGAGCAGGGCAACCTGGTCGCTGTCAAGCACCTGGCGGATGGCTAGCAGGTTGTTCATTCGCAGTTTCTTTAACTCATTTTCCAGCCTGAGGACAATATCAATTTGTTCACTTATTCGACGGGTATCGGGTTTCTCTGCGGCCAACAAGACTCTAAGCTGTTCTGTGGCACGGTTTAAATCGTTTCTTTTTCCGGAAAATTCCGGCAGCCCCTCATTGTGAATGGCCTTTATTCGTCCTTCTTGTCTGGCATTTAACCCGATGGCCTCTTTTTGACTGATGACGAAATCTGCCGAAAACAGCAAACCGTGAAAAGGATCCTGGGCGAATGCCCATTGGCCCAGACAGTATACGGTAAAAAGAAGGATGGTTTTTTTCATCAATTGAATCTTTAATGTTCCTCCAGCAAAAATTGGGTTGCCGGTTCCCAGGCGTCCATAGAGGATTCCGCCGAAATTTCAAAATAGGTGGTGCTGTGATGGGTGTCTTCAAACAGATAGAATACGATCTGATCCCTCAGGAGGATCTCTTCATGGTTTTGATGATTGATCAGGAACAGTCCCAGGAGCAGGCTTGCCGCAAGGCCGCTGACCACCGTCCACAATACCATTGTGTTGGTTTTTTTCCGGACGGGAAATTCCGGGACATCCCTTTTGAGGTCGCGGGCTCTCATGGAGGCGAAAAAACCGGCAATCTCAAAATCGTTATTGGTATATTCTGTCTGCATGATGCTTCTGTTTTTCGATAAGCTCCCTGAGCTTTTTCTTGCCCCTGTCATAATGCGTGCTGACTGCTCCGGGGCTGATATTCAGAATCCTTGCGGTTTCTTCCAGGGTTCTGTCATGGTAAAAAACCAGCAGCAGCACCTCCCTTTGCCTGGCAGGGAGTTTTTTAAGAAGGCCTTCATGGAAACCGCCGGAGTCGCTGTCTTCATTGCCGTCCGGGAAATTGTTCAATTCTGAAAATTCCGCAAGGTCCACATGTTTTTGGCTTTTCCGTAATTGCTCCAGGGCCGTGATTCGGATGACAGAGAACAACCAGGTCTTATCGGTGGATTGTCCCGCAAAGCGGGCCTTCCCCTCCAGGATTTTCAGCAGCGCAATGTGCAGCACCTCCCTGGCCATTTCGCTGTCAAACCAACAGCATTGCCTTGCCCATAAATAAGACAATCTGTAATGCTGCTTCAGGAATACCTCCAAATCTTCCTTTGTCATCCTACCAGCTTAGTGTGAGAAACCCCATTCATTTATGACAAACCTGGGAGAAAGTTATGGATTGAAGCGAAGAGGTCTTCACCTTGTTGCAGGAGTTTTTCAGGTCAACCGGTATTTGTCTGCTGGTTTTCGTTACCACCGGGAGGCATCATCCTTTATGTTTTTCCTTAAGAAATTCGATGGTTGAATGCATCAGTTCTTTAAGCTTTATCTGATTGATGTCGGATAGCTTCTTAATGTAAATACAGGCTTTGCCCATTTTAAACTTTCCCAGCTCGCTCAGCAACTCCTCCTGTCCCTGGCATCCTGTGTACACGTAAAGTGAGATCGCCGCTTTTCGGGGTGAAAACCCTACAAGAAACCAGTCCCCTTCCTGGCGACTTCTTTCAGACTTATAGTGGTATTGCCCAAAACCGATGATGGAATCACCCCACATCTTTGGTTCAAAACCAGTTGCTTCCCGCATCAGTTTAAGTATGGCAAAGCTGTCCGTTCTCTTCTGTTCATTATCGGTATAAGCGTTGATAAACGCTTCGACATCTGAGTCATTTTGTTTTGTTTTTAGTGCGGTCATTTCAGTGGTATTAAATGATGAAATCAGTTATTGTCTCCGGGGAGGGTTCCGGTTCAGCAAAAGAAAACCACATTATTAAAATCCTCCCCAAAACGCGTTTAGAGCAAGAAGTAACAGCAAGCCCCCCAAAGTGTACCTGGTCATTCTCTCGGTTGATATTGACATTTTCATTTTGCCGCTGTTGTTATAAAGGTGCCGCCGTTCGAACCAGTTCTGGTGAGATCAATCAGGACCGAGCCGAAATTAATTCCTTTTTACCATGAAAGCAACAGATTGCCTGGGCATACCCGGGCATGCCAGGTGAACAGGGAGGTGGAACGCCCATGTCGGCCTGCGGTTTAATTTATCCGCTCAAACCATACATCCCTTGCCCTGCCCCCTGAAACCCGGAAGCCGGAGATACGGCCCCCGGGTCAAAAACTTCCCCCCGGGGCAAGTTGTACACTTCCTCGTTTCGGTGTGAGTGAACCACGCCCACCTTGCCGTTTGCCGGGTCCGGGAACACAAAACGGGCCTCGCCGTCCGCTGTGACAAACTCCCTGTCCGGTTCTTCCTGATCGGGCCCTCCCTCCAGGTACTCTGCCAGCAAGATATCCGCCCCACCGTGGCATAGCTGAGCACCCGCTTGCGGTAGTTCCCGTCGCGCCCGGCGTAAGAGCAGGCCCTGTTTTTTACGATCCGATCATGGTCGTCTTAGAACAGGGTGTTATGCATGCCCAGGGGTCATTCGCTCCCTATTTCCTCAACGACCTGCGGCGGCTGCCAGGTGTACCCAAGCTGCAGGTTCCAGGAGTTGACGTCCGTCAGGTTCCATACCTTGCTTATCCTGCCTTCCGAAACATGAAAAAAGGACAGGCCGTCTATCTGGATGATGTCGCCCGACGGGCCCCGGGTATGGATCATGAAGCGGCTGCCTCCTCCCAATTCAGGATTGTAGGCCATTTCCAGTAGTTCCACCTTGAATCCGGGATTGGCTTCGTGGATCTGGTTCACATAGGCCATGAAGGCCTCCTTGCCCTTGAAGGTGCTCGCCCGTGTGATTTCAACCAACTCAAAATCAGGCGTAAGGATGTCATCAAAGACATCAAAATTGAGGGTGTTCCACATTTCCACATACTGCATGCCAATCGCCTCATAATCCGTTTGCGGCTGTTCTGCCTGGCAGGCGAAAAAGAGTACAATGGCAGCCGGTATGACCAGCATACTGAAAAATGATTTTGTTTTCATAAGGCATTCCTCCTAGTTTTAAGTGAATCACTTGAATAAGTAGTTCTTAATCGGGTAAGGAAATGGTTTTTATTCCTTGTAAAAATTTGACTTCTTAACCGGACCCCGGGTTGTTCTTGATTACAACCTGAAGGTATAGGTGTATTTCAGCAGCACCGTCCTGCCGGCGGAGCGGGGGAGGCTGGGGTCGAGCCGGTTTATGTCCGTGTTCAGGCCTTCGTCGTAGACGATATACAGGTCGTTTCCCTCCCGGGGATTCAGCCTGAAACGCAGGTTGGCAACGACCCTGTCGATGGCGGTGTTGTATTGTATAAAGGCAGCCAGGGAGGTCTGGGTTGTCAGGGTCATGAGGCCCTTGAACCCGATGATGTGGTTGGTGAAACGCATGTCCCTGTCACCGAATTCCACAAAGTCCAGGTAATAGGTCAAACCAACATCATAGTCGGATCCGATCTTCAGTTTCGGGCCCGCGTAGAATGACATGCGCCATCCGTCAAAAAACCTGCCCGTGGTGGCCGAAAAGGAAGCCGAGAGGTCGCGGGCGACGGAGGTGGAGAACCCGGCCGTGGCATGGGCAAATGAGTAGGCTCCGGCGGGGACACTGGCCTGGTTGTTCCCGAGAATGAGCGTGTGCTGGAGGTTTTCCTGGTACCAGTTCACGGTGAAGCTGCCCCCATACAATGCCTTGGCATTGAAATGCCAGTCCACCGAGGCATTGGTCGTTTCATGAACGCCGGTTGTGGTATTCAGGAAATAATGCCCTGAAAAGCCCAACCTGTGGTACATCAGGAAGCTGTTTGCACCCGGCCACCAGCCATACATTACGGAGGCCGCCGGGCCGTGGAATTGTCTTTTCCTTTCAAATCCGATTCCGGGGTTGTAACCCTCCCCCGCCCAGTGATAGGTCACATCGTAGCCCAGGCCGACCAGGCTGCGGCGCTGCCATTGCAGCAGCAACCGCACCGGTGCCATGTCAAAGGGTCCGCCGCCACCCGCATCCTCAAAGCTTTGGGCCATCCGTACGGTGAAGTATTCATCCCCGCCTGCCCTGAACTGCCCGTCCAGTCCGTACGCCAGGTTCCATGAGCCGTCCGCTCCCAGCCGGCTGGTCACCATGGCGCCCGCATAGGAGTAGGGATTCAGCACATTTCTTTTCAGTCGGATGGCCCCGAAATTTTCCCCGGGATGCTCCCTGAAGGACGCTGTCTGCATGTTCAGCAACCCCACATCCCAGCGGTTGACGCGTCCCGTGATCCTGGTCCCCCCATAAATTCTGACGGCGTTGCCCTCATGCAGGCCTATCCGACGGGAATAAAATAAATTGCTGCCATCCAGGAATGGAAAATCGAACACATCGGCCTTTTCCATGAAGAACACCCTTTTTTCCGGGAAATAGAGGGAATAGCGGGTGAGGTTGATCTTCTGGTCGTCGGCCTCCACCTGGGCGAAATCCGTGTTCACGGTGACATCCAGGGTCAGGTTGTTCGTGAGGCTGTACTTCAGGTCGCCCCCGGCATCCAGCTTGGGCGTGGATTGCATGCCGTAGGCCGTTCCTGCAGTGTTCAGCTCATTCAGCTGGCTCAGGCCGGTAAGCAGGTAGGGGGTGATGTAGAGCGGCCGCCTTGGCTGGAGTCCCTCGAACGAAATCTCCTGTGAAAGAGAAGGCCTCCATTGCGCGGAACCCAGCCTCGGGGATACGGCCGGGAAGGTGGCCATCTCAGGCTTCGCGGGATTCCACCGCATGATGAGAATTCCCATGCTAGTCATGCCTTCCGTTGCCTGGAAACGCAGGCTGGAAAAGGGAATCCTGAACTCTGCCGACCATCCCTTTTCGGTGATGTGGGTCCGGACGTTCCAAAAGGTATTCCAGCTGCTGTTGAAATCGCTGTCCTCGTTCTCGCAATCGTTCTTGATGGTGGCATCGAGGCGCAGTCCGTGGGGATTTGTATAAAACACCACGGCATTCTCCCGGTCGTTGAAAGTGTCGAGAATGAAACCGAAGAAGCAGCTGGATCGTTCGCTGTAGTCCCTCTTCTTGCCGATCGCCCGCAGCTGCCGGATGTCTTTGTAATGCAAATCACAGGAGAGGTAGAAAAATTCGTCATCGTAGGCCGCCTTCACCATGGATGCCTCTGTGGGCTCTTTGCCCGGCACAGGCATGAGCATGACCATCGGAAAGGCGGGAACCATTTGCCAGGCTTCCTCGTCCGGGATCCCGTCAAATACGATGGGCTGTGAAAGCCTGGCAATGGGTATGGGTGCCGCCGGGACATCGTTCTCCTTCCCCTGTGCCATCAGCCAATTCATTGACAACGCAGCGTACAGGATAACGGTGGCCGGAACATATTTCATCTGAATCCTGAATCAAAATGAAAACAGGAGTCTCCCGGGTGGCGGTCCCGGAAAACAGCTTCGCCCCCTCGCCGGGGGAACGCCTGACCTTTGAAAGCGCCCGGCGCCGGGAGAAACCCAGCCAATAGTAACGACCGGCGCGAAGGCAGGCCCGGACCATTAATGCATCAAACCGTCAATAAACAGGAACTGGGGTTAAACAAACGTATGAAAAGTTACGACATTTTTGAATGCGGGGAGACATTGAACGAAATTTAATTTTCAGTCCCCCCCCTTGCTTGATCAAAGCCCGCCAGCGGGCAAATCCGTTTTTGTGCGCAACAATCCAGCCCAATGCTTGTGGGGCATGCCTTTAGCATTGGAGATCAGCAGGTTTTATATTTGGAAGGTTTGATTTAACAACTTATTAAATCATTATCTTTGAATTTATAGAGTTCAGACTCGGTTACCCCTTTGATTTCATCATTTTGCAATGTATTTTCATCGGGAAGATGGGACATCCCTGAATGGCATTTCTCGCTGTCTTTTGTGAGTGCGTTGCAGGGTAAATGATTTTGAAATTCCCCTATTCGGACAATGCAAAGAAGAAAACTGTTCTTCAATTACAAGCTGCTGGTCTGGATGCTGCTGATCATCGCCCTGATCATGGGGGGCGGCTACCTGGTCATTGCTTACGCCTATAATCTTCAAAAGAATACGGAACAACGTATAGATGCCGCCCAGCAAAAGGTGCATGTCGCGCGTGCGATGGAAATTGAGCTGGTACGGTTGCGCGGGTTTACCCTTACATACCTGGTTCACAAATCCCGGCAGTGGCAGGACTCGATCACCGCCCGGGAGATCCAGTTTATCATTTACCTTGAAAAAGCGAGGCTTAACGCGACTTCTCCGGAGGAGGTGGCCCTCATTCAGCAGATCTCGGGTTTGTTCTCCAATTACGAGAGAAGCATATACACCGCCACGGACCTTGTACGCGGACACCAGGTAAGCAGGGCCAACGCATTGATTATGTATGCAGGAAAGGATTTGCTGGATACCATACATGAAAAAAGCCGGCTGTTGATTGGGATGAACCGCCTGGAAGAGGACTCCTATGAATCAGATATTGTGCAGGCCAATACGATGATCATCAGGACAATGATATCGCTGGGGCTGGGAGGCATTCTGGGTGGTTTGCTGCTGGGCTGGATCATTTCACGCATGGTGCTTAATCCCATCAACCAGCTCATTTTACAGGTGCGGAGTGCATCAGGCGGGGCATTTCTCGAAAAGCTGGAAATACCTGAGCACGGAGACCTGGAGGAGCTCGGCGAACGGATAAAAGCGCTTATTGACCGGATCAACCTGGCCCGGGAGGCTCTTGATAAAACCAAACAACTCCTTCAATACTCCAATAAGTATGCTGCACTGGGCAAAGTGGCCCCTACTGTGGCACATGAAATCAGAAATCCCCTGGCCGCCATCAAAATGCTTGTTTATTCAATGAAGGAGGACCCGGGTTTTCCGGAACCATTCCGTCCTGATCTTGAGATTATCTCAAGCGAGATCAACAGGATGGATGATTTCATCAGAAACTTTCTCAAATTTGCCCGCCCTCCAGAGCCTGTATTTACCCTCCTGGATCCGGTGGTCGTTTTGCAGGAAGTGGTTAATCTGCTTAAACCCAGGTTCAAAAGCAGCATGATTCAATTGTTCGACAGTACCGCTGAAGCAAGGGCGATGGTACTGGCCGATTCCAGCCATATGAAACAGCTCTTTATGAACCTGCTCATCAATGCCATTGAAGCCATGCCGGATGGGGGCGATCTGGTGTTGTCCACGTCTTTTCAATATGCCCCGGATTCCGCAACAGGAGTATCCGACAAAAAATACCTTCAGATCCATGTGGCAGACACCGGACAGGGAATACCAGAAAAAATTATGGCCAGGCTGTTTGAACCCTTTATAAAAGGCAGCGATCATGGTGTGGGGATAGGTTTGTCCATTTCACAAAATATTGCCAATACCCACCATGGCTGGATAGAGGCCAAAAACAGGACAGATGCAAAAGGCGCTGTTTTTACCATAAATTTACCTGTTCCCAATCATTCATAAACTCCCTGTGAGATGCATAAAATTCTCATTGTTGATGATGAAAAGAGCGTAAGATATTCTTTCAGTAAAATTCTTAAAACCGGGAAGTACGAGCTTTTTGAAGCCGAAAATTATGATGCGGCAATGGAGGTATTCCATGCCGTTCAACCTGATCTGGCCATTGTGGATATTGAAATGCCCGGGAAAACGGGTTTGGAACTTCTGAAAACCTTTAAAAAAATTTCGCCACAGACGCCGGTCATTATTGTCACGGCTTTTGGATCGGGAGACAGGGTGATCAGGGCGATGAAATACGGTGCCTTTGAATACATTGAAAAGCCCT
>Ga0334900_1000724_pt1 | contig 44017 bp, 36 predicted proteins | sample GraSluR3_MG_2_FD_207231 | JGI IMG/M metagenome (GOLD analysis project Ga0334900, IMG submission 207231) | Sludge microbial communities from methane-producing bioreactor in Wageningen University, Netherlands - Granular Sludge_31_08-R3 | ecosystem: Engineered > Bioreactor > Anaerobic >... | reverse complement strand
TGTGGTGTCGAACCACAACAATTTTTAGCCAAGAACTTCACTCAGGCTCATAATTACCCGAAGAGAAAATGGCAACATAGACACACTTTTTTGAATAGTACCACAACTTGTTACGAGCCAGCCAAGAATAATGCGATGAATAATGCAGGTTAATAAAACATAGGCTAGTTTAGACCGGCTTTTGATTAGCTTAAACTTATTGTTTATTCTCTATATATTGTAAAAAAGACAATATATGTTTCGGGTCAATATCTCTAACAATAATTGTTTTGGTACTGTCTAAAATAAATGAACGAGGAGTTTTTGACGTACCGTAATATATAGTAGAAATAAGAGAATCATCATTTAAATTAATAAATTTATCTTCAAAATCTGTAATTGATTTCAGCCAATGTTCTTGGTCTGTTCCTACATATATCGAAATTATTTCAACTTGATATTGCTTTAAATCATCATAAACCTCCAGTATTTTCTTAATTCCATCGGTACAGTACTTGCAATCAGGCTCCCAAAACCACAATAATGTATATTTAGAATCAATACTATGCAATTTATACTCCTTATTCTCTGTTGTTTTTAACTCAATATCAACAGCAGAATTACCTACTAAATTAAATCTCATTTCATCAGCTTCTGCTTTTAGCCGTTCCAATGTTGACTCATCAACCCATTCGTATTCATTTTGTAAAAAGTATTTATCTACTAAATACACAAAAAGAAACTCCATTCCTCTATAAGGGGGTTTTGCATAATATGCTGATAAATAAGATATTACGTATTTAAAAACTTCGGGATTTGCTTCAGACTTATTTATTAAAAAATCTAAATTATTGTATGCAGAATCAGGGGTTTCTTGATATGTATTAACAAAATAAGTACAGTATTCTTTTATTAACCTATCGAAAACAAATTCCGGTGTTCTAAGAATTCTATCGTCTGAAAAATCGACTCTATCGAAATAATGAGTTTTATAAAACTGATAATAAGCTCCCGGTTCGGAATATTTTAAGTGCCGCGAATCTTCCAAGAATTCCGGTTGCAACATCATTCTTATCATTTTCGAAAGAAATGTATCATCATCCAGCTCTAAATACTTTCGATAAATAGCTTCTCTGTCAATATTAAGCATTTCAATTTCCCTCTTAACATAATCGGCAGAATCCTTTTGTCCTGCGTATTCAAAATATTGACGTTGCATATCGAGGTTCGATTTTTTCAAGCTTATGCTTGCAATTTCTCGCTGCATTGGAACAAAATAATCTTCGTAATCAAGATTTTCTATTGTTAATTCTGACAAAACATTGTTTAGGTCTGTTTTAATAACAAATTCCTGATCGTCTAATAACAAAAACTCGATACGCGTATGTGGTGGTAATACTACAAAATATACACCTTGTTTTAAATCTTTATCATCTTTAAACTGTGCATATCCATTATTATTGGTATAAGTAGTATCTATAACTTCGAAATTAGCCCCATAATAAACTCCTAAATACAATCTGTTGTTAGGAAAATTTTCAATATGTAATTCAATATTATATGCAAACAAAGTGTTTACAAACGTTACAGACGCAAATAAAACTGCGAAAACAATAATTCTTTTCAATATTTCGATATAAGAATATTTAATGGTTTATTGTTTTTGTTTTTCGTGTTCGAGACGTTTTCTGTGAAATTCAAGAAAATCAGTAATTGAATCTACATCAATTCTTTTAGCAATAATGTGCTTTTCTTTATCGAGAATAAATATTACAGGTGTACTAAAAATATCGTAATAATTTCTAAAATTTGTGTGTGGATATGGTCCGTCCCATACATTATACCAACCTTCACCTATCATATCTTTGTCGTTTATAAATTCGATCCAATGCTCTTTGTCGTATTGAGTATAAACTGCAAATACCTTTACATTTTCGTGTTGTAATGTATCTTGCCAAAGATTAAACAACTTGGGCACTTGTGTTTTACAATGTCCGCAATCGGGTTCATAAAAAACTAATACCGTAAAGTCAGCATCTACAAGGTGAAGCGACATGTATTGAGAATCGTATGTTTCCATTTTTCGCAAATCGGGGGCTACATTACCTATAATATTTGGTGAAATTTTCATTACCCTCTCGGTTAGTTTCGACATAAAAGTGCTATCTACCCAATAAGCTTTTCCACTTAAATACCAATCTTCGGCAAGTCTTACAAAAACTTTATCGAAGCCCATTACTCTACTTGTTTCAAAATAATTAAGTAAATGAGCTGCAACAAATCTAAACATTAATGTATCTCCACCTTCGTAAGCTTTCTGTATAACAATATTTGCTTGATTTATTAATGAATCCGGCTCGGGAACAACAACATTTTTAAAGAAATAATTAAGTTTACCTTCAAAAATTGGGGTCTTTAACAATCCTCCTTCCGAAAAATCAACATTATCGAAATAATGCTCCTTGTAATATCTCCATTGAAAAGTACTATCTGTAATATTACCTTCATCGTCTCGTGGTGGCTCAGGAACATCTATTTCAACCATTGAGTTTAGAACTTTAGCAAAAAAACTTTCAGGACTATTAGCAATTACTTCAAGCATATATTGCTTACGTTTTTCTCCATTTTCAATAATTTTATTTCTTATAATTTCAACAGAATCAGGATTTTCTGAGTGCTTGTTCATTAATTCGTCCAATTCCATTCGTTCTCTGTTTAAAACTGCCATTTCACGTTGATAATCATTAAAAATAAGATTCTCTTTGCAGCCTTTTACTTTCATGTTTTCCACATAATTTTCCGTATCGGTTTCAAGACTAAACTCCATATCATCACCAATTAAGCATTCAAAATAAGTATTATTTAGCGATGGTAGAATTATTATATAAATACCTTTATCTAAATCTTCTTTACCTTCAAAATGTGCCCAACCTTTACTATCAATATGTGCAGTATCAACTACATATTTCTTTGAACCAAAATGATGACCTAACATCATTGTACTATCGTTAACACCATTTACCTTTACTTTTATGCTGTATTGTGCAGTAGAAATATTTACTGCTAATAGAAAAAGCAACAAACCTAAAACTAATCCATGAAATTTCATAATTACCCCTTTTCAAAAATATTAAAATACAAAACTATCAAACTTAACGTAAAAAATTAAAAACAGTTGTATGAAAAAATTGTTTTTTTTCAAAATTCGTGCCATCAGAAATTATCGTACCAACTTCTACGTTTCGATAGTTTCAAATCTTGTAAAATAGCTGACTTAACATTAATTTGGAAAGTATAAGACTTATGGATTCCAAACGGGATTAATCTTAAACTAGCTTCCCAACAATGTAAATCTCTGTAAACGTCTATTACAGTATAAGTTATTTTATTATTAGCAAAATCCCAACCTGATGACATTCTAATCTTCCATTTGGCAGTAAGGTTCAATTCTCCGGAAAACTGTAATGTCTGAGTTATTATTTTTTCATCATAAGGTTTATCGTATCGCAAATTGTAACTTACTCTAATATTCCAAGGGACATCAAAATCCACATATGCATCGGGATATCCGTAAAGCATAGCAGTTTGGTTTTCGTCCTTGTTTTTACTACTTCTAGGATTTAACGAAAAACTTGTTGACAAACTTGCACTAGTAATTCTGAATAAATTTCCAGTTTCGCTAAATTCTGATTTATTAATACGCTTATAAATATCATTATATGGATCTTTTGCAATAGCATACGGATCGAAAATACTATTAAATGACAATTCAAGTTTACCAATTCTTGTTCTTCCGCTCATATTTACCGGCGACCAATTAAGAGAATCGGCCATAATATTATAGTTTGTAGAAAAATTAAGGCTTTCCAAAATTTTAATTTTTTTATTTCCGGTAACGGTATCGGCTCTATTTCTAACTTTTGTTTCTAAATTATTTGCAATATTAAACGAAACCGACCCTGCCCCACCTCTAGTTGGAGAACCGTAAGGAGCTCCTTCATAAATAGAGTAGATATAACTCACTGTGTCATATTGTCCTGTATTTGTATTATACTGAATACGGTCATATTCATCGTAATAACCATAATTAGGGGTACCAAAATCAGGACGATATTGAAAACTCACACTTGGTGTTAAAACATGCCTAATAGCATACAAAGGTCCTTTTCTAAATTGTGCCAATCCATACAATTTAGTGTTTAAACTTGCACCTGCATTATAGTCCCAAGCTCTCGAAAATCCTGATTGATAATCATTTATGGCAATATTTTCGGTGGTATCCCAATGCTTATTCAAAGTTTTTGTGTACCATCGCTCGGTATAAGTAAAACTCGGCGATAAACTAAAAAATTTAAGTATTTTAATTGACGTGTTAACAGGAATAGTGTGCTTGATGCCATTATTAAAGTCTGTCCAAACCGAAGTAAGAATAGAATCTTCTTTTGTATTTAATTGGTTTGTTAACAATGCCGAATAACTAATTCCAATTATTTCATACCATTTTGCTCCACCAACAGGATTTTTTCGTTTAAAAGGATAAATCCTGCTCATATTAAATGATACATCGGGCAATGTTAAATTAACACTACTGTCGCGGCTATTTTGTGTTTGCCGTAATGCAGCAGTAAGACTAAAAGGTGAATTTGGCCAAACCTTACTATATGATATACTCGACTGTTTATTGTTTTGCATAAAATTGGTAGTAGAATATGCATTATATCTATCGTATGCACTTGAACTAATATTAACATCTGCAGAGAAAGTACTATTTGGGCGTGCTTTAGGGTCTTGAGTATGTCGCCAAACAATTCGGTATAAATTATTTGAACTATAATTGTCAAGACCTTCGTAACCTATTTTATTTACATTATAACTGGCATCAAGATAACCGTTCATTTTATACCTCAATTTATAATTTACACGAGAACGAACTGCCCAACTTCCTTTAGTATATATATCACCTGTAAGCCTAAAATCAACATAATCGTTTATAGCCCAATAATAACCTCCATTCCGCAAAAAGAACCCTCTATTGACCTCTTCGCCAAATTCCGGCATTATTACTCCCGAAGTACTTCCTTTTTTATTGGGAAAAAATCCAAAAGGCAAGCCAAGAGGCGTTGGAATATCTTCGATAACAAGAAAAGCAGGACCAGAGACTATTTTATCGTCAGGAATTACAATTGCTTTACTTATCTTAAAATAAAAGTGTGGATGCTCTAAATCACATGTGGTAAATTTACCGTCAGTTAAATGCACTTGGTCATTTGGGTGTTTCTTTGTTTTACCACCATGTAAATAGCTTCCGTCCATGTCGGTAGTTACCTCTTTAATTAAACCCTTTTTTGAACGAAAATTGTAACGTATTGTATCGGCATCAAAAGTTTCTTCGCCTTGTGTAAAAATTGGTTTTCCTTGCACTACTCCGGCAGTATCGGTAACTCCATGTGCGTACACTTCGTTTTGCCCAAAATCCATCATAATATATTCGGCAGTTAGTGTAATATCGCCATATACAACTTTAGCCTCCCCATACAAATATGCTTTCTGTTCTACTAAATCAAAAAAGCTGGAATCTAAAGCATTATAAAACACAGGGTTATCAATATCATTTTTTTTGGGGGGAATATTAATAATGGTATCCGGTTGAACAATATTGCTATTAATACTATCAATTTCTTGAACAACAGTATCAGAAATATTTTCGTTATCAATAGTATCTGGTATAACTGATTGCTGAAAAACAGCATTTTTTGTGCTTTTATATGTGGCATAATCATTGCCTGCTATGCTTTCAGTAACCAAAAATAGAGGGATGAAAACAAGCAGAAGCCTTAATAATGAATTAATTAATCGTAATATTATGAAATTCTCGTACAAAAGCTTTAAATTTACGTCCAAAACTAAACAAAAAAAGCTATCTGTCAATAAAGGAAAACAGGCAATGTCAAGAAATATTTTTCAAATAACTATTTTACTTGTATTATTTACGTTTTTAATACAAGGATTAGTAAGTGCTCAAAAGAGTGATTATCATATCCGTAAGGTAGTTATTGACCCCGGTCATGGTGGCAAAGACCCTGGGGCTGTAGGTAAAATTAGTAAAGAAAAAGATTTGGTATTGGCTATATCCTTAAAACTGGGCGAATTAATTGAAACAAACCATAAAGATGTTGAGGTAATTTACACAAGAGATACTGATAAATTTGTTGAATTACATAAAAGAGCTGCATTAGCAAACGAAGTGGAAGCAGATATGTTTATTAGTGTACATGTAAACGCAATAAGTGGAGTAAATGCATATGGTGCCGAGACCTTTGCAATGGGCTTACATGTATCTGAAGAAAACTTAAGAGTAGCAAAATTAGAGAATTCTGTTGTACTTCAAGAGGATAATTACGAAGACAATTATCAGGGATTTGACCCAACCAGCCCCGAATCTCATATCATTTTTTCACTTTACCAAAATGCATACCTAGAACGTAGTTTATCACTTGCTCAAAAAATGCAATACTATTTTAAAACAGAAGCAAAAAGATACGACAGAGGTGTAAAACAAGCGGGATTTCTTGTATTGTGGAGAACTTCGATGCCTTCGATTTTAGTTGAGTGTGGGTTTATTAGTAATCCTGAAGAAGAAAGATTTATGAATACTACCGAAGGGCAAGAAAAACTTGCTAATGCAATATATTATGCATTCAGAGATTATAAAACAGCTTACGAAAACCAAGGTAAAGAAATTGGCGCAAACAACGATGACGAGCAAAATACAACCAATAATTATCAGACTGATGAAACTCATATCAATAACACAATTGAAGAAAACACAACAGAACAAAGTCAAGATATAGAAAAAGACATAAATGAACAACTTGTATGGCCGGCTGCACGAATATATTCAATTGAAGATATTCCAGAAGGAGTAATATTTGGAGTTCAGATTAAATCATCTCAAAACAAGCTTCAGGAAAATGATAATATTTTTGAGTTAAATAAAGATATATATATGTATTTTCATAATGGTCTTTACAAATATTTTGTGGGTGCAACTAATAGTTATGATGATATTATTAAATTGCAAAATGATTTGCGAAATACATATAATGACTGTTTTATTATTGCCTTTAAAAACGGACAAAGGATAACGATAAAACAAGCAAAAAAAGAACTTAATTAGATATGGCAAAATCAAAAAAAAGGTATATCTTATATGGTTTCATGGCTATAATAATAATAGCTATAAGTTATTGGGGAATTAATTACCTAAAAGGTATTGGGCTATTTAGCGATAGAAATGTTTATTATATTAAATACGACAGAATCGACGGTTTAGATGTATCTAGTGCTGTTACAGTTAACGGATATAAAATTGGTCAAGTAACAGAAGTTAATCTAAACGATGATTTAAAAAGTTTAACTGTAAAAATAGATGTAAGTAGCGATTACAATATCCCCGACAGTAGTGTTGCCGAAATATATAGCATGGACTTAATGGGTACTAAAGGAATACAATTAGTTTTAAGCGACAAAGAGACATTTCACAAGCAAGGCGATTTTTTAATAGGTTCTATTGAAGCGAGTCTAAAAGACCAAGTAAGCATGCAAATGCTACCTATTAAAAATCAAGCCGAAGATTTAATGAAAGAACTTCAAAACGTAATTGAAATAATTTCTTATATTTTTAATGATGAAACCCGCGATAATCTTGATAAGAGCTTTGCAAGCATAAAAACAACTTTAGCAAATTTAGAATCTGCTTCATTTGAGTTAGACACATTATTAATTAGCGAAAGACAAAGACTTGCTAACATCATTCTAAATATTGATAATATTACCACAACACTATCGGGCAGTAGCGAACAGATGACAAACATATTAAGCAATCTTTCTGATTTTAGCGATACATTAGCAGCGGTTGATTTAGCTCAAACTATTAAAAGTGCCAACGACGTCTTAGCCAATCTCAACAGTATTACAACAAAGATTAATAGCGGAGAAGGAACTTTAGGGAACTTGCTTTACAACGATACTTTGTATCAAAATCTTGAAAGGACTAGCAGAAGCCTCGACAAACTGCTAACCGACATAAGATTAAATCCTCGTAAATACATCAATTTTAGCGTTATAAGTTTTGGCAGAAGCATTAGCGTAACCAACGAAGATGATTTGTCGCCAAGAGACAAAAAATACCTTGAACGACAAAGAAAAAAGAACGAAAAAAAGTTTGAACGACAAACAGAAAACGATGCTCAATCACACCTAAAAGATGATTTCATTAATGATAGTTTTTATTTTATCGAAATAAAACATTCCGGAACTAAAATAAATGCAGAGGTTTTTAAAAATAAAAAAGAAGTGTTTGAATATTTCGACAGTAGCGGCTATCATTACTTTACAGCATTGCATTACGACAATAAAAACTCTATGGCATTATTAAGCCTTTATCAACCTGAATATCCCGATTCTCGAATTGCTGCTTTTATTGATGGAGAGTTAAAATACAATTAGATTAAAGCATTGTAATTAGGAATTTCTTCCATAAAATTCCAGACACGAGCCATTTCGCTAGTATAATGAATACAATAGTGGTTCATCCCATTTGTAATTAACAAATACTCCACATCAAGGCATTGATTGTATGAAATAATTTGATCGAAAACAGAACTAGTGAGCTTTACTGTGGGAGCTTTGCATTCAATAATCATAATAGGCTTGTTAGCTTTGGAATAAATTACAGCATCGTATCTTCTTAATTGTTTATTTACCACAATACTTTTTTCTACTGCAATTAAATTTTGGGGATAATCATAATTATTGATTAAAAAATGCAATAATTGTTGACGCACCCACTCTTCGGGTGTAAGTAGTACAAATTTATTCCGAAAAACATCAAACACTCTAAGCTTGCTATCTTCTTCTTTAGTTCTTAACTGTGTTAATGGTAAATTTAGCTCAAACATTAAGGCTTGCTTAATTGCATTAAAAAATCAACACATGTAGCATCATCAGGTGCTCCTTTAAACCAAACACTCATAAGTGTATCGTTAATTAACTGATAACTAATAGTTTTCGGAAAATCGGGATGTTTATTTTCCCAAACCCAAACATTATTTGTAATCTGTATTGGCAAATATCCTGCTCTTACTCGTGCATTATTCATCATAGCATTCATAAAATAGCTTGGTTTACCTTCGTAGCACCTTATCTCCATACCTTCAAAAAATATGGTATCATTTCCAAAAAGACGATATGTTCTACCAACTAAAATACTATCGCTACTTAATTGCCACTCCTCGTAACTTAAGCCTTCGGTATTTTCGATCTCCCATGTACCTTCCAGAAAAAACGGAAAATCCTTGCATTGAGCAAAACTTAAAGAAGAAATCAAATTAAACAATAATAGAGGAACAATTACAAAAAATAATTTTTTCGATAAAAGATTGGCAAATCTTATGTGCAATATTTTGTCACATAAATTCATACATAAGTCTTTTCTTTATTCTAATTACCTATACCTTGATCGTTGTAATATACTTGAAAAACGCCACTAGTTACACTAATTGTTTGGCTACTATTATCAATAAAATTAAAGAAAAAAGTTCCTGTTATTCTTCTTTCTTCAAAATTATGGGTACCTATTGTAAGAGAACCATTACTTGCCGGATATGTATAGAAACCTTGCTGAAACAAACCATATATTGGACCATCTGAAGAAATTTGATGTATTCCTGAAGCCACAGTTACAGGAAGTACTAATTTCAAGCTTTCCCAATTTTCAGGATAATCTGCTGTTATAATTATCGCTGTATCGTTTTTAATTGCCGACACATTTTGTGGAATCCAATTTTCCCCTGCGATTTCAGCAGTTAAGGTACTTTGATATACTGTTGTATCAATGGTATTAATAAATTTATATGGAACTTTTGTAAATACTCCGTCAGTAATATTTTTAAAAGAACCATCGGTTGAACGAAATGCTTTAAAATTAAATATTCCACTAATTGTTCGAGTTTCCTCATTTATCGAACTAATTAACACATTACCTGAACCTTGAGTACTACCACTTGTTGAATAAATTGCCGCTCCTGTACTCATATTTGGGATGTATTTTCCTTCGTGTCCGGTAAATTCATTAAGATTATATTCTCCTTTTTCTCCTGCTCTTATTACAAGTTGAATAGTTTGTCCATTTGCAGAAGTACCATAAATTGTAATACTATTTTCCGAAATTCTTGCATTGGGTGCAGGGCATCGCCAATTTGTAGAATTAACCATAGCAGTCATAATTGGACGTGAATCATTACTACTATTTCCTCCACCACATGATGTTAATAAACCCATTAACACTAACAAAACAAATAATATTGATGCTATAAAATATCTTTTCATATTCTTATATATTAATTGAGCAAATTTAACATAAGCTGATAAATAAAAAAACTTTTTAAAAACGGTTTTAATCTTTTGTTGTTCATGTCGGTGCTTTACTCTATTTTTGCAAGGTAAAATTAATAGACGTAATTAAAATCAAAAGGTTGACTAAACATATAATATGGGATTAAATTGTGGAATAATAGGGATAGCCAATTGTGGTAAAACGACATTGTTTAATTGTATGTCGGAAGTTAAAGCAGAAACAACAAGTTTTGCGTTTTCGAGTAATAAATCAAATATAGGAATAATAAAAGTTCCAGACCCAAGACTATATGAACTTGAGCAGTATCAGGAAACCGAAAAAATTGTTCCTGCCACAATAGAAATTGTTGATATTCCGGGTATGGCAAAAGGCTCCAGTAAAGGCGAAGGTGTAGGGAATAGTTTCTTAAGTGATATTAGAAATGCTGATGCATTGATTCACGTTTTAAGATGTTATGATAACGAAGAAATGCCACATATCGACGGGTCGGTTGACCCTGTACGAGATATGCAAACTATCGATTTAGAATTGCAGGTAAAAGACCTTGAGTCTGTTCAGAAAAAAATTATTCGAATGGAAAAAATTGCTAAATCAGGCGATAAAGATGCTAAACATGCAATAGAAATACTCAAAATATACGAAAATCATCTCGAAAATATGGGTAATGCACGTACAGCACCTGTAAAAGAATCTGATCAAAAATATATAGATGATATTTTTCTTCTGACTGCAAAACCTGTTATGTATGTTTGTAATGTTGCCGAAGAATCCATTACAGATGGAAACAAATATACAAAAGCAGTAGAAGAAGAATTAATAAATACAAATGAAAAGGCATTGGTAATTGCTGCTGAAATTGAATCAGAAATTGCCGAACTTAGTATAGACGAAAGAGCAGATTTTTTAAAAGACTACGGACTCTCTGAACCAAGCGTCGACAAGATTATTCGTAAAGCCTACGACATGCTTAATCTTCAAAGTTTTTTTACAGTAGGACCAAAAGAAATCAAAGCATGGACAATAAAAAAAGGGATGACAGCTCCCGAAGCTGCAGGAACGATTCATAGTGATTTGCAAAGGGGGTTTATTCGTGCCGAAGTAATGTCTTACGAAGATTTTGTAAAATATGGTTCAGAAAAAGCTGTAAAAGAAGCCGGAAAATTTAGATTAGAAGGGAAAAACTATATTGTAAACGAAGGCGATATTTTACATATTAGATTCAATGTTTAAATAAGATTATATTATGCAAAAACCATCAATACCAAAAGGAACAAGAGATTTTAGCCCTGCAGAAATGCAAAAAAGAGATTATATTTTCAATACAATACGAAATGTTTTCAAACTCTATGGTTTTCAATCTATTGAAACACCGGCGATGGAGACACTAAATACACTTTTAGGTAAATATGGAGACGAAGGCGATAAATTACTTTTTAAAATTCTAAACTCAGGAGATTTTTTAAAAAAGGCTGATAATGAGGCGTATAGCAATATTGATAGTCCAAAATTTGCAAATTCGGTATCAGAAAAAGGCTTGCGATACGACCTTACCGTTCCATTTGCCCGATATGTTGTACAAAACCGAAACAATATAACTTTCCCGTTTAAACGATACCAAATACAACCGGTATGGCGTGCAGATCGACCTCAAAAAGGAAGATTTAGAGAGTTTTATCAGTGCGATGCTGACGTTATTGGAAGCAACTCCCTACTAAACGAACTAGAACTTATTCAAATTATTGACGGAGTTTTTGATAAACTTAATCTTAATATTGATATAAAACTGAATAACCGTAAAATCTTAAGTGGCATAGCCGAAATAATTGGTAAACCCGAATTATTAATCCCAATTACTGTTGCTATCGACAAACTTGATAAAATCGGAGAAGAAAAAGTAATGCAAGAACTTAGCGATAAGGGATTAAATAATAAAGATATTGAAACAATTCGACCAGTTTTGTTTCTTAAGGGTAAAAACGAAGAAATACTTAAATCTCTTAGAGATGTACTTGCTAAATCAGAAATAGCTCTAAGCGGCATTGAAGAGATGGAAGAAATATTTGCACTTATTAGTAATGTTTCTGTAAAAGCCAAGATATCTCTTGATCTTACTCTAGCTCGTGGGCTAAACTACTATACTGGTACAATTATCGAAGTGCAGTCGCTTGAAGCAAATATAGGAAGTATATGCGGAGGTGGTCGATACGACGATTTGACGGGTATTTTTGGGCTTAAAGATGTATCGGGTGTCGGAATATCTTTTGGAGCAGATCGCATTTATGAAGTTATTAAGGAACTTAATAAATTCCCAACAGATAATACGGAAAGCCTTGCAATTATGTTTACAAATTTTGGCAAGCAGGAAGCAAAATACTGCCTACCGTATTTAAACCAGCTTAGACATAGTAACATTCCAGCAATGATTTTTCCTGATAGTATTAAAATATCTAAACAACTTGATTACGCAAACAAAAATAATATTCCATTCGTAATACTAGCCGGTGAAAGCGAAATGCAAAATCAGACATTTACCGTAAAAAATATGATTGAAGGAACACAGAAAAGTGTATTAGCCAATGATTTATTAACAAATTTATACAAATAATAATTGTTAGTATGTAGTAAAAAAATGCTTCTCAATTGTACCTCATGCTCACATTTACGAGATGCAGAACTAAAATTATAAATAACAAAGCACAATAAATAATAAGTGAAAAATATCAAATGAAAATCACGAAAACTATTTTAACAAATAAAAAAGCATAATTACATTCATCATTTTACATTTTCACATCTAACATCACCACATCATAACATTTGACATCACTACATTTTACATCACTACATTTTACATCTTAACATTTGACATCACCACATTTGACATCACTACATTTGACATCACTACATTTGACATCACCACATTTAACATCACCACATTTCACATTAAACATCACCACTCTCTACCCCACTCTATCCTGTGCAAACAACTCTTTAGCTTCCTGCTTTTCTAATTCAATAATAGTAAAAACCCCAAGTGCCGTGCCTAAAGGAATATTAAAACACTCTAAAGCCGCAATTACAATACAAAACACTCTGTTTTTCTTCTTTTGCATAAAAATTCCACACAGAATTTTAAGTACTGAACTAATCAAAATAATTACTAAAACAATAAGAGCTAAAACCATAAAAAAACCTCCGATGAACTTAAAAGCCATTTCATCATCTCCTGAAAAAGCAATATCATCTGAGGCAAATACAGCACCTAAGATAAAATAAACCACAAATGCTATTAAAGCCGACAAAATGTTTAATCCTGCCCATACATATTGAAGAATTGCTAGGGTATTAAGATTACGAGCCACTTTTTGATAATTTTCTTCCATAACTATGATTTTTTATTTAAGCAAATATATTAAAAATATCATTATCGTGTATTACTTGCAACAAACTACTATAAATCAAATAATTGGAGCTATTAGGTCAGAATAATAATAGTACATGTTACATAATAGTTTTAACAATATAAAAAACTTCAGTTTATTTTATAATTTTGTTCAAAATCTAAAGTATTGTTAAGTATAATAAAATATAATAGTTATGAAAAAAGTTTTAGTTGCCACAGAAAAACCATTTGCTAAAGAAGCAGTGGAGCAAATTAAAAAAATAGGCTCAGAAGCCGGTTACGAAATTGTATTATTAGAAAAATATAGTACAGTAAACGACTTATTAATTGCTGTTACCGATGTCGAAGCGATGATTATTCGTAGCGACAAAGCCACTCGTGAAGTAATCGAAGCCGGTAAAAAACTAAAAATAATTGTTCGTGCAGGTGCTGGTTACGATAATATTGATTTACAAGCAGCAACAGATAATAATGTTGTAGCAATGAATACACCTGGGCAAAACTCAAACGCTGTTGCCGAACTAGCTTTAGGCATGATGGTTTATCATGCAAGAGGATTCTTTAACGGCAAATCAGGTTCCGAACTAAGAAACAAATCACTAGGTATTCATGCATATGGTAATGTTGGTCGCTATGTTGCCGAGATAGCAAAAGGCTTTGGAATGAAAATTTATGCTTTTGATCCATTTGTAGAAAAAACAACAATAGAAAAAGACGGTGTAAATGTGGTTGATAGCGAAAAGGAACTATACAAGACATGCCAGTATATTTCGCTTCATATTCCTGCTAACGACAAAACAAAAAACTCAATTAATTATAATCTTCTCAATGAAATGCCAAAAGGTGCTGTATTAGTTAATACAGCTCGCAAAGAAGTTATTGATGAAGAAGGTTTATTAAAATTAATGGAAGAAAGAAACGATTTTGCTTACCTAAGCGATATTGCTCCCGATAATGCAGAATTACTAAAAGAGAAGTTCGCCGACAGAGTTTTCTTTACTCCTAAAAAAATGGGAGCTCAAACTGCCGAAGCAAATATTAATGCAGGTATTGCAGCAATTAATCAGATAATTGCTTTCTTAGAAAAAGGAGACACTAAGTTTAAAGTTAATTAATAATTTATTTAATAATAATAGAAAGTAAATAATATGGCAATTGTAAAACCATTCAAAGGCTTGCGTCCACCTAAAGATATTGTTGACAGAGTAGCATGCCTACCATACGATGTAATGAATAGTACCGAAGCAGCAAAAATGGCTGATGGAAAACCTGAATCGTTGCTCCACGTAACTAAAGCAGAAATTGATTGTGAACCAGGTATAGATACTCATAGCGAAATTGTTTATAATAAAGCTGTTGAAAACTTTAAAAAAATGCAGTCAAATTCTTGGCTAGTCGAAGACGATAAATCAAAATTCTATATTTATGCTCAACGAATGGACGAACACATACAGTATGGTATTGTTGGCTGTGCGTCTTCGGTTGAATATTTTGAAGGTAAAATTAAGAAGCATGAACTTACCAGACCCGACAAAGAAGAAGACCGGATGACTTTAACTAAATATACAAATGCTAATATTGAACCTGTGTTTTTTTCTTACAAGGCTATTGCTGAAATAGATAGCATTATTGATAATATCGTAAAAACCCAAAAGCCGGAATACGACTTTATAGCAGATGATGGCTTCGGTCATCAATTTTGGGTGATCGAAGACGATAATACAAATATACAGATCGAAAAACTATTTGCCGAAAAAGTACCTTGTATGTATGTTGCCGACGGGCATCATCGCACTGCTGCTGCAAGCCGAATTGGTAAAGAAAGAGCCGAAAATAATCCAAATCATACGGGTCAAGAAGAGTATAACTTCTTTATGGCTGTTATTTTCTCTGATCATCAACTAAAAATAATCGACTATAATCGTGTGATTAAAGATTTGAATGGTAATGACAAAAAAAGCTTATTAGAAAAACTAAATAAGAATTTTGTAATACAAAACATGGGTAAAGAAATTTATAAACCCTCTAAACTTCACGAATTTAGCATGTACATTGACAGCGAATGGTACAAGCTTAATGCAAAAGAAGGTACATATAACGATAATGATCCGATTGGTGTACTTGATGTTACAATTTTGTCTGATTTAGTTCTTGATAAAATTTTAGGAATTGAGGATTTAAGAAGAAGCCAACGAATTGACTTTGTAGGAGGAATTCGTGGTTTAGGTGAACTAAAAAAACGTGTTGACAGTGGCGAAATGGCTGTAGCTTTTGCTTTATATCCTGTTTCCATGCAACAACTTATAACAATTGCTGATACAGGAAATATCATGCCACCAAAAACTACTTGGTTCGAACCTAAGTTAAGATCAGGACTGGTTATTCATAAATTAGATTAATTTTTTTTCAAATCAATATTTAAGGAGACTCTTTTTTTAATTAAGAGTCTCTTTTTTATTTTGGTTTATTAATTTTGTTTTGTGATAAGCTTAATACATATTATAGCCGGTTTAATTCTTTTAATCTATTTAATGCTTATTTGTGTATTTTATATCTCTCTAAATAAGCTTAATTATATATATGATAACCATATTACGAAACTTAAGAAACCAAAAGTAAGTCTAATAATAGCTTTTAGAAACGAAGAGCAAAATCTACCTTCACTTATTCACGATATTAAAAATCAATCTTACAATTTACACGAAGTTTTATTTATTAATGACCATTCTACAGACCAAGGATTTGAGATAATTAAAAATCAATTAAAAAATAATCCGATTTTACGTTTAATAGATTTAGATGAATCACACCAAGGTAAAAAATCGGCTTTATATTATGGTGCTCAACAAGCAAACGGGAAGATTCTTTTATTTACCGATGCCGACTGTCGGTTAAATCCGTATTGGGCAGAAACTATGCTAAATACTATAGTTTTAAATAATTCTCAGTTTGTAGCAGGTCCTGTTGATTTTGTTGAACGAAAAGGGATTTTTCATGGCATTCAGAATCTTGAATTTTTGAGTTTAATAGGAAGTACAGCAGGAGGTTTTGCTGCAGGAATACCTTTCATGTGCAATGGAGCTAATCTTGCTGTAAATAGAGAAATTTATTTTGAATGTGTAAACAAATACGGGGAAAAATTTACATCCGGAGACGATGTCTTCTTGCTTCACAAAATAAAAAAACAATATAAGGTTTCTTTTTGCAACAATACAAATGCAATTGTTAAAACCCTACCTCAAACAAATCTTAAAAACTTTTTACAGCAGCGAATTAGATGGGCGAGTAAAGCTATTGGCTATCAAGATACAGTAAGCTTATTAATCAGTTTGCTACTTTTAGCTACAAATTTACTATTAATTGCAATATTAATACTTTCAATAATTGATTATTGTTATTGGCTCTTATTTGCAATATTGTTTAGTATTAAAGCATTAATAGATAGTGTTTTTATGACCAAAGTTTTGAAATTCTTTAATAAAAGATATTTAATCAAATATATTGCACTCTTGCAAGTATTCTATCCTTTTTATATTGTAATTACAGGATTTATGAGCATCATTATTAAACCAAAATGGAAAGGCAGAAAGATTTCCTAATTTCCCATATCAGAAATAAACTTTATTCTAATTAACCTTATATCTTCTTCGCTATAATCCTCTGTACCCAGCTCTTCAATTGCTTCATCAATTGAGTCGGTTTCAGCTTCGTCTCTAAAATATTCGTATATATCATTAATATGCTCTTCGTCCATAACCGAATTTAGGTAATAATCAATATTAAGTCTTGTGCCGGAATTAACAATTGCTTCGATTTCATCAATAAGTTCAATCATATCTAAACCTTTAGCATCAGCAATATCGGTAAGCGGCACCTTAAGGTCAATTTGCTTAATAATATAAACTTTGTTTTCTGATTTTTTTACTACAGATTTTACGACCATATCCTGGGGTCGTTCAATTTCGTTAGCCTCGACATGTTTGTTGATTAGTTCCAAAAACTCTTTTCCATATTTTTGAGCCTTTCCCACTCCTACTCCGGATATTTTTGTCAGCTCATCCATAGTAATAGGATACTGAATTGACATATCCTGCAACGAGGGGTCAGAAAAAATAACAAAAGGTGGAAGGTTCAACTTTTTGGCTATTTGTTTTCTAAGATCCTTTAGCATAGCAAACAACTCAAGATCGGCAGCCGAAGTCCCAACTCCCATACTATCGCTGCTCACATCTTTGCCGTCATAATCGTGGTCTTGTGTAAGCTTAAGATGTTTAGGATTCGATAAATACTCATGCCCTTTATCAGTTAATTTTAGCAATCCGTAGTTAACAATTCCCTTTTCAGCAAATTGTAAAATCAATGCTTGACGTAAAACTGCTTTCCAATACTTTACCGGTTCTTCTTTTCCGATACCGAAAACATCAAGTTTATCATGCTTAAAAGTAGATATATCAGAAGTATTTTTGCCGGCTAAAACTGATGCTACATGTTCTAACTTATAATTTTCGTTGAGAGCCAAAATAGTTTTAAGCACTTTTATCATGGATTCTTTTCCATCAAAACTTGGTTTTGGATTTAAGCAATTATCACAATTTCCACAATCATCATGTAATACTTCACCAAAATAATTAAGTAATTGTTTAACTCGACAAACCGAAGATTCGGCATAAGACACAGTTTCGAGCAATAGCTGTTTCCCAATTTCCTGTTCGCTTACCGGCTTACCCTGCATAAATTTTTCTAACTTCTGAATGTCGTCGTAGCTGTAGAATGCAATACATTTACCTTCGCCACCGTCTCTACCTGCTCTACCTGTTTCTTGATAATATCCTTCAAGACTTTTCGGTATATTATAATGAATCACAAAACGTACATCCGGTTTATCGATACCCATACCAAATGCGATTGTAGCAACTATTACATCCACATCTTCGTTAAGAAACATATCTTGATTTCTTGATCTGGTAGCTGAGTCCATTCCTGCATGATATGGTAAGGCTTTAATGTCATTAACTACCAATGTTTCTGCCAGTTCTTCCACTTTTTTTCTGCTTAAGCAATAAATTATTCCCGATTTATTGGAATTATTCTTTATATACTTAATAATTTCTTTAGTAGCATGAATTTTTGGTCTAACTTCGTAATATAAGTTTTCGCGGCGAAACGAGGATTTAAAAATATTTGCCGAAAGCATTTCAAGATTTTTCTGAATATCGTGCTGAACTTTTGGAGTAGCAGTAGCAGTAAGTGCAATTATTGGTTTCCTGCCAATTGTATCAATTATTGGTCTTATTTTTCGATATTCCGGTCTAAAATCGTGTCCCCATTCGGAGATACAATGTGCTTCGTCAACAGCATAGAAGCTTATATTAACCATTTGCAGAAATTCTACATTTTCCTTTTTTGTTAAAGATTCGGGTGCCACATAAAGCAACTTAGTTTTACCTTTAAGCAAGTCTTCTTTTACTTTGGTTATTTCTGCCTTGTTTAGCGAAGAGTTCATAAAATGGGCAACTCCATCGTCGGTACTAAAGCCACGCATACTGTCAACTTGATTTTTCATAAGAGCAATCAGAGGAGATATCACTACTGCAGTACCAGGATACATAAGTGCCGGAAGCTGATAACATAATGACTTCCCTCCTCCTGTGGGCATAAGCACAAAAGTATCTTTCTCTTCGAGTAAACTTATAATTACTTCTTTCTGTAATCCTTTAAAATTATCAAACCCAAAATATCTTTTTAAAAGGTCTATTATTTGACTTTCCTGAAATTTCATTTCTTAATTTAAAATTTTGCTTTTATCAAAAATAACATAATATAAATGATAAACAAAGAGTTTATTTCATATTAAATATTAATACCATAAATTTAACATTATTTTATGGTTTAGCAAATATTGATGTTTTTTTTTGCATTGTTTATATGTATGTAAATAAATATTTATAACACATTAAAAGAAAACTATTTTATGAATTAATTTTGCATTCATGAATAATATAAAATATCAAAGAATAATACAAAGAGCTAAACATGTTATTGAACATGAGGCTACATCAATCAAAGCACTTACTTCACATCTTTCTACCGATTTTGCTAAATGTGTAGAATTGATTTCTAAATGCAAAGGTCGTGTTATAGTATCAGGTATTGGTAAAAGTGCAAATATTGCTCATAAAATAGTAGCAACATTTAACAGCACTGGAACTCCCGCAATCTTTATGCATGCTGCCGATGCTATTCATGGCGATTTAGGAATGATTCAGAAAGACGACATTGTTATTTGCCTTAGCAAAAGCGGAAATACTCCAGAGATTAAAGTTCTAATCCCATTAATTAAGACATGGGGAAATAAACTAATTGCTATTGTTAGCAATCCCGAATCCTATTTAGCCCAACATTCTGATTTTGTTTTATTAGCTCATGTTAAATCAGAAGCCTGCCCAAATAATTTGGCTCCAACATCAAGCTCAACAGCACAATTAGTAATAGGAGATGCTTTGGCTGTATGCTTGTTAGAAGAAAATGGATTCTCCTCAAAAGATTTTGCAAAATATCACCCTGGTGGTTCTTTAGGTAAAAAGTTATACCTTAAAGTAAATGATATATATGTAAATAACGAAGCCCCATCTGTGTTAGAAACCGACAGTATTGACAAGGTTATAATTGAAATGACAAGTAAACGTCTTGGTGCAACAGTAGTCTTAAATAACAATAGAGAACCAATTGGAATTATAACAGACGGCGATTTGCGAAGAATGTTGCATAAGTATGGTGCCAAAATTGCAAAATTAAATGCAAGTAATATTATGTCCTTAAAACCAAAAACTATTGCTCCTGCTACGATGGCAGCACAAGCTTTTAGAATTATGGAAGAGTTTAATATTACACAATTGATTGTTGCTGACCAAAATCAATATTTAGGCATGATTCATTTGCATGATTTAATAAAAGAAGGATTCATTTAACAATGGAAGCATTATTAGTATTTATTGGTGGTGGTATTGGTAGCTTGTCAAGATATGGCATTTCTAAACTTGTAACATCAAGATTTGAAAATATTAATCCCGAAGCAACTTTTTTAAGCAATTTTATAAGTGTAATTGTTTTTGCTCTAGTTTTAATAAGCTTTTCGAAAACAGCTATTGCAGATTCAAAAATGCGTGCACTCATAATAATAGGTTTCTGTGGCGGTTTTAGTACATTCTCAACATTTAGTTACGAGATTTTTTATTTGATAAAATCCCAAAATATTGGAGCAGCCTTATTAAACATCGGACTTAGTATTATAATGTGTGTAATTGTGTTTTTTTTAATAGCTAAAAATAGTTAGAATGAAATTGATTTTTTTTGTAGTTATAGTATTATTATATACTAATGTATTGGGTCAAACAAACGACATCCCAAACGACAAACCAAAACTGATAGTTGGAATTGTAGTTGAACAAATGCGACAAGATTACTTAACCAGATACTGGGATGATTTTAGCAACGATGGTTTTAAAAAACTTGCAATATACGGAGCATGGTGCCAAAACAACAAATTAAATTATAGCATTTCGCATAGTTCTCCGGGATTTGCCACAATTGTTACCGGAGCAGAACCGACAGAACATGGAATAGTTGCTGATTTGTGGTACAACACATTATCAGATGAGATAAATACCAGCATTGGCGACAAGAGACAAACAACGATTGGGGGCAAAGCTAATAAATATCAATTTTCGCCAAAAAAACTATTGTGTACATCAATGAGCGACGAAATTAAGCTATACAACAGAAGTACCTCTAAAGTCTTTAGCTTAGGATTAGACCCAAAAGGAGCTGTTTTAAGCGGAGGATTCTCTGCAAACGCAGCTTTTTGGTTCGATACCGATAGCGGTAATTGGGTCTCAAGCTCGTATTATACAAATGCATTACCAAACTGGGTAAAAGAGTTTAATGATAAAAATTATCCTGCTGATTATTTGACTCGTAGCTGGGAACTGACTCTACCGGAATCTGATTACAACGAATCTTTGCCCGATGCAAATTTGTATGAGTATGGAATTAACGGATATTACAAAACATTTCCGTATGATTATCAAGAGATTATCAAAGACATAAGAAATTACGAACTTATAAACCTTATACCCGAAGGAAACAACTTAACTACAGATTTTGCCGTATCATTAATGCTAAACGAAAATCTTGGTAAAGATAATGATATTGACTTTCTATTTATAAATTATTCTGTTAATGAAGAAATAGGAAAACTCTATGGACCTAATGCAATGGAAACACAAGACTTGTACATTAAATTAGATAAAGATATTGCACATTTAATTACAGTAATTGAAGAAAATATAGGGAAACACAATGTTCTAATTTACCTGACATCAAACTGCGGTGTTAGCAATAATCCAACATATCTTATTGACAATAAATTACCTGCCGGAAACTTTAAGCATCATTACATTAAAGTTCTTCTTGAATCTTATCTTAAAGCTCTATATGGTGAGGGTAATTGGATTAAAGACTTTACAAATAATCAGATATATTTTAATCGAACACTAATTGAAGATTCTAAAATTGACTTGCAAGAATTACGATTAAAAGCTGCTGATTTTATTATGAATAGTGAAGGTGTTTCTTATGCGCTAACAGCAGACCAATTAGCCAAAGGGAATTATTCAACAGGAATGAAATATTTAATGCAAAACTCTTATCACCCTAAGCGTAGTGGTGATATTATTATATGCTTAAAATCGGGGTGGCTCAACGACATTAGCTATTCGGCAGACCATATTTCAGGATACAATTACGATACTCACATACCCCTAATATGGTATGGTTGGAAAATAAAAAAACAAATTATTACAAGAACAACCTACAGTAAAGATATCGTTCCCAGTATTGCAACGATGCTCAATTTTCCTGTCCCCACAGGAAGTACCGGAACTCCAATATTTGAACTATATGAAAGAAAATAATAATTGATATTTCACGTTGTTTTTTGTAAAAGAATAATTTATGTGTTAAAAATAATTGTATATTTATATTTTTATTAACATGATAGTCAAACATATATTTATTTTATTTGTTTGAAAAATTTGAAGTTTATTGTTTAAATTAAATAATTGTACCATGAAAAAATTAGCACTATTTATTTTAATTGTTTTAATTAGCATGAGTGTTTTTTCGCAAAATAAACGATTGCTATTACCCCAAAAAGATAATATTTTGCCTGACACAACTCACTTTTATAAAAATATGTTAGGAATTAATGTTTTTCCTGCTTTTGGCTTATTAGGTGGAGGAATGATGCCAAGCACAAAAATATATTTACAATATAAATATATGCTACCAAGGTTTAACATCAGAACTAGTATAAATTATATCAATTTCAATCGTCAGAACGAGCGAATGGATATAATTATGAATAATCAAACTGTAGCCACCGACAGCATTAGAATTAGAAAATATTTCGATGAAGTGTTTACATACGATGTTAGACTTGGCGGTGAATATGTTTTCCCCCGTAAAGATTTCCGGTTTTATATTGGTACAAGTGCTATATTCGGAATGCATCATTTCGGAAGAAATTACTATGAATTTTATCACCAGTTAAACTCTGCCCCAAATAATTATATTTCTGCCGACACAATAATTCCTCCTTTAAATATTGACAGAAAAGGATATAGTAATACCCGAATGTTAAAAATGGGTTTTGATGTATCACTAGGTGTTGACTTCAGCATTTCAAACAATTGTGTTGTAAGCATACAGTATTCGCCTGAAATGGTTTATTATCATTGGTATGATGAAAAATTTGATGATCCTGATAAGGTGTTTACAAAACCTATTGGTTCTGGTTGGGTTTTCTCTCCCGATTATATTGATATTGTAATTTACATTAATTTTTAAAACTTACCCGGAATCTGTGCTCCACACTTAGGACAATTTCCGTTAAATCCCTTAGATAAACTAGTATTATATCCCGTTCTCAGTATGAGTTCATGCTTACATTCGGCACATTTAGTTATTATTTCTTTACTACGCACATTACCAAGATAAACATATTTAATCCCCTGCTCTGTTGCAATATCATAAGCTTTATTTAAATCGTCTATATCAGTAGCAGGAAGATCGATCATTTTATAGGCAGGAAAAAATCTACTAAAATGTAATGGAGTATCTGCAAAACCATGCTCTACAAGCCACTCACACATCTCTTCTATCATATCCATATCATTTGTCCATGTGGGGATAATCAAATTTGTAATTTCGAGCCAAACATTTGATTCTTTAATCGTTTTTAATGTTTGCAAAACCGGTTCTAAGTGTGCTTGCGACATTTTAAAATAAATCGAATCATTAAAGCACTTTAAGTCTATATTAGCAGCATCTAAATATGGTAAAAGTTTTTTTAAAGGCTCCTGATTTATAAATCCATTCAAAACAATTACATTTTTCAAACCCTTTTCGTGTGCAAGTTTTGCTGTTTCGTAAACAAACTCATAAAAAACAGTAGGTTCGTTGTATGTATATGAAATTGTTGTACATCCCATACTTAAAGCTTTATTTACCAATTGTTCGGGAGTTGCTTCAACATATTGTAAATCAACAGGGCTACTTTGCGAAATATGATGATTCTGACAATTCTTACAGTGCAAATTACATCCTGCAGAACCTATTGATAATGTTTCACTACCCGGATAAAAATGATATAAAGGTTTTTTCTCAATAGGATCCATATGTATTGCTACAAGCTTCCCATACGACAATGATAAAAGCTTTCCGTTTTCGGCTTTACGTGTAAGACAAGTGCCTGTTTGCCCATTTTTTAAGATACAATAATTTGGGCAAAGCATACATTGTACAGTATTTTCGTTAATAGTTTTGTAAAACATAGCCTCTTTTTGAGTTTGTTGAAAATCATTTTCACCAAAAACGATAGCTTCGTAAGTATAAACATCTGCATCTTTCCAACCATCCCAGCCTAAATATGCTTTATCTCTCGAACAATGTCCCAAGAACTCTTCTAAACTCCAACCTGTTTGTTCTGCTACTTGTGGCAAAAATGTACCGCTACGACCTCCTTTTGTAATATAAATACCGTGTTTACCAAGTTCAATTTCAGAAATATCAGAAATCAACTTCATTGGTGTAAGTACTGATATTTCGATATCTATTTCGGATAATTCTGATTCTTTAAGCGGAGAAAATCTGGTATCGTGAAAAGCAGCAGCATAAGCCATTTCGCCAATTAACTGCCATAAGGGAATATCGGGTTGAAATCTCCCAATACATCCACGCAATTGAGAGTCTTTATGCAATGTAACAAACACCCCGAGTTCATCTTTCAAACATGTATCCAATAAATCTACATTTGGTTTATAATCAAGCGTTTTATTAAAACTTGATTCTAAATTTTTTCTTGCAATTTCCAACATTTGCTTTTTAGCATTTTCATTTATCAAATAAGATGAACTTTTTGCATTTACTTCGAGACTAATTGCCCAATAGCCAACTACACGAGCAGTGTCGCCATATTCGGAATCGCCACTGTTTTTGTATGAGACTTTTCTGTATTCAAGCCCTGAGTTCTCGCTAAGATGCAACAAAGTAAGCACACTACTCCATGCACAAATATCTGTAACTAAATCTTGCATATCAGAACTTTGATGTTTTAGTAAAGTTTTTTTAAATGTTTCTGCACTTCCCGAAACTATTGCATCCGCAGTTTCAGCATCAACTTTTACAGCATCCGAATAATTTGGATAATGCGAAAAATCAGCCGAAATTACAAATAAGTTTTCATCAGTAAAATACGGCTTTAACGCCTCTGCAATTTCTTTTGGCGTTTCCATATCTCTACAACCCAAAACTATTGGCACAAGTAAAAAATCATTTTTAAGATGAAATTGCAAAAATGGTAATTGCACTTCAATGCTATGTTCTGAACTATGAGCTCCTGAATTGAAAGTAAAAACATCATTTTCTTCAATAAACTTATTGCATAAATCAATATCTACTTTTATTTCTCCCAACGGGGTTTCATAGTTTCCTTGATGATATACTGAAGCTCCGTTAAAAGCTACTCTATGGCTTGAGGCAATCACAAAAACTCTTTTGTAATCTTTATTTGGGTCAATCTGATTAAAAGCATCGGCAGCTACACCTCCACTAAAAACATATCCGGCATGTGGCGAAATTACAGCACGTACAGGTTTTCCCGAAGGTTTCTTTGCATCACTGAATAATAATTTTAAATCTTTTTCTAAATCTGATCGATTTCCGGCATAAAACTGTCCTGCAACTACTGGTTTTCTATTCATAAGAGTTTCGTTTTTCTGATTATCTTGAGCATTTGCACACGAAGCAAACAAGAATAATAAGGGAATAATTTTTAAAATTGACTTCATATAATATTCACATCAAATTTCACAATATCACGCTTAAAAATACAAAATTCTTAGCACATTTCAAATAAAACCAACCAAAGATACAAAGATACTGCACGATTACAATCGTGTGGTACAACTTAAAATAAACCAATAAAATTTTTATTCTATCTTTGATACAAAAATCAACAGCTATGAATACAGCTAAAGCACTTCTTTTTATTAGTATTACAGTTCTGCTTATTCTCTTTTATGCTTGCAATAATAAAAATCTTGCAAATAAAGACAAGCACGAAAGCATTACAGAAAAAACTGAAGAAACAATGATAGTAACGGCACCGCTTGTTAAAAAGGCCTTTGTAAATAAAGGTGGAGAAACCGGTAACTTTCAAGAATGGTATGTTCGACTTTCTACCGACGATTATTTTATAAAATTCTGCGAAAGCAAAGTTAGCCGTGCTGAACTGGAAAAGGAAATTGGAAAACAATCAGATGAAATGATTAACAGTTTGAGCATGGAAATTGAAATAAGAGAAGGAGAATGGGATATTTGTGATGAAACAGAAATGCTACAAAGCAGGGTTGGCGAATACGCTGTTATCTATAGCATTGTAAAATAATAATGATAATTGATTCTTGTGTATTTTTCAATGATAGTGCTAGCTAATTAATCTATAGAATAGAAATATACTTAACACCAGATTACCCCCTTTCTAAGCGTAGTCTCGAAATCAGCTGCTACCGAAATTTCATCACCGTGTATAAAACTCAAATGCTGACCACAAATATCCGGGACGTTTGAACCAAAACCACCGCCAATGACTCGACATGGCTCGGCACAGGTTTTACTGCAAACTCGCTCTCCCTCAATAAAATAGTGCTTTGTGTATTCCTGATCGGTCATTACCATTAATGGACTGTGATATAAGGTTTTATCAAAACCTACACTCGATATGGTTAATTGTGCATTCAATTGCATTTGTGTTTCGGTTCCTGCTAATTTCCATACCCGCTCGCCTCCTGCGTTGTATATATACGAAGAAAATTGCAAAATTATTTTTCAATTGGTTCAGCATTACCACAGCACCCTCCCCCCAATCCGCAAGAGTGCATTTCGTCGTGTTTAGCACAAGTAATACCTTTTTGTCGCATATCTTTGTTTTTACTAATGGAGCCGTCAGGAAATCTCTTTTTACGAAAAAACACATTTATACCCATTCCTAATATCATAATACCAAGAAATACAGCTACTATTAAAAATATTTTTAGAAACATGATTCAATTTTATAATATAAACTATTTAGACACGATTTGTTCATGAGTTTCCTTCCCAAATATACGAATAATAAGGAAAAGTAATACTATTGTAATCGGGAAACTTATAAAAGCAGGAATTCCAAAACCGGCAGGGATTGAACCAAAAACAACAGCAACGGCACCAACTGTAAGAGCATAAGGCATTTGTGTTCTAACATGCTGAATATGATTACAAGACGAAGCCAGAGAACTTAAAATAGTAGTATCAGAAATTGGGGAACAATGATCGCCTAAAACAGAACCTGCAATTACAGTGCTTACTACATTATTGAATATACTCATTGCCTGTGTATTATCCATACCATATTCCATACACACCAACCATGTTGCCGGTAATATCAGTGGATACATAATAGCCATAGTTCCCCACGATGTACCTGTGCTAAATGCCACTAAAGCAGAAACAATAAATGTAATAGCAGGTAAAAACCCGGGATGTACCGCAGCTTCACATAAAATATTACTAATAAAACCGGCTGTATGAAGATGTTCGGTAAGCAAAGCCAAAGCCCATGCTAATGTAAGAATTATTATTGCAGTTAGCATAGTTTTGAAACCTCTAATCATACTGTCAGCCGATTGCTTAAGATTGAGTATTTTTTGCACTAAACTAAGAATTACTGCCACCAACATACCCCCAAGGCTGCTCCACATAAGAGCTTTATACGAATCTGCCTGCCCAATAGTATGCGACAATTTAGAAGCAAAACCTAAATCCTGATTTTGCCAAATTGTTGAATCCCATCCGGTATATAGCAAACCTGCAATAGTTCCAAATATTATTACAGCAATAGGAATAAGTGCATTAAATGCCCGAGGTTTATGTTTACAATCCGGTTCAGGCCCAACTAACTCGCTTTCGGTTATTCCAGATTCTTCGGTTTTTACGATACCCGATAATCTAGCTTCCTTTTCAAATTTAAACATTGGCCCATAATCTCTTCCACTTTTTATAAGCATAAAAACAAAAAACAAAGTAAGAAAAGGATAAAATGCGTATTGTAAACTATGAAAAAAGACCTGATACGGATTAGTTTCTAAACCAAGAGTACTTATACCATCGCTGATATAACTTAATTCTGCTCCTATCCAAGTTGTAACAAAAGCTATTGAAGCTATTGGTGCTGCAGTGCTATCAACAATATAAGCTAATTTTGCTCTGGAAATTCGCAATTTATCGGTAATAGGTCGCATAGTGTTTCCCACAACTAAAGTATTAGCATAATCATCAAAAAATATGGATAATCCCATAAGCCAAGTCGCCATCTGCCCCGACTTTGCTGTACGTGCAAAACGCATGATATAATTAACAATACCCTGCATACCACCGTTACGAGTTATCACACTTACTGTGGCACCAATAAGCATACTAAAAATTATTATTGCTAAATGCCCTCGTTCAAAAAGAGCATACAAAACATATTCGTCAATAATTGCGAAAATACCTTGAAAAATAGCTGTAAAAACCCCTACTCCTTTATAAAAATATATTACAAATGTTCCACTTAATATACCGATAAACAAAGCTGAAAAAACTTCTTTAAAAATTAGTGCAAATAAAATTGCAAGCAATGGTGGAATTATAGAAAACCACAGAGGAATTGGTTTGGTAGATTGTTCATAAACTGCTGACTGACAATTAACTGTAAATGTTCGATTCTCTCGAAACACATAAGTATAAGTTGCCAAGCCTCTTTCAAAAGGCAAAACCAAATCATTTCCATTAATAATTACACTCACATCACCATCATAATCAACAGGTTTTCCACCATTAAATAACATGATATCAACATCATATTCAATGTTTTTCATTATGATTTCAGGCATATTTACGTAGAGAGAATCAACAGGAGGATTAACTGCAAATAAACCGTTTACAGTAACAAACAGCAGTAGTAATAATATCTTTATTCGTTTAGTCATGCAAAGCGATAAAGATAGTAAAATGATTAAAGATAATAAGCAATCTTTTGCAAGTAAAAAGTATAATAATTGTGAACTATTTTTTGATAGTTTTTCTCAAATTTAAAACGGTACCAACTGCTGGTTCTGTACCTTCCTCCATTTTGTTTTTGCGATATAGTTTTTTGAGTTTTACACCATATTTTTGAGAAATATCATACATAGTTTCGCCGGGCAGTACTTTATGTGTTTCCACTCCTTTTTCGGCTCGGTTTCGTTTAGGTTTGATGTATAATTTTTGTCCTGTTTTTGGTTCCTCATTCTTATCCAAATCGTTATATTTTCTGAATTGCCATTTTATCATATCCATTTCTTCGGATAAGGCATCTAAATTATCAGTCTGTTCTACAATTATATACGGGCGATTATTTGTATAATAAATGTTTCTACCATATGGATTAATTTCAAAGTCATCGTTTCCAGTTAAGACAATTTGTTCGTTGTTTCTTGGTTTTTTATTATTCTGATTTTGAGGTTTATACTCAGAATCATCGTAAAGATAAAGTTCGTTATTTTCGATTACCCGAATTAGAGCCTCTGCATAAGTGGGAGATGTTGCATATCCTGCTTTTTTTAAACCGTGAGCCCACGCTTTATAATCTGTTGGGTCTAAATCGAAAAGGAAATGATATCTGCTGTTATTTTTTAAAAAGTCTGTGTGGTCGCGATAAGAATCGGCAACACTTGGATATTTTCTAAAACATTCACCTTTCGCATCATCGTCTTCATATATTTTTTCGCCTGTCCATCCATGACACTTAATCCCAAAATGATTATTTGCTTCGCGTGCAAGACGTGAATTTCCGTTACCACTTTCTAAAATCCCCTGCCCCAAAATTATACTTGCAGGTACTCCTCCCCTTTGCATTTCGTTTACAGCCATTTCGGAATACATTTCGGTATAATCTTGTGGAGTATAATTCTGCGAAAATCCCTGCAAGCAGATTAGTAAAATCAAATATGTAAGACAGACTATCTTTTGCACTTTAAACTTTTAGAAACAAAAATACCATAGCCTTAAATAGATTTTAAACTAAAACTGGGGTATTTTTTAACACTTATACGTTAATATTAATTATTAGCCTGTACATAAAGTTTTTTTTTTGACATGTTCTTAAATTAATCAGATACTTAACTTAAGCACATCGCGAGTATTTGGCGTAATCTTAAATCTATCATCTATACGGTAACCCACAACCCAGATAATGTCTTTACCAGAACATAACAGCCATGTATTTTCTTTGTCGAATAATGAAAATTTAAGATCAGTAAAAAAATCGCTGAGCTTTTTAAAATTTTTCATCCCTAGTGGCATAAATTTATCACCATCTTTCCATTTACGTAAGTGTAATGGGAATTGCAAAATTTCGCTATCAAGGCAAGCAATATTTTCGGTTTTGGGAATATCACGGAGCATATTGATTCTTACATATTCAACATTTAAAACAATAGGTTCCGAAATAAATCTTGTACCATAAGGAATTAGCAAATTAGTTTCAGTTTTTTCTTCTTCTTTTTCTATAATTATATGCTGCCTATCTTTCAAAATACGTAAATCATTAATTTTCAACATTTTTCCGGCTTGGCTATCACGCAGTCTTTCAATTTCTACGGCTTCGCCTGCATTAAATCCAAGATTACGCATCATTTCGAAAAAGACTCCATGCTTAAAAACCGAATCGGGCATAGCTGCAATATTAATCTTTACAGTTTCTTCATTTTTTACAACAAATTTTTCTTGCAATTCATCGGCGCGGCTATTAATTAATTTTTCAGTAGCACAAAAATGCTCGATATTATCATTCATTGTTTGTTTAAATCCGGGGTTTATTTGCTCTAGCAAAGGTATTACTTGATGTCGTAATAAATTTCGTGCATATTTTGTTTCGCTATTACTACTATCGTTTCGAAACTTCATATTATAAGTTTTGCAATACTCTGCAATATCTTTATTCCACACTTTTATTAATGGTCTTAAAACTCTACCATTTAATGATTCAATTCCGGTAAGTCCACTTATTCCTGTTCCACGCACCAAATTAATCAGAACTGTTTCGATTTCATCGTCGGCATGTTGTGCAACTGCAATATAATCGTAGTCGTTTTCTTCTCTAATTTGTTCGAACCAGTTGTAACGAAGCTCGCGTGCAGCCATTTGCACACTAATATTTTTATTATGAGCATAATTAAGGGTATCAAAATAAGTTACAAATATTGGCAAATTGAATTGTTCGGCTAATTTTCTCACAAATTTCTCATCACCGTTTGATTCTTTTCCACGAAGCCTAAAATTGCAATGTGCTATTCCGCAGTTGTAACCCAATTCTACAAGAACCCTCAGCATCGCAACCGAATCCATACCTCCACTTACAGCACACAGTATTTTATGACTACTATTAATCCCATGCGATTTACACAATCTCAAAACAGCATTTTTCATTGCAACAATAATTATTATAATTTTCAAATTTAATATATTTATAACAAATAAATGCTTAAGCTGTATTAATAATGGGATTAGCTTTTTTGCAGATTAAACCCCTTGAAAAAAATGAGATAGATTCTGGAGAAATAGTTATCGTCGGCAGTAGGAAAGAGGTTTACTAAGAAGAATATAATAAAACTATACCTGTAAGTATAAAAGGAAAAATAAATGGTGAGAGTTTTGGACGACTACAATTAATTGATTGCGAGTTAGTAGAAAAAGGTGTTGAATTACCTGCTACAGGGATATGTATCGCCCCAATTGTTTACTAAGGACAAAAAATTGCTGTAAAAGACTTTCACTATTCGTATTATGCGCGGATAGATATTGAAGTTTCTGTGATTGGCACATATAAGAGCAGAACGACAGGTACAACCTCTTATCTAACAACAGTTAGTATGAATTTAAGCGGGAAAAATTACGAAGCCAAATTCAGACTAAAAGAAAATTACGAAGTTCCTGAAATTGATGACAGAAACGGAGTAATTATAAAAGGGAGTATTAAAGTAGATTTCTTTGGCGATGTACTTATAGAATAATGTGAGGTTGTAAATCGCTAATTTTTCGGGTTATAGAGATTGAGATTATTATTTATATTTTTAATCATTTGATTTTTAATAGACTTTTCAATAGGTCATTGAATGGAATATAAAACACAATATTCATAATTATACTACCTATTATATCAGTTTTCTTTTTTTTTCATATAATTCTGACAAGTTTTTTTCAGATATACGAAAACCTGTTCCATGATTTCTTACTCCACCAGATTCTTTCAAATACATTCGCAAATCAATCATCAGTTTGCTGTTTTCAAACGCTACTAAGAATTTTTCAGGTGTTGGATTTTCAAGTAAGTAAGCTTCATTGAAATGAAATAACTCAATATTGTTTTCAGTTTTATTGTCAGCAAATATTAATAATAAACGGTCAAGTTTAGTCATAAATTTTCCTGCTAACACATAAGTGCTCCATTCTGCAATGTTTTCATTTTCTGCTATATTTTTTAATACAATTAAATGTTTCTGAGGATCTGATATTAATATAAATCCTTGATTATTTGGAGTTTTATTATTAACAGTAGTGTAAAGAGCTTGCCTCCCTTTGTCATCAACATAACCATATTTTTTAATGATTTCAGTTTGTTTAGCTTTCCAAACAGCACGATTAAAGGTAAATAATGTAATTAATGAGTTTACATTCTTCCTCGTAGCTTTTAACTCAACTCTACCCCCAATGTCTGGAATTGCAATATTGGTTTCATCAAGTCCAAGCATACTTTCGAGCAAATGACCAATACCTGTGGGTCCTTTGCGTTGAGTTGGTATAAATCCTATACTGTTAAGTTTTTCAAGATTTTTAATTATATCAGGTAAGCGCATAATTAAAGTTTTTGACAAATAACTATATATTCATTTTTCATAGTTGAGGATGTTAAACCTTTAACGTTAGATGGACTATTTTTATATGGCATCCTCTTGCTGGGTATATTTCTAATGATGGTTTCGAGATGAATAAAACCACAATCTTCAAATATTTGAGCAGTAACTTCATCGGTAGGTATTGTGATTCCTTTAACCGTTCTATTACCAACTACATAACAAGCAAAACCTCCTTTTTTAATTACTTTTGAAACATTTTTAATAGAGTTTTCATAATCCTCATAAAATGAAATTACATCTCTTGCTCTCTGAGCATCTTCGCTTTTAATTTTTGAAATTGCTTCATTCAGGTCTTTACTGCTAAATTTAAAATTACATTTTCTTCTCTTCCCTCCCATTAGCATATTATCAATTTGATTAGCAGCATTATAACCAAGCCACTCATTAGCTAATCTTGAGAACTGCCCATAAGCAACAGTTGTACGTGAATCACCATAAGGGGGTGAGGTTACTACAATATCAATACTGTTAAATTTAAGTAGATTATTTGGAATATTTTCGACTGTATTAAAATCATAAATAATAGATTTTGTGTCATTTTTGCAAATTTCACTAAACTCAAACAGTCCATTCTTATTTCTTGATAGTTTTGCAGCCATTATTCCAAAAACATCTATGTCATTTTTATCATGAATATATTTGGAACGAACCATTTTAAACTCTCCCGATTTAACATAGGAAACCGCTCTAACGGTCTCACTAAAAGCAACTTTGAAAAAGTCTGCAATTTTTGGTTCGTTAATATTTCCGATGTACTTAAGAATTACAGCTAGTTTTTCTTGTGTGTTTTTACTAAACCAATAATCAATATTTATAACTTGTGGTATTATTATAGAATTATTCCTTTTTACTTTAAAATTTAGGTTAAAAGAATAGTTTACAAATTTGTTTATTTCAGAATTTAATAATTCAAAACTAATCTTTGTAGTTTTAGCTTTGGAAATTAAACGTGCTAATGGATTAACATCTGTACCAATTGCATTTATATTCTGAATATTTGCTTCAACTAATGATGTCCCTGTTCCACAATATGGGTCAAATAAAACATCTTTATCTTTCCCATAGTTCTCAATTATTCTTCTTGCTACTTGAGGGATCATCATTGCCGGATATGAATGAAAACAGTGTGTCATTTCTTTTGTATTTGCCTTACGAAAATCCCAACTATCATCAATTATTTTAGATTTATATTTGTTTGACACTCCAGTTTCCTTAATCACTACGATGTCTTTATTGATTTTATGAGTTCGTGTTGGGTTAACTTTTTTGCAAACAGCAACATTTGATTGTATTAAATCCTGTTTTTCTTTCATATTAACAAAGATAACATCTTATAAATAAATTGAAATATTAGCATATCGTATTTTTATTAACATGTTGTACGGTTATAATTGTTTAAAAATAAATTGATACTATCATGGTATTACAAAACATTAAAGTTGATAATTGGATATATTTAGTTCTACAAAAAATAAATAATTCCTAATAATTAAAGTTTTCATGAATTTCACTAAATCAATAAGAGAGCTTTTACCAATACTAATTGCCTTACATTTTTACAAACCCAGATACCAACTTGCAATAGAGAAATAAATCACAACTCCTGTAATATCGGCTATACTAGTAATAAGTGGTGCGCTAGCAGTAGCAGGGTCAAGTTTAAGTTTTGTAAACAAAAAAGGTAAAAGCATACCAATAATACTTCCACAAATAACTGTAAGTACCATTGTAGCAGCCACAACAGCAATTATTTCGGGAGCTCTAAAACTTGCAATAAGGCTAACCCCTAAAGCCATTGTGAGACCAAGCAGCAGGGCAACAAGGAATTCTTTTCCGAGTAATCTCAACCAATCTTTGATAAGTACTTCACCTATAGCAAGCGAACGAATCATTAAAGTAGCAGATTGTGCACCAGCATTTCCCCCACTTCCAATAAGCAAAGGGAGAAAGAATAATAAAGAAACCGCCGAACTAATAGTAGTTTCGAAATGAGCTATAGCAGCACCCGAAAAAACATTCATAAATACCAAAACTGTAAGCCAAAAAATTCTTTTACTGTAAAGTAGAGGGATTTTTGCTTTTGCAGGATTTATAATAGCGTCCTGAAAAGAACCAAATTTATGAAAGTCTTCGGTAGTTTCTTCTTCTACAACGTCCATAACGTCGTCGATAGTAACAATACCGAGCAAAACTCCGTCGGTGTCAATAACCGGAAGCACGACTCTGTCGTGGTCTTGAAAAATACGAATAGCAGTTTCTTGGTCTTCGTAAGCATTAAGCGACACCACACGATTATCCATGATTTCGGAGATAGGTGTTTCAAGTTCTGCCAAAAGAATTTCTCGTATTCTTATATCATCAATTAACTCCCAATTGTTTCCAATCACATAAATAACACTCAGCGTTTCAGAATCATGTCCAAATTTTCTAATGTGTTCTAATGTTTGAGCTACAGTAAAATCAGCTCTTACAGCTATGTATTCGGGGGTCATCAACCTACCTATACTATCAACAGGATAACCGAGTAATTTTGTGGCAACTATACGTTCTTCGGGAGTAAGCAGTTGTATAAGTCTTTGACTTACTTGTCCGGGTAATTCTTCAAAGAAAGCAGTACGGTCGTCAGGATCAAGGTCGTTAAGCAGGTTCGATAATTTATTTACGTTTTGAGCAAGTTCCTCAATAATTTGCTCTTGCTTTTCGTAAGTAAGATTTTGGAATGTAATTTTTGCCTGTTCGCGGCTAAGTAACCTAAATATTACAACATCGTCTTCGTCAGACAAATCTTCAATAATTTCGGCTACATCAACGGGGTCTAACTCCATCAATTGCTGGCGTAATTGTTTCCAAGCTCTTAGCTCAATTAAGTCTTTAAAATTATTTTTTAATTCGACCATAAGCTTCCTCCTCACTATTTTCTGTAAGGAAGTAGCTAAAGCCCCCTTACAGTGTTTAGGTTATCAAGTTCTTACTATAATACGGGCCTTCGTCCATGTTGAAATTTTTACAATTCACGTACAAAAGTAACTTATTTTGATTAAGAGAAAAATTTTTACTCAATAATTAATTAAATAACAAATCTCAAATTACAAATAGCAATTAAATAACAAATCTCAAATTACAAATAGCAATTAAATAACAAATCTCAAATTACAAATAGCAATTAAATAACAAATCTCAAATTACAAATAGCAATTAAACTACAAATAGCAAATAACAAACAGGCTCCGTCCTTGCGAACTCGCATCGAAAGCTTTCGAGAGTGAGTGAAGCAAACTGTATTTGAACAAATTGTAATAGTTAAAAATTAAAATAATTAACTGTTGGTATGTACTAAGCAGGATGCTTCTCATTCGTACCTCATGCACGCATTGACGTAATTGAGATTTAAATTACAAATAGCAATTAAATAACAAATCTCAAATTACAAATAGCAATTAAATAACAAATCTCAAATTACAAATAGCAATTAAATAACAAATCTCAAATTACAAATAGCAATTAAACTACAAATAGCAAATAACAAACAGGCTCCGTCCTTGCGAACTCGCATCGAAAGCTTTCGAGAGTGAGTGAAGCAAACTGTATTTGAACAAATAATAATTTAAAAGAAAGCAAAATTATTTTTTATTTAGAATGCTTCTCATTTGTATATTATTTTTCAGCATTCAACTCCATAGGCTGGCAAAACTTTTGCAGTACTTCAGGAACATTATCATAAGAACTTGATACAGTTGGCACAAGTGAAGTTTGTCCTTGGTCTTCAATTATTTTCTGGCCGGTTTCGTAACTAAGAAAGAATTTAACAAACTCTAAAGCCGCTTTTTTGTTTTTTGCAGTGTGAGGAATTGTAATTCCGTAAACCATAGCTTCTCCGTATTCAGTAATTTTTTCACCGGGTTTTTTACCATTTACTTCCACACTTGCTTTTGCATATAAACTATCATAATCAGGATTTCGCAGATTTATTTCATCAGGGAGTTTAATATAGTTTAACTGATGTTGTTCGGCTACTGAACGATAAAGAAAAATATAATCTACTTCGCCCTGCTCTAAAAAAGCGATTAAATCAGTTTCTTTTGGTCTAATATAGTTTAAATGACTTGTAAGAATTTTGCTTTTGTATCCGTGTATGTTGTAAAATTCTTCTGCAAGTTCTGCTACAATTACAGATCTGTAACCACATGGGTCGCTATCAGGATCGGAACGAGCAAAAATAACATCATCATAAAAAAGCACTTCGTACCAATTATCGCTATTAATAATCTCAGAATATTTTGAATTATCGGTATAAACAATAGCCATTTCGTTTCCGGCAAATTTGATAGTCCAATCTGCATATTCAGGAATAAGTAATTCATCAATAATTTTATAATCGGCAGAGATATACACATCGCAGTCTTGATTAAGATCAGTAATTCTTCTTGCACCGGCTTTGCTACCCCATGCTTCGGTAAGAATTTTAATATCCGGATATTTTTCCATAAAATCATTAGCTATTAACTTTACAGGAACCGACATGCTACCTGCATGAATAATTTTTAGTTCGCCGGATACATTATTTGTATCAGATGCATTCTGTCTATTTATACAAGACACAGAAATGAATATTACCAATGCGCTAATTATAATACCAATATTTTTCATTCTTCGTTATATTTTAATTTGCGTTTAAACTTGCGTATTACGTTATGAACTGATTTTTGAAACTCTTTGTGAAACTCTGCATAAGCTTCAATAAATCTTTGTCCTTCATCTGTTAATTGAGTCTTACCACCTTTTTGACCTCCTCTTGTTTTTTCAACAAACGGGAAACCTAAAGCTTCTTCAGTTTTACGAAGGTCGCCCCATGCTTTACGATAACTTAAACCCAACTCGTTTGCTGCTCCCATAATTGTACCTGTCTTCTGTATAGCTGCTAGCAATGCCCAACGATCATCACCAAGTATTGATTCACCATCCTCGTTAGTTAAAAATATTTTATATTCTAACCACACGTGCTTGTACTTGTGTACTTGTTCTTTACCTGTCATATTGTAGTTTTACTATTAATTTAAACGTCTTTTCTTTATCATTCCTCCTTTAGCATCTTTTATACTGTTCATAATTACAAAAGCATCTTTATCAATTTTGTTTATTTCTGACTGCAACTTCGACAGTTCCAACCTTGTAATAACAGTATAAACGATATCAATATCATTTAAAGGTTCTCCACGCTTAGCAAATCCTCTTTGTCCTTAATAAATTGTGCAACCTCTGCCGAGATTTTCAACAATAGCTAAACGTATTTCTTTATTATGTATCGAAATTATTGTAACTCCAATATATTCTTCAACTCCGGTAACAACAAAATCGACTGTTTTTGAAGCCACCAGATAAGTTAGAATCGCATAAAGTGCAGTTTCGATCGAAAACACATAGGCAGCAAAAAGAAAAATAACAATATTGAAAATTAGGATGATATTTCCAATTGTTAGTGGGGTTTTTCTACTGATATAAACTGCCAAAATTTCTGTTCCGTCAATTACTGCTCCTCCCCTTATAGCAAAACCAATACCTAAACCTAATAAAAATCCACCAAAAACCGAAACTAATAATTTATCGTTAGGAATAATATCTATCGGCAAAAAATGAACACTAATAGCCAACAAAACAATTGCAATAATACTTCTAAAAGCGAAATTACGACTAATTGTTGAAAATCCGAGAAAGACAAAAGGTAGATTTATAGCTACTATTAGGTAAGATAAAGGAATGCCCGAAAGCTTTGTTGTAATAAGGGAAATTCCCATAACACCACCATCAATAAAATGATTGGGTAATAAAAATGCTTTTAAACCAAAGCTTGCAGAAACCACAGCAATAATAATTAAAAATCCATCTCTCAAATGTCCTCTAAAATTACTTTTTTGTTCAGCTACCCTTTTTAAATATAGTAATTGTTCGCTGGTATTTTTTATATCTTTATTTTTCATACTGTCTGTATCGCATCAAAATTTAGTTATTGTTGAGTACAATTTAATACAAAATTACAATAAACTTAAAAATATCACTCTTTTATTTGATTATTATCCAATAAGATTAGCATAACAAACAATAAAGTCATTCAAAATAATTAAAAGGTACGGGTAGTCCAAGATTTTCTAAAGAATCTTTATACATTTCTCGCTTTTTATAGTAATCATTAAACAAGGCTAAATTATCAATGCCCAAATTATCAATCACATACTTATTCCATTCTTCCATTTTATCCTGATTGGCTCCGTAATCTGTTTCATACAAAAACTTATAGCTTAATACTTCTTTTTCTTCCTCTATTTTATAATACAGCTTTGAAATATCTTCCAAGGATAAATTGCTGGTATCTAGTATAGATTGTAACTCACGCCGCTTAATTTCACACAAATCGAAATATATATTTACCATTGGATTTGTGTATTCTTTTACGGGCATTTTGTAATAAGAATAAATTTCTTCGAAAACCGAGTAAGTATCGCAAACCAACGAATCGTAAACCTTATTAACATCGAGCAATATTTGTGTTTTTAGTTTTACAAGCATAGAAGCTGAATAATTTATAGCAGCCTGCAAAGAAACTGTCTTATTCTTTGGGTATGACTTATGTATCATAACTCGTCGATCAGGAAACCAAAAAGTAAAAATTGCACTAAATCCCACATTGCCTTCTGCTAAAATTACTCCTCTCTCCTTTAATCCAAAATCTCTTCCGTAATTCCCCTCACGATAATAAAACTGTAACGAGTCTTTAACCAGTAAGCCAATGGTCTTTTTCTGTGATTCGGAAAGCAATAATGCTTCATTGTAATCCCAGAAATTATGATTGTAAGGTATTAGTTGAAGTTTCTGATAATCGTAAATTTCTGCATCATACTCAAAAAACGGAAGTATAAAAGGATTATCGTAATCGTAAAAATAAAGCACAGCATGCGAATTATATGTTAATTGTTTATCTAATGATGGATCAAGTAATTGTGCTCCCAATCCTCTAATTATTGTATATTTAAAGTCGAAACTTATCAATTCGGGAAATATATTTCCATCAATTAATTTATAATTTAAAGTAATATCCATACTCACATTCTTTAAGCTATCTTCAACGGCAGTAATAATTGGAAGTATTTCAGCATTATTGATACTTAAATTAATTTTTAAGGGCAACATCGTTTTTTTGTCAATCCACAATTCACCTTTAAACAAAGATTGCTCATCTGCTTTAGGCTTAAAGCTTATATGAAACATACTACTATCAGATGGAATAATGTTTAAGTAAAAACTTTTTTGCATATCATTTTTACTCATTTGGAGTGGAAAAGCGGGGTAATATCCATTATCGTAATCAAGTTTTAACAACCTTATTGCTTTAGATGTTTCTTGATTTGAATAAAGAGTACTATTGTAAATGCTCTTAGCTAAGCGTCCGTTTTTAAGTAATAATGATATAATATTGTGCCCTTGCAAATTCCCGTTAAAATAGCACTCTAAAAATTCTACGGAAGTATTTTCTACTTTAGACTCTATGCCGTAATAAGCTTTAGAAACAATATAATTTTTGTTCTTACTAGTTTTTTTTCTGCAAGTGTTTATTAAATCATATAAAAAATCATCTTTTGCATTTATTGTAATTTCGGGTAGAATATAATCCGTTTTCTTTAGGAATATTGTATTAGTTTTAACAAGATCCTTAGCTTTAATTGAGATTGTTTGGTAACCGAGAAATGAAATTTCTAAAAGCTCCTCAAGCGATTTAAGCTCGATATTAAATATACCGTCGTAGTTTGTGATAGTACCTTTATTACTACCTTTTATAACGACATTACAAAAAGCTAATGGTTCTTTAGTATCAAAATCTTTTATTGAAGCATTAACACTTACTGTTTGTGCAAACACTGCACAAGATGATAATATCATCAATAAAGCTAATGGGAAACAAGCTCTTGGCATTTTATAAAATTTGCTTGTAAATTTAACTAAAATTGTAATAAAAAAGAATACATCAGTTAAATAATGTATGCGATATAAAATATTTTAACTTTATTACTTTACAGTAAGCTTGCGGTCGGTTACTTTATTACCGTTAAATATTCTAACTATATATAATCCTGCATTAAGTTCCGAAAGATTTAAACGTACTTGATTAGTATTAATCTTTTTAGAAATAACTTTAGACCCTATGAGATTGTAAACTTCAATTTTGCTAATTGTTTCGGCACATGTAAAATACACAAAGTCATTTGCCGGATTTGGATATACATTTACTTCCTGATTTGCAACAATCGATTCATTTTCTGTACTAAAAAGAAATTGATTTTTAAAGAAACGCCAAATTTCGTTTCTGTAATCAACATCGTTTGCGGGGGTATAATACCAAGTGTGAGTACCTTCGTTTACTTTAATATGTGCCACAGTGCTTTCGTTATCACCGTTCATATAAATGTATCTTTCGAAAGTAAATCCGTCAGCTTCTGTATCAGGGTATTGATAATAAACAGGAACTTCGGAACAATTATTATAATTTACCCAAAAATCTACGAGTTCTTGGGCTCCCATACCTGCGTCAATTTCTATTCCTTGCACTATCATTGTACCTTCGTCGTATCCAATAGTTTCGTCGGCAGTACCATGAATATGAATAACATCAATATTTTGAAATGGCTCCGGAGTATAATACAGACCATAGGTACCCGAAACTGAAGCAATTGCGGTAATTCTATCGCTAATATCACTTGCCATACGATTACACATAAACCCACCAAGACTAAACCCAACGAAATAAACTCTCTCTGTATCAATATTGTAATGATTTTCAAGCGAGTCTAAAATAGCAGTTAAGAAGCCTGTGTCGTCCACATCTTGGTTAAGAATTATTTCACCTAAATATGGAACTTCTGCACCAACTCCGGCATTCCAGCAATAACCTATAGACCCTAACATTGGGACTTCGGCATCTAGCGCCTGTGGTACAATTACAATTCCGTTTGCAGTATCAACAATTTCATTAAATCCTATATTATAAAAATTAGTCATATCGTCACCTAATCCATGTAAACAGAAAATTACTTGAGTAGGTTCTTGAGAGTCGTAAATTGATGAAACATATTCTAAATATACACGTTCTGTTCCATCCCATGTTAAATTTCGTGTATTTAGTTGTGCACTAACGAGGCTTACCATTAGTAGCAAGGTACTCAACAAAGTAAATATTTTTTTCATAAAGTCATTATTTTGGTTATTAATGTGATAAAAATAATAATAAAAATTGAATTACAAACGAGATTCCAATATTTTACGAACAAGATCAGGTGAAATATTTTTATTCTCACCTAATTCAACATATCCTCTATCTTCTAATCTTTTGCAAATTTTATTAATATCATGCACATTAATTTTATAGTCTTTTAGCCGTGTTCTTACACCAAGTCTTTGAAAAAAACCTTCGGTAACATCAATAATTTCTTCTATACTATTTTCGTCGTTACCATTAATATTCCAAACTTTTAAGCCATATTGTAATAGTTTTTGTTTTTTCACATCTTGCAAGACAGTAAGAACACCAGGTAGGACAATAGCAAGAGTTTTAGCATGGTCTATACCAAATAAGGCTGTAATTTCGTGTCCTATCATGTGAGTTGACCAATCTTCGGGGACACCACATCTAAGCAAGCCGTTTAGAGCCATAGTTGAAGCCCACATTAGATTTGCATTAGTATCGTAGTCGTTTCGATTTTTCAATAACTTAGGACCTTCTTCGATTAAAGTACGCAAAATGCTTTCAGCAAATCTATCTTGTATAGGAGCATTTACGGGGTAAGTTAGATATTGCTCAATTACGTGTATAAATGAGTCTATAATTCCATTACTTATTTGTGTATCTGGCAAGCTGTACATTGTTTCCGGATCGAGGATAGAAAAAACAGGAAACGAGTTAGGATTAGAAAAGTCTAATTTTTCATTGGTTGATTTTCTGGAAATCACAGCATTGGAGTTCATCTCACTTCCAGTAGCAGGTAAAGTAAGCACAGTGCCAAAAGGTAAAGTTTTTGTAAATTTTACTCGTTTCGACAATATCTCCCATGGGTCGCCATCATTATAGTAAGTGGCAGCAGCAATAAATTTTACTCCATCAATTACAGAACCACCACCAACAGCTAAAATGAAGTCAACTGATTCATTTCTTGCAAGTTCAACTGCTTTCATTAAAGTTTCGTAGTCGGGATTTGCTTCTATTCCTCCAAATTCGAGAATATCTTTAGTTTTTAAAGCATCTATTACTTTATTGTAAATACCATTATTTTTAATGCTTCCACCGCCATAGCATAACATTATTTTTGAATATGCTTCTACTTCATGCGATAATTTTTCAGTAATCTGAGACTTCCCAAAATGTATTTTGACAGGATTATGGAATGAAAAATTGTTCATACTATATTTGTTTTTTTTAAATATTTAAAACTAATTGCAAATTTATGTTATATTTTATTCTATTGTATTAGGCACTTTGATAATATCAATAAATGTAGTAATATTGTGAAATAAAAGTTTAAAATATGGAGCAAAAGTTTAAAAGCATGACGATTTTTGATTTTCAGAAGAAATTTCCAGATGAAA
>Ga0334900_1000720_pt1 | contig 44171 bp, 38 predicted proteins | sample GraSluR3_MG_2_FD_207231 | JGI IMG/M metagenome (GOLD analysis project Ga0334900, IMG submission 207231) | Sludge microbial communities from methane-producing bioreactor in Wageningen University, Netherlands - Granular Sludge_31_08-R3 | ecosystem: Engineered > Bioreactor > Anaerobic >... | reverse complement strand
ACGGGAACGGGAACGGGAACGGGAACGGGAACGGGAACGGGAACGGGAACGGGAACGGGAACGGGAACGGGAACGGGAACGGGAACGGGAACGGGAACGGGAACGGCCCGCCTTGCGGCGGGCCGTTTGTTCAGCAGTTACTCTCAGAAAGCGTTATTTTCTGCTGTTCAGCTCATCAATCAGTTCTTCAAGCCGGGCAGCAAGCTCGGCCAGACGTGCCACTGCGCCAGCGGCCTGATCCATGCCTTCCGCCGTATCCGTAGCCACAGCACTTATTTCATCCACGGCTCTGTTAATTTCTTCACTGGTCGCGGACTGCTGCTCCGCAGCTGTGGCGATGGAACGCACCTGATCGGACGTATGCTCTGCCAGCCGCACTATTTCCTTCAGTGCGGCACCGGCTTCGCGCGCTTTACCTGTGGCTTCATCAGCGGCACCGGCTGCGTTTTCCACATGCTCCACATTATCATGTGCACTTTTCTGAATAGTCCCTATGGCATCACCAACTTCTTTGGTGGCATGCATGGTCTTTTCGGCAAGCTTGCGCACCTCATCGGCCACCACGGCAAAACCGCGACCGGCATCGCCCGCTCTGGCCGCCTCAATGGCTGCATTAAGGGCCAGCAGGTTTGTCTGGTCGGCAATATCGCTGATAACGTCCATAATTCTGCTGATGTCTTCCGTCTGTTTGCCCAGACCGGCCATTTCGCCGCGCAATGTCTGCGCCCGGCTGTTCACACGGGCGATGGACGCTACCACCTGCTCCACCACATTCTCGCCTGCCGCCGCCTTATGGCGGGTTTCGTCAGCAGTGGCGGCGGACTCTGCAGAATTACGCGCCACTTCCAGCACCGTGGCATTCATTTCCTCCATGGCCACAGCCGTCTCCTGCGAACGTGCAGACTGAATTCCGGCACCGGATGCAACCTCGTCCACCTGCGCCGAAAGCGCCTGCGCAGCCAGCGACACCTGCTCGGCTATCTCTTTGGCCTCCGAAGCAATACGGGCCATGCTTTCCAGCAGGGCAGACACTTTCGCCTCCTGCTCTTTGGCTTCGCCCATGGCCGCTTCAGCCCGCTGTGTCTGTTGCGCTGCCTCTTCGGTGCGCGCAGCAGATTCGGCCATTTTATCACGTAGATCGCCCACCATGGATGCAATGGAATCACGCAGCAGGGCAAGTTCCGCCTCGTATTTACCCTCGGGGCGGGCCTTCAGATCGCCACCGGCCACCGCACCTGCATACGCGCGCAGACGCTCCAGAGGCGAAAGCACACTGCGCCCCAGAAAATACCGGGCAAGCAGCCCCAGCACCAGCAGGACGCCGACGGTGGTAATTCCTACCCCGATGGCCGCGCTGCGCACGCGGGCATGCACGCCTTCCAGCGAACTGATCACCTGAAACGCCCCGTGGATGCTGCCGACCTTCCAGCCTTCACGTATGCCTCCGGCAGGATCTTTGGATCCTTTGGGATCGCCGTGGCAGAACATGCAGTCCTGCGTCAGCCTGACGGGTCTGAAATAACGTATGGCATCGGCTTCTCGCACAACATACTCATCAAGCTGTTCTTTTTTAAGCTTGGCAAGAACTTCCAGCTCAAGAGGCGTGGGCGTGTTTGCCGGATTTCTGGGGCTTACCTTGGGTACGCGGAATTCATAGCCGGCTTTTTCGGCATTTTCCGCTGCGGCGCGCATGGCAGTAACAACCGGAACAGCCGATACGACCTTGTCAGGCGGCAATTCAGCCAGCGGACGAACCACGCCGGTCTCCAGCTTTTCTGCCATCTGGTGGCGTGTGGCTTCTGCCATCAGCACTATGCTGCGGCTTTTTTCCAGTATGGCTTCCTCGGCACCGTGCCGGATATCCCTTACCCAGCTGACAGCCATCAGCAATGCAACAACCAGAGGGCCCAGCAGCGCAACAGCCAGCACTTTCCACTTTATGCTCATGTTCTTCCCCTGATGAAATCGAATAAAATACGGCCATGCGGCAAAGCTCACTTTATTCTATCGGCAGGACAAGGGAAAGCATAACCTCAAAACAAGTTTACCGCCGATGATAATAAAAAAGGGCACACATGGTGCCCTGTCTGCAGTAAAGCCGATTATTTCTGTGTTCTGCGTTCCCACAGCTTCATGTCTTTCATTTTTTTACGGCGCTCACGTTGCAGCGACTTGCATACAAGGGGAGTTCCTTTTTTATAACCACATTTCGCTCTGTACTCGTCCGGCGTCAGACCATGCGTTGCAAGGTGTTTTTTTGTCAGAATCTTGAACGATTTGCCGCACTCGACGCAGGTGATTGTCTTTTCCTTGATGGCTTTTTTGGCGTCAACGGCATCAACAGCGGCGTCTTCGGCTGTGACGGAGCACTCACTGATGTTCTTGATGCCTTCTGCCAGCGTTTTTACCATGGTAGTTATCTCTTCTTCTGTCATGGTGCGTACACTGGCCTGAGCCTTAACTATTTCCAGAGCTTCTTTAAGATATGCTTCCATTACATCGCTCCTGTAGCAGAAAAAAATTGCAAGTTCCGTATCACACGCGCATACCGGTGTTGGTGTAGGATATTCATACAACAACGGTCAATACTGAAAACATCGGCAACAACTGTCTTTTGTCCGGAAATCCGGCACCCGGCCGAAAATGCTGCATGGCGGTCGCCTGTTCTCACTGCATTCACATTTTATATCTTCTTTCGTTCTGATACATTGCGCATATACGCAAGACAGATACATAAAAACAGGCTTCCGCATCATGTTATGCCGGTAACACGTCTGCCCTGTGACGGAACCGGACGTGATGCGCATATGCTGTGCCTGCCCGTATGCCGGACGGACTCCCTGCACACCGATACTCTATGCATCCGGCGCTGTTCCGGTTATGCTGCACAGGTACAGTCAGCGGCTGAATGCGCCGGACACACCCAAAATACCGTGAGGTCGAACCATCATGAAATACATCCTCTTTGAAGATTTTTCCGGCATGCCGGTTCCTTTCATTTTTCCCGACAGAGTCGACCATGCCGACATGCGCGAACAGATGCCCTATACTCTCGTGCTGGCAGCAGGGTATGTCCACATGAGGCAAGGACAGTTCTACTGCCACGGCGGAGCACCGGAACTGGAAGCAACCGCACGCGCGGAAGACGCGGCAATCATCCGCGACTTTTTTCTGCGTGACGAAGCGGAGTAACGCACGGTTTCATGCATCCGCTCATCACCATTGCCGGAACCCACAGCGGGTGCGGCAAAACAACAGTCAGTCTGGCACTTATGGCTGCCTTGCGCCGCGCCGGATTTGCCGTGCAGCCGTTCAAGGCAGGGCCGGACTTTATTGATACGGGGCACCACGGCACCGTAACCGGACGGCAGGGCCAGAATATTGACGGCTGGATAATGGGCCGTCAGGCGTGCTGTGAACTGGTATCACGCGCCATGAGCAATCCCGCGGGGCATCTTGCGGACATCGGTGTCATTGAAGGCGTTATGGGCCTTTTTGACGGCGCGTCCGGCTCGTGCGACAGCGGCTCCACCGCGCAGCTGGCCTCATGGCTGCAAGCCCCCGTGGTGCTTGTTGCGGATGCACGCTCCATGGCCCGTTCCGCCGCGGCGCTGGTGTCCGGTTATGTCCGGTTTGACCCGCATCTGCCGTTTGCAGGCGTTATCTTCAACAGGGTGGGCAGCAGCAACCACCGCAGTCTCATTGCCGAAGCCATGCGCGCGGCATGTCCGGACATCCCCGTGCTGGGCTTTCTGCCACGCGATGAATCGCTGGAAATACCGGCCCGCCATCTGGGACTGAACACCGCGGCGGAATCTCCGCTGACAGCCGGAGTGCAGGACAGGCTTGCCCGCTGGTTCACGGCCGGAGTCAGTCTGGACAGCATTCTGACAGCAGCGCGTCGGGCAGCAGCGCGTCGGGCAGCAGCGTCTCGGGCAGCAACGCGTCAGACCGCAGAATGTCAGGCAGCAGAACGTGCCGGACAATGTGTTACGCGGCAGTCCGGTTCAGCACCCGACGGCATTGTACAGTCCCGCAGCACTGCACAAGCGCCTGTCCGCATCGGCGTTTCAGCCGATGAAGCATTCTGCTTTGTCTATGCTGAAAACCTGCGGTTGCTCCAATCAGCCGGAGCCGAACTGGTCTTTTTTTCACCGCTGCATGATGCGCACCTGCCTGCCGGCCTGCATGGGGTGTATCTGACTGGAGGCTATCCGGAACTTCACGCGGACAGACTGTATGAAAACACCCTGATGCGTACCGCTGTATATGATTTTTCTCTCGCCGGAGGCATAGTGTATGCCGAGTGCGGCGGCTTCATGTATCTGATGCAGCAGCTGTACGACCAGCAGGGAGCATCGTGGCCCATGTGCGGCTGCCTGCCTTTTTCATGCGCCATGGGCACACGCTTCAGGGCGCTGGGCTACCGGCAGGTACGCACCACTGCGGATTCGCCTCTCGGCGCGGCAGGCACAGTCCTGCGCGGGCACGAATTTCATTACTCGCACCTGTGCGCGCCGCCCGCCGGAGACGATACAATGAATATTACCAACATCTATGACGCCACAGACCGCAACGGCACGCCCCTGAACAGCGGTACCGGCGACGCCCCCGCAGCGGCAGGCCACCTGCAGCGCAACACACTGGGGTCTTACGTGCACCTGCACTTTGCATCCTGCCCCGACGCGGCCCGCGCTTTTGTCGGTGCATGCCGCCGTTCATCCGTAACCACACCCTGACAGCGCAACATCCGCAGTGCCGGAGGAAAATATATGGATACCCCCGTTCTTCAGCAATGCTTCGCACCTCAGGCCATCGAGGCGCGCTCCTTTGCCATTATCGATTCGGAAGTGCCCGAGCCGCGCCCCTTCTGCGGTGCCCACTGGCACATAGCGCGCAGACTGGTGCATACCACCGCAGATTTTGACCTTCTGAACCACATACGGTTTCATCCGCAGGCAGTGGAGGCGGGTATACGCGCCCTGCAAAACGGCTGCACCATATTCACAGACACGGAGATGGCCCGCTCCGGCATACCCCTGCGCCGCATGACACCGCTGGGCTGCACGGTAACGTGTCTGCTGAACCGCCCCGATGTGGTACACGCGGCGCAGCGCGACAACACAACCCGCGCCCATGCCGCCATGAACGCCGCCAGCAGCGAACTGGCAGGAGCCATAGTGGCCATAGGCAACGCACCCACGGCGCTCATCCGGCTGGCCGGACACCTGGAACAGGGCTGCCCTGCGCCCGCACTGGTCATCGCCATGCCCGTGGGCTTTGTAAACGCGGCGGAATCCAAGGCGCTGTTCATACAGCAAAACCGTGTACCATGGATTACCATAGAGGGCAGAAAAGGCGGGTCTGCACTGGCGGCAGCCACCGTGAACGCACTGGCCGTGATGGCGCTGGAATCTTCACCCGCCGCCCCGTGATACCGCACTGCGTGCGCCTTGCGCATCTATGCCGCGGTTGCTATGATAGCAGATTATGTGCGCCGCACGAACATTGTCTGTTCACACTGCCGCAGTGCACCCACGCGCCCCGAGGCGCTTTTCATACGCCCCTGTACACTGCATGCACTGTGTCGGCGGCACCAGAGAAGGAAGTTATATGACGGATGAAACCAACCGGAATTCCGGTTTTGGAGACGAGCTGCAGAACGACCCCGCAGCACGCATGGCCAGCGAACTGACCGGCGTGGACGAGCCGGAGAACGCGCTGCCCGCTCTGACTTTTGAAGAAGTACCCGACACCATCAGGCAGGCCGCCGCACGCGCCGGCTGGCAGAGCCTGATGCCCGTGCAGCTGCACACCATGCCCTATTTTCTCCAGCGCCGCGATCTTATGGTTCAGTCGCGCACGGGCAGCGGCAAAACCGGTGCCTACCTGCTGCCGTTGATTGACCGCATCGACCCGCACAAAAACGAATGTCAGGCTCTGGTGCTGGTGCCCACCCGCGAACTGGCCCTGCAGGTCGTGCATGAAGCCGAAGTGCTGTATCAGGAGCTGGGCATAAACATTGCCGCCGTGTACGGCGGTGTGGGCTACGGCAAACAGACCGACGCCCTCAAGGCCGGAGCCCAGCTGGTGGTGGGCACTCCCGGTCGTGTGCTGGACCACCTTCTGCGCCGCACGCTCACGCTGGACGCGCTGCGTGTGCTCCTGTTCGACGAAGCGGACCGCATGCTTTCCATCGGTTTCTACCCCGATATGAAAGAAGTGCAGCGGTACCTGCCGCGCAGACGCATCAGCACCTATCTTTTTTCCGCCACCTATCCGCCGCATGTTGTCCGGCTTGCCGGGGAATTTCTGCACGATCCTCAGATGCTCAGCCTCAGTCATTCTCAGGTGCACATCACGCAGACCCCGCACGTTTTTTACGAATGCAAGCCCATGGAAAAAGACCGTGTGCTTGTACGCATCATTGAAATAGAAAATCCCGCGTCGGCCATCATCTTCTGCAACACCAAGTCCAACGTGCACTATGTGACGGCCGTGCTGCAGGGCTTCGGATACAATGCCGACGAGCTGTCTGCCGATCTTTCGCAGGCCAAGCGGGAACAGGTGCTCAAAAAACTGCGTAACGGACAGGTGCGTTTTCTGGTAGCCACCGATGTGGCGGCCCGCGGCATCGACATTCCCGATCTTTCACATGTGGTGCTGTACGAACCGCCGGAAGACCACGAATCGTACATCCACCGCGCAGGACGCACCGGACGTGCCGGAGCCAGCGGCGAAGTGATATCGCTGGTGGACATCATGCAGAAGCTGGAACTGGGCCGCATAGCCAAGCATTACCAGATAGACATGCAGATGCGCCCCACCCCCACGGATGAAGACGTGGCAAAAGTGGCCACCGAGCGCATGACCGCCATGCTGGAAGCCAAGCTGCGCTCGCGCTCGCCGCTGCAGCGCGAAAGAATGCAGCGTTTCATGCCCATGGTACGCCAGATGGCCGAAGACGAAGAACAGATGAAGCTTGTGGCCATGCTTATTGACGAGCTGTATCAGGATTCGCTGCATGCCGCTCCTCCCGCGCCTTCGGCGGAAGAACACAGGCAGCGCCCCGCAGCGCGGCCCGCGCCGCGCACCGCTCCGGCACCACGGCCCCAACAGGCGGCAGCCGGTAATGAACAGCAGGACAGCGATCCGCGGCCCAAAAGACGCAGAAGACGCAGGAAGCCCGCCAGCTCTGAATAAAACGACTACGCCATGACCCAAGAACTTCATAGGCCGGCACCCGTCGCCTATTCCAGTGACGAGGTGATCCGCAACTTTACCGCGGTGCTCGGTTCGTATTCCTTTATACAGGAAATGCGGACCCTGCGCGTGGGCAGACTGCAGTTCCGCCGCCGAAAAAAAGTGCTGCGCGAATTCACAGCGCTGTTTATCGCGCTGTGGAATCTTGCGCTGCACAAGTCCTTTCCCGACGATGCAGAGCTGATCTTTGACGAGTTCATCAGCAGGCTTGCCAACCATTGCAGCCAGTCCAGCAAAAACACAAAGCTGCTCTGGCAGCAGATACAGGTGTACCAGACGCTGCTCGAAGCAAGAAAAGACAGTGACTTCACCGAGATTGCCACTTTTATCACCGGTCAGCTGGAAACAGACAGCACCGAACAGCTGCGGACAAAACACCGCCTTGCGCTGCTGATCCGAGGCGCCTACAGCATCATCTTCGACAGGCTGATCTGACAGGCACCCGCATCTGAAAATGCACAGGCCGGAAGGGATACTACTTCCGGCCTGTTTTTTTCACCTGCAGTCACACATCCGCTGCGGCGCCCGCCATGTCATACTCCCAAAAGCCCCGCCGGTGACTGCCGGTTTTGCAGCCCCGGAATGCTGCATTACCGCAGAACGCGCGGTGCAACATCTCATCCGCTTCCGCGCACCGGCACACGGCAACAGCCAGCCGGAGCAACAACATAAAAAAAGCGTGCGGAACATGTGTTCCGCACGCTTGAAGCCGTATGCAGCCGGTGCCGTCTAAAAGCGGTATCCCAGCGTCATGCCCACAAGGTGAGCGTCCCCGTCTTTGAAGCGCACTCTGTTTTCACCGCCCATTGTGGTGGTCACACTGCCTGTGCGTTCCTTGATAAGCAGGTAGGTGTAGCTGAGGTCCAGCGTCCACGGCCCCTGATGTATGCCCACACCGCCGCTGAAAAGATGCCTGTCGTTGGCAGGCACCAGAAAATCAAGATAGTTTTCGTTGAGCGGCGAATTGTCATAAACATAGCCGGCACGCAGGTCCAGCATCTCGTTAAGGGCATATTCAACCCCCACGTTAAACCGCCAGACATCCTTCCACTCGGTGGTTTTGTCCGTCGTTGCCACACTGGGGTTGTTATAATCGATGACCAGCTTGTCATAGCTTGTCCAGCCGGTACGTACCGCACCCGCTTCAATGCTCAGCCTGTCGGTGGGCATCACACATACCCCCAGAAAAAGCATGTCGGGCAGGTTCACGCTGCCGCGCGCATCGGTATCGCCCCAGTTGCTGAAAAGGGGGCCGGAACCGCTGAAATAGCCCGTGCCCTTCAGGTTCTGCTTGATGCCGGAACGCCAGCTGGCGCCCAGCGCAAGCCATTCCACAGGCTGATAGTGAATGCCCAGATTAATGCCGTAGCCTATGCTTTCGCCGTTCACACGGCCGTCCAGCCTGCCGCCGGCACCGGCTTCCACTATGTTTTTCTGCTCATAGTCAAACCACATGGCCTCAATGCCAAAGGCGACCGAAAGCTTGTCGGTAAGTTTAAGCCCCATGACGGGGTTCACCGACAGGGACTGTATGCCCACATAATACAGCTGGTCTTTACCGAACCAGTCTTTGGAATATTCATTACCCAGACCGAAACGGGAAAACACGCCGACACCGTAGTACAGCGCATCGTTGACCTGCCGCGTGGCGTAGGCATGAGGAATGGCCCAGTAATTCTTTTTGGCGGAGACAGTTTCCTGCCCTTTCACTTCCACGGTGGCGCTGGGGTCTACCAGCGTCATGCCCGCAGCCATCTGAGTACCCTTAAGCTGCGTAATCAGCGCAGGGTTGAACGCAATGGAAGAAGGACTGGCCTTGCGCGCAACCATGGCGCCGCCCAGAGCATTGCCGCGGGCGCTGAATTCGTACATGGCAAATCCTGCGGCCCGGGCCGTGTGCGGAAGGCTGAGAAACATGCCCGAAAGAGCGAGACAACAGACTATGAAGAACCGTCGCACTGATAACCTCGATTGATGATGAATAACGTTTTGTAGCCGCAACCTCCGTCCGTGTTCCCCATTCTTCGAATCAGTGCGTATGCTTCATTACAGTATTCAGTCGGAATCGGGAGCTTTTAGACTCTTTTGCCGGTAAACACAAGAACACGCCCGACCGGCCATGCGCAGCAGGCATAAGAAACAAAATCGCCTCTTCCGTTGTCACGCCATGTGCAGCGCGACACGTCCCTTGCGGGTGCCGCCCGCACAAAACGCCCCGACGGACCTGTCACGGCTGCATTTACCGTCTGCCCCGAAGCGGCATAAGAAAACCCCGCACAGGCGGGGCAGACATCAGGGGCCGTAACCGGAAAAAACACCTGCCGTCAGCCGGCACCGCCTGTCATGGCCGCCAGCTCTCCCCGTGCCTCGCGGCTCAGCAGCGGGGCCACAGTCTGCAGCGCAGCCGTGAAATGACTGAAGCCGCAGTCTTCCACCGTCTGTTTAAGCTCTTTCAGACGCTCGCCGGAAAACTTTGCCTCCATCTTCATGTGGTTGCCCCACACATGCCCCCAGCCTGCCTCGCTCAGCGGCGCCTTGCGGCCGGTGTCCTGCCGGTGCACCACACATACACGCCCGTCATACAGCACCCTGCCGCCGGCGTTCCATACCTGAATATCATGCTCGATATCATCCACCTGCGACGGCGAAAAACGAACATCGAATTGCGGAACCCCCAGCCTGTCGCACAACCGCCTGTTGAACAGATGACAGCAGCCCATGACCGAAAGGCACGGACTGCGGTAGTCATACTGCCCCATATCCCAGAACAGCGGAGCGTTGTTTGTGAAGCGTATGAGCTTGTTACCCGCCTTGTAAAAGTTGCGCAGCACATACTGCACTGACGCGATGCTGCCGGGGTTGACCACCTTGGGCCCCACCACCGCAGCCTGCGGGTATTCATCAAGCGACTGCATGTACATGCGCAGCCAGCCTTCGGGCAGCAGCACATCGTCGTCCAGATACGCCACATAGTCCGCCTGCCGCATGGCAGGCAGCTGCCACAGCCAGTTGCGGGCCGCCGGGGCGCCCACATTCACCGGCAGATGGATAAAATCCACAGGCCTGCCGCAGGCGGCTTCCCGCGCGGCATCTTCCAGCTGACGCGGCGAAAACGCATCAGAACCGTTATTCAGCAGCGTGATGGATGCATTGCCAATATCGCTGTGCACAAGGCTGCGCAGCGTATCCAGAGTCACGTCAAATTTGTTCCATGTGTACAGAGCCACACTGACACTTCTGCCGCGGGCCACACTTTCAAAACCGGCAGGCGGTGCACCGCGCAATGTCTCCACCAGCCTGTACACCAGAAAAAACAAGGCAGGTTCGGCCTGCAGGGCATCACGCAGCAGAGCTATCCCCTGTTCTCTGTGCCCTTCACGCAGTGCCAGTTCCGCGCTCACATGCAGCGACACAGGGCCGGGTACGGCAAGTGACAACAGCTCGCGGCACAGCTCCGGACGGTTCATGCTCAGCGCGCCCCACGCAAAAAACGGCGCCGCTATGCCGCCTTCCGGAGTCTGCACAAATGCCCGTGCCGCCTGTTCAAAAAAAGCACCGTTGCCTATTTCCCACAGAATACCCGCGCAGGTGAACCGGTAAGCCGGAGAATCCCCGTACAGCGCGCCGTGCAGCAGCTTTTCGTCATCTTTTTCCAGCGCGGTGGTCCGTTGCAGCACATCGCCCATATACACGGCAGGGCCGGAATCGAGCACATCGCGCACAGCACCCAGCCAGCGCATGTACACTTCGGAAGCCCGCTGTCCCGCGCACAGCGAAGCCACCACCCCCCGCAATGCCGAATCAAAGGGATTCAGCAACAGGGCCTGACGCAGCAGCCCTCTGGCAAGTGCCATGCGCTGCATACCCTCCTGCGGCGGCTGAACCTGCAGGTCACGCAGCAAATGGTCGGCCATCTGCATGGCCAGTGCGGGATCGGTATAACCGTTGGTCAGATGCTGCCTGCGGAAAAGAGAGGTCATCAAATCGCGTTCCGGCGCGTTGCGCATAATCGTTGTCCTGTCTGTAGGTCTGGCGGGGCGTCACTTTCTGCCGGTATCCGTACGGCAGGATAAAAAAAGCAAAAAATGTTCCGCAACAGGCGCAGCGCGGCATGCACACACAGCACTCCACAAAAAAATCACTGCCCGTCCGCGGTGCATCAGTACAGTTCTTTCACGCCTTCATCACGGGCCAGAGTCTGCCCTTCCTGCGACAGTTTTTCACGCCGCCGCTCTTCGCGCCGCACCTCGCGCCGCATCAGGGCTTCGCGGTTACGGCGGTGCTGCTCGGGCGTTTCCAGTATCAGGCCCGGCACTGCAGTCGGTCTGCGGTTTTCATCCATGGCCACAAATGTCAGGTATGCCGAAGCAGCATGCCGCACCTCGCCCGTGAGCAGGTTTTCAGCCTCCACACGTACCCCCACTTCCATGGACGTATTACTGACCATGTTCACGCTGGCCTTCAGCACCATAAGCTCTCCCACATGTACGGCAGCCTTGAATTCCATCCTGTCGATGGACGCGGTGACCACCGTGCGGCCTCTGGCGTGACGCATGGCCGCCACGGCACCGGCAAGATCGATATGCTTCAGAATGGTGCCGCCGTGGATGTTGCCGGCGGGGTTGGCATCCTGCGGCAAGCCTCTGTGCGTCATAATGGTATCGCTGTCGCTCACCTTACGATCATTCATAATATACCTCCGGTATCCTGCCGGCAGCGCGGCCTGCATACGGTGCACGCGCCCGCAGACAACAGGGTATGCACCGCCGCAGCCGCGTCCCGTACACAGCATACAAAAACGGCGCACCGCGGTGCGCCGTTACCATGCCACGGGCCTGTCAGCGCGAAAATTTAACTCCGCCCTTGCCCAGCAGGTCATGCAGGTGCACAACCCCCAGCAGCAGCCCGTCATCACCGGTGATGGGCAGCACGGTGATAGCTTTTTCTTCCATCATATCAATAAGCTGTGCCACTGAAAATTCTTTTCTGGCGGTCAGCGGACTGCGTACCATCACATTGGCCACCGGCGATGCGGTTTCCACGCCCGCCTCGCGGCAGACCATGCGGCGCACGTCGCCGTCCGTCAGAATGCCCGACAGGCGCCCCTGACCATCCGTCACCAGCACAGTGCCCAGCCGTCCCTCGTCCAGCACGCGCAGCGCTTCTCCCGTCCGCACGGTCTCGCGCACCACGGGCAGGTTTTCGGTATGCATCAGACTTTCCACCCGCATACTCAGCCGGTGCCCCAGCGAACCGCCCGGATGAAACCGCAGAAAATCATTTTCGGTAAATGATTTCCAATGGATAAGACATACAGCAAGGGCATCGCCCATGGCCAGCACAGCCGTGGTGGAGGCAGTGGGCGCAAGATTGAGCGGGCACGCCTCGCGGCGTACGCCGGTATCAAGCACCACATCGGCACTCTTTGCCAGCGTGGACTCCAGTCCGCCTGTCATGGCGATAAGCGAAGCCCCCAGACTGCGCAATGCGGGCAGAATGGCGTTCAGTTCGTCAGTCTCGCCGGAATTGGATATGGCGATGATGACATCATCACTGCGCAGCATGCCCATGTCGCCGTGCGCACCTTCCACAGGGTGCAGAAAAAAAGCGGGAGTTCCTGTGGAAGACAGCGTGGCCGCCAGTTTGCGGCCCACCAGGCCGGATTTACCCAGCCCGGTAATGACAACGCGGCCCGTGCAGCGTGCCATCAGTGTCAGCGCATCCACAAAACCGCCGTTCAGTCTGTCGCGCATGGCGGCAATGCCTTCAATTTCAATATCCAGCACCTCGCGCGCCAGCGGAATCCAGTCCGTGCGGCGGGTGCATTGTGCGTCCTGAGTCATAAGTTCGGAATCCCTGTTATGAGTTGCATCGCCTCCGGCCAGGGCTGTCGGATACACACCGGATGACGCTGCGATAAAAAAAGCGCATGCGGGCACACCGTGTCCGGCACGGCAGCCCGCATGCACAATATGTCGTATTTAGCAGCCGCACTCAAGGCACGACTTCAGATTTCCTTCGCACTGCAACGGGTAGCTGCCGGTAAAGCATGCCAGACAATAGTCATCCGGCGTACTGACCGACTTGAGCAGCCCCTCTATGCTGATGTAATGCAGGCTGTCCAGACCGATAAAGCGTTCTATCTCTCTTACGGAATGGTTGGCCGCAATCAGTTCGCCCTTGGAGGCAAAATCAATGCCGTAGAAACACGGAAACTTGATGGGGGGGCAGCTCACGCGGAAATGCACTTCGCGGGCGCCCAGCTCCCTCAGTTTTTTCACGCGGGTGCGGATGGTGGTACCCCGCACGATGGAATCATCCACAATGATGATGCGCTTGTCCTTGATCATATCCTTCACAGGGTTGATCTTCACCCTTACGCTGTAATCACGCATATCCTGCGAAGGCTGGATAAAGGTACGGCCCACATAGTGGTTGCGGATCATGGCATGCTCGTACGGCAACCCCGACTGCTGGGCGTATCCCACGGCGCAGTATACGCCGGAATCGGGAAAGGGCATGACGAAGTCGGCATCCACCGGCGCTTCCGTGGCCAGCTGCTTGCCCATGGCTTTGCGGCAGAAGTAGACATTTTCTCCGAATACCATGGAATCGGGGCGGGCAAAGTAGATCAGCTCGAAGATACAGTGGTGGCGCTTTTTGCCCATATCCATATCATAGCTGTGCACCTTGCCTTTATCGATGACAATCATCTCGCCCGGCTTGACGGAACGGATAAGCTCCGCCTCCAGCAGATCAAAGGCGCACGATTCACTGGCAAAGACATGCGCGTCGCCCACTTTTCCCAGCAGCAAAGGACGAAAGCCGTGCGGGTCACGCACGGCTATCATCTTATCATTGGCCAGAATAAGCAGCGAATACGCACCGCGTGCCTCGCGGCAGGCAGCCATGACGGCTTCTTCGACAGTGCCTCCGTTCATGTGCTTGGCAATCAGATGGACAATTACCTCGCTGTCGTTGGTCGTCTGGAAAATGGAGCCGCTTTCTTCCAGTCTGGAACGAAGCTCCACGGTGTTTACCAGATTACCGTTGTGGGCGATGGCTATATCCATGTTTTTATAGCGCACACGGAACGGCTGGGCATTGCGCAGCAGCGATGCGCCGGTGGTGGAATAGCGGGTGTGGCCGATGGCGATATCGCCTTTGAGTTCTTTGCTCAGATGCCGTTCATTGAACACTTCCGGCACCAGCCCCATGCCGCGTTCTTCACGCAGGGCCGAACCGTCCCATGTTACAATGCCCGCACTTTCCTGCCCGCGGTGCTGCAGCGCATACAGTCCGAAGTAGGTCATGCGGGCGGCTTCGGCATGGTTGTATATGCCGAAGACGCCGCAGTATTCACGTTTCATGATATTATTTTTCCCCGCATACGGGCGCTTCGGTGCTGCCCGCGTAGTATTCCTGCAGGCTTTTCACGGTAAGCCCGCAGCGGCGCTGCTCGGCAATGGCCCGCGCGATGGCGTGCGCACCGGATACCGTGGTGCTGTAGGGTACCCCGTACAGCAGCGTCGCCTGCCGGATGTCCTTGGAATCCTGAACAGTACGCTTTCCGGAGGCGGTGTTCACCACCAGCGAAACCTCGCCGTTCTTTATGAAGTCCACAATGTTGGGTCTGCCCTCGTACACCTTGTACACAGGCGTGCATGAAACATTGTTTTCTTCCAGCAGCTTGCATGTGCCTTTGGTGGCCAGCACCTCAAACCCCAGACCGGCGAACACACGCGCCACTTCCACAACGTAGGGTTTGTCCTTGTCGTTGACGGAAATGAAGACCTTGCCTTCCTGCGGCAGTTTCTGTCCGCCGGCGATCTGCCCCTTCATAAAGGCTTCCTCAAATGTGCGGCCCATGCCCATCACCTCGCCCGTGGAACGCATTTCGGGGCCAAGCAGAATATCGACACCCGGGAAGCGCTTGAACGGGAAGACGGATTCCTTAACGGAGAAGTAGCCTCTGCGGCGCATGCTCCACGGGTCGAGTTCGCGCAGCGGCGTTCCCATCATCACCTGTGTTGCCAGACGGGGCAGCGGCACGCCCGTGGCCTTTGAAACAAAAGGCGCGGTGCGCGAAGCGCGGGGGTTGACCTCAAGGATGAACACGCGTCCGTCCTTGATGGCGAACTGAATGTTCATGAGTCCCACCACCTTCAGCTCTGTTGCCAGCGCAACGGTCTGACGGCGGATTTCTTCCACAATATCAGCAGGCAGCGTGTGGGGCGGAATCACACAGGCAGAATCGCCGGAATGAATGCCCGCCTCTTCGATATGTTCCATAATGCCGGCAACGTAGGTATCGCACCCGTCAGAAAGGGCGTCCACGTCAACCTCTGTGGCGTTTTCAAGAAACTTATCGATAAGTATGGGATGCTCCGGAGCTTTGCCCACCGAGTTGGCAAAGTACGTCCGCAGCTGTTCCGCATCGTAAACCACTTCCATGGCACGTCCGCCCAGCACGTAGCTGGGACGCACAACCACGGGGTATCCGATGGTCTCGCTGGCTTTCAGAGCTTCTTCCAGCGACATCACGGTGTCGTTGGCAGGCTGCAGCAGATCCAGCTTCTGAATGAGCGCCTGAAAACGCTCGCGGTCTTCGGCACGGTCGATGGAATCGGGATGTGTACCCAGAATGGGCACACCGGCGCGCATGAGCGGCACGGCGAGGTTCAGCGGTGTCTGCCCGCCGAACTGCACTATGACACCGTCCGGCTTTTCCGCTTCCACAATGTTCATGACATCCTCAAAGGTCAGCGGCTCGAAATACAGCCTGTCCGAGGTGTCGTAGTCGGTGGAGACGGTTTCGGGGTTGGAGTTGACCATGATGGACTGCACGTTCATATCGCGCAGAGCGAACGATGCATGACAGCAGCAGTAGTCAAACTCGATGCCCTGCCCGATGCGGTTGGGTCCGCCGCCGAAGATGATGACCTTTTTACGGTCTTCGGCCACAAGCTCTCTGCCTGTTTCGTATGTGGAGTAATAATACGGCGTATAGGCTTCAAACTCGGCCGCGCAGGTATCCACCAGATAATAGGTGGGCCGGATGCCCATGGACTTGCGCAGATCGCGCACGGCGGATTCGGGCAGCTTCCACATTTCGGCAAGCTGTCTGTCGGAAAAACCGTATTCCTTGGCCCGCTTCATCAGCGACACAAGGTCGGGGTTCTCCGCCACCATGGAGTTTGCCAGCGCAAATCCCTTGAGGGCCGCTTCCATGTCCAGCACATCTTTGAACTGCCGCAGAAACCAGGGGTCGATGGCCGTGATTTCATACAGCTCTTCCAGCGTGAATCCGGCCAGCATGGCCAGACGCAGCCAGAATATGCGTCTGGAGTTGGGCGTGCGCAGCCGCGGCATGATGTCTTCACGCGCGGGCAGCTCTTCGCGGTAGTTGCCCCCGAAACCGGCAGCGCCCACTTCGAGCGAACGCAGGCCTTTCTGCAGGGCTTCCTTGAAGGTACGGCCTATGGCCATGGCTTCGCCCACGCTTTTCATGGCGGTGTTCAGTTCGTCGCGCGAACCGGGGAATTTTTCAAAGGTGAACCGCGGCAGCTTGATGACGCAGTAGTCGATGGACGGCTCGAACGACGCCATGGTCTCGCGGGTGATATCGTTGGGAATTTCGTCCAGCGTATAGCCCACTGCCAGCTTTGCCGCGATTTTGGCTATGGGAAAGCCGGTGGCTTTGGATGCCAGTGCGGAAGAACGCGACACACGGGGGTTCATTTCGATGACCACCATGTCGCCGTTTTCGGGGTTGATGCCGAACTGCACGTTGGAACCGCCGGTTTCCACGCCGATTTCACGCATGATGGCAATGGAGGCATCGCGCATCATCTGGTATTCGACATCGGTCAGCGTCTGGGCAGGTGCCACGGTGATGGAGTCGCCGGTGTGCACACCCATGGGATCGATGTTTTCGATGGAGCACACGATGACGCAGTTGTCATTGCGGTCGCGCATGACTTCCATCTCATATTCTTTCCAGCCCAGCACAGACTGTTCCACAAGGATTTCGCTCTGCATGCTGGCCGCAAGGCCCTGCGAAGCGATTTCCTCAAGGTCTTCCATGTTGTAGGCTATGCCGCCGCCGCTGCCGCCCAGAGTAAATGCGGGCCGCACAATAAGCGGAAAGGGCATTTCGGCGCCCAGCCTGCGCACGTCGTCCATGGTGCGGGCTATACCGCTGGCGGGCACTTTCAGGCCTATGTTGGCCATGGCCTGACGGAAAAGATCGCGGCTTTCCGCCTTGTTGATAACGTCACGGGTGGCGCCTATCAGTTCCACGCCGCACTCTTCCAGCACGCCTGTTTCGGCCACGGCAAGCGCCGTGTTCAGGCCGGTCTGACCGCCCAGAGTGGGCAACAGCGCGCAGGGTCGCTCTTTGCGGATGATGGCGGCGACGGTTTCCGGTTCAATGGGTTCGATGTACGTCCGGTCGGCAAGACCGGGATCGGTCATGATGGTGGCGGGGTTGGAGTTGACCAGCACCACCTCGTAGCCTTCTTCCTTGAGGGCCTTTACGGCCTGAGTTCCGGAGTAGTCGAATTCGCAGGCCTGTCCGATGACAATAGGCCCCGAGCCGATGACCATAATACGCTTGAGGTCGGTCCGCTTTGGCATTTCGCTTCGCTGTATGTCGTCTTGGTTAGGTGTTACACCATAAGGCGGACGCGCGAAAAAGCTGGTGAACAATCACGCTTTCCGGGCAAGGCAGTCCGGCCGCAGACGTTGCGGCACAGGGTGCGACAGCCTGCGCGCCCCGCAGTACCAGGCGAGAAAAGAAGCCCGCGGGCATCCTTTTGTGATTGTTGAGGAACATGCACACGAAGCCTATGCCCCGTCAGCAATCCCGCCTTTATACCCTTTGATGCCCCACAAACGCAAGCACCAGAGTTTGCCCTGCCGTCACAGAATGTGCCCGCGACGTTATAGAGTGCAGGAAACGCTTGCTCTTTACGGCGTGAAGCTGATAATTGCCGAGTACCTAAACCCCGCAAGAGGAGGGAACCATGCTTGCGATCCTGAAATACAAGGCCGGCAACCAGACAAGCGTGCGCCGTGCCCTGAACCACATCGGGATCCCCAACGTGATCACGGCGGACCCCGCCGAGATCGCCGCCTCGGAAGGCATCATCTTTCCCGGCGTGGGGGCCGCCGGACAGGCCATGGACGAACTGACGGCCGCCGGACTTGACGCTGTGCTCAAAGAGCAGGTGGAAGCAGGCAAACCGCTGCTGGGCATCTGCGTAGGCTGCCAGATAATGCTGGACTACAGTCAGGAAAACGATACCCGTACGCTGGGCATCATTCCCGGAGAATGCCATCTGTTCAATCCCGCGCTGGAAGACGAAACCGGCGCGCCCATCCGCGTACCGCACATGGGCTGGAACAGAGTGATACCCAGAAAGCCGTGCGCACTTTTCAAAGGTATTTCCGATGATGCCGAATTTTATTTTGTGCACAGCTACTTTCCCAACCCGCAGCCGGACTATGTCATTGCCACCACGACGTACGGCAAGGAATTCTGTTCTGTTCACGGCGGGCCGGGGCTGTGGGCCGTCCAGTTCCATCCGGAAAAAAGCGGCAGACCCGGACTGAAGCTGCTCAGCAACTTCCACGCATACTGCAAGGAGGCCGCCAATGCTCAGTAAACGGATTATCCCCTGCCTTGACGTGCGTGACGGCCGCCTGACCAAGGGCATAAAATTTCAGGGCAATGTGGACATAGGCGACCCCGTGGAAAGCGCCAGACGGTACTACGAACAGGGCGCCGACGAGATTGTTTTCTACGATATCACCGCATCGCACGAAGGGCGCGGTATCTTTCTTGATATTGTGGAAAAGGTGGCTTCGAGCATTTTCATACCTTTTTCCGTGGGCGGCGGCATAAACACCGTGGACGATATGCGCGACGCGCTCAACGCCGGTGCGGAAAAGGTTTCGGTCAATTCCGGTGCGGTGAAAGACCCTGACATAATCAGCAAAGGGGCCGCCCGTTTCGGTTCGCAGGCCATTGTGCTGGGCATGGATGTCAAACGCGTGGCCCCGACAGAAGCCATCCCCTCGGGGTACGAAATCGTCATCCACGGCGGACGCAAACACATGGGCATGGACGCGCTGGACTGGGCGAAAACAGCAGAAGTGCTGGGTGCCGGTGAAATCTGCGTCAACTCCATAGACGCCGACGGTACCAAGGACGGCTACGAGCTGACCCTGACCCGCATGATAAGCGATGCCGTGCAGATTCCCGTCATCGCCTCGGGCGGGGCCGGACATCCTGCGCATATGTATGACGCCCTGACCAAAGGCGGCGCTTCTGCAGCGCTCATCGCGTCCATTGTGCATTACGGCGAATACACCATACCCGACCTGAAAAAACAGATTCAGGCCATGGGCTGCAAAATGCGGCTGACCTGGTAACACCCCTGCAATGCAGGCCGCCGGCAATGCACACCCGGTGAAAAGCGGGTTGCGTACCGGCCACGGACTGCCGTCGGCAATGCGCTTTAACGCACGACGCTGTCTGCTTCTGCGCTGTTTACTTCTGCCCGCCATGCGCTCATGCGCTGCATGGCGGGCTGTTTTTTCCGCTGACAACACCGCCTCGCGCGGCACGCCACAGGAACACTCAATGAGCATACGTCCCGCCACCCGCCGTGATACCGAAGCCATACTGGACATCTGGCTTGAAGCGTCCATCGCGGCGCACAGCTTTATCGATGCCGCATTCTGGCGCGACAACATTGAAGCCATGCGCACCGTCTATCTGCCTTCGGCCACAACAGTTTGCGTATACGACACACCGCAGGGCATCACGGGTTTTTACGCACTGCACAAACGCCATCTGGCCGCGCTGTTTGTGGCGCCACGGCGACAGCGCAACGGCACAGGACGCTGCCTTTTTGCCCATGCACTGCGTCAGGCGGGCGGCCTGACTCTTAATGTCTACGCCGAAAACCGGCAGGCCTGCGACTTTTATCTGGCGCAGGGGTGCACCATAGCAGCCCGCAACACCGACCCGCACACCGGCAGGGCAGAATACATAATGACCTGTGCCCCCGCAGAGGGATAAAACCCGCAGCGGTGTGCAGCCGCTGATGCCGCAGTACTAAAAACGCCCCGGACGCGCCACATGCGCGCCGGAGCGTTTTTCCTGTGTGAGCCTGTACGGTCACAAACTCAGAGTGCGGAAGAATCGGCTGCGGGCACTTGCCCGCAGAAACCGGCGGTTCTTTTACAGAACCGCCGGCGGGTTATCATCAGGCGCTTTTCAGGTTCTGACGCGCCTTGGTATTTGCTTTAAGCAGTACGGAACTGAGCTGTTCGATATCCACGGGTTTTTCCAGATACGCGAATGCGCCCAGCTTCATGCATTCTTCGCGGTCCGCTTCCGAACCCTGACCGGTCAGAATGATCACTTCCACTTCAGGACGGGTTTCCTTTACGCGGCGCAGTACTTCCTTGCCGTCCACTCCGGGCATTTTCAGGTCAAGAATCATCACTTCCGGCTGATCGCGTTCCACGATCTCCAGTGCCGATTCACCGTCATATGCCACGGCGGAACCCATTTCGCGCACTTCCAGCCGCTGCGAAAGCGTCTGGGCAAAGTCGCGCTCATCGTCCACCACCAGCACTCTGTTGGGCAATTCAAAATTGCACTGCCGGTAAATGGACGGGGTATGAATGTCACGACCGCCCACCACACGCACGTCATCCACTCCGGGCATGTCGATAACAGCAGCCCGCAGCGTGGTGCCCAGCCGCTCAAGGTCGGACACATGACCGTTGACCGTCAGTGTGACCGTGCCGGCATCTGCCGCCACAGCCACAAAATGGCCCTTGGTGGCCAGCTGCACTTCCACCTGAGCAGCCAGCAGCGCATCCTGCGCTGTTTTTCTGCTGCGGGCGTCGGGTTGCACGGCCTCACGGCCCAGCATTTCCTTCACAAGGGCGGCAGCCTCCAGCGGGGTGCTTTTATCCACGGGTATGACAATGTCATACAGCCCGGCAGCCCACGGGTCGGTATTGCCGGTCAGGGTGTTCACCCATTCCGCGGCATCGGAATCACCCGCGCGCATGGTTTTCTGCGCGTCGCTCTCTGATATGCCCAGCGTTGCGGCAGCCGCAAGCCGTGCATCCCTGTTGGCGATAAGACACACCTTGAGCGCGTGTTTTACCGCCGCAGGCACCATCATGGCGGTAAACCCGCCGAACATGACGTGTTCCTTGACCAGATATTCAGCAACAATCATGCGGAACCACGCTCTGGCGCGTTCCCTGTCGTTGGTGAACGAATTGAAGATGGACGGCTTGGCGTCGAAAGCCTTGCGCAGGCGCGACGCACTGATGCCGGAACGGCGCGAAGCCTCTTCAACCACGGTGTCATCAGTAACAAAACTGTATCCGGTAGCCTCCCGGATGGCGCTCAGGTACTGGTCTTCGTGGCAGTAGATCCCATAGTGGACAGCGATGACAGACATAGTTCCTCTCCTTACACCTGCATGGTCGGCCGGGGCGGTCCTGCTTACCACCCTTTCTCTTCGAGAATGGCCTGAATCTTTTCACGGGTCTTTTCTTCCGCGATGACCAGCTTTTTAGCGCTGGCCTCTTGGATTTTTTCCGTCAGACTGTTGATGTCGGCGGACTTTTCCACAAAATCCATGGCGCCGTGTTTCATTACTTCAACACCGCGCTCCACGGTGGCATGACCTGTCAGCACAATGACCTGAACATCGTCATTGGCATCTTTCATGCGTTTAAGGGTTTCCAGCCCGTCCAGTTCGGGCATCTGAAAATCAAGCACGATGGCATCGAACGACCGGCGCGCCACCAGAGCCAGCGCCTCGATGGGCGATGTGGCAGTGGTCACATCCATACCGCGGGCACGCATGCGTTCTGCCAGCGCATCCAGAAATTCCTGTTCGTCATCGACGATAAGCACTTTTTCAGACATATCCGTTCTCCTTCGATAAGGATCATATCCGTATGCCGGAGCACGGCACGAAGCCGCGCTCCGGCTTGTATCAGGCAGTTACATGCCTACTCTGGGCACGGTGATGGGCATGCCCATAAGCGGCCAGACCACCAGAACGAAAACCCCGACCACTACCAGCAGCAGCGCACTGGCGACCAGCCCGTACTTGAAGAACTCGCCGGAAGTGAACTGACCGGAATCGTACGCGATGGCGTTGGGGGCCGCCCCCACCAGCAACAGGAAGGGCATACCCGCCACAACCAGCGCACCGAAGAGAATAACCTCGGGCGATACGCCGAGATACGGAGCTATAACCAGCGCCACCGGCAGCGATATGGCTATGGCGGCCACGTTCATGATGAAGTTGGTCATCATCAGCACAAAGAAGCAGATGCTCATGACAAAGACAAACCAGTGGGCTTTTTCGAACATGACCAGCCAGTTGACGGCCAGCCACTTTGCCGCGCCGGTTTCCCACAGGCAGTAGCCTATGCTCATGGCGCCCGCAAACAGCAGGATGATGTTCCACGGCACATCTTCAAGATCCTTGATATCCAGAATCTTGAATACGAAAAACGCGATGCTGGAAATGAGGATGATGGCCGTTTTGTCCAGCATTTTAAGCATGGGGAAGAACGACCGCAGGCTCATGACCAGAATGACAATGCCCACGATAAGGGCGGCCATGATTTCCTTGCGGGTCAGGGGCCCCATCTGCTTGTTCAGTTCTCTGGCCTTTTCACGCAGTCCGGGTATGGTGTCATGCTCGGGCTTGCAGAAAATCATGAAGAAGCCCCACAGCAGAAACACCATGAGCCAGCCGATGGGGGCCATGTAGTAGGTAAGCTCGAAGAACGAGACCTCGGTACCCACTATCTCTTTGTAAAAGCCCACGGCCACGGCACCGCGGGCGGCACCGAGCAGCGTAATGATGGAGCCTGCGCCGGCCACATAGGCCATACCGATGAACAGCCCCTTACCAAAACGGGTCTTGCTGCCGGTGTCGTCGTACAGAGCATAAATGGCCAGCAGCAGCGGATACACGGTGGCCGCCACCGCAGTATGTGCCATAATATGCGTCAGCAGCGCGGTGACCACAAACACGCCCAGATAGATGCGGCTTGTTTTTTCACCCACGACCATCAGCATTTTATAGGCAAGTCGCTTTGTCAGGCCGGTTTTGGTAAACACCAGACCGATCATGATGGAAGCAAAAATAAAGAGCACCGACGGGTCCATGAAGTCCTTGAACGCTTTTTCAGGCGGACGGACAAAGAAAAGAACCTGCAGCACGCCGATACCCAGACTGGTGATGCCGATGGGCACCACCTCGAACACCCACCACAGACCGGCAAACATAAATACGGCAAGAGCACCCTTGGCCTCTTTCGAAAGCGGGAACCGTTCACCCAGCGGATCCACCGCATCCGGCCACGCCGGAGAATAGTAGATCACCAGAAAAGCAGTCACCCCCAGCAACATGAAGCACAGTCTCTTCCAGTCAAACGATGTCGATTGAGCTTTGGTAGACATACGTTGTTCCTTTTTCAAAAAAGCACCCCGGCTAGCCGGCGGCACACTCCGTAATTTTTGTTCTCAGATAGTCGAAAACATCGCCCAGACGCAGCACACCCGTCACTTTCCCCTCTTTGCGTACCAGCAGCGGCTGGTGCACACCCAGAATGTAGCGGTGCAGTGCGTGTTCCACCGTGTCGGATTCCTCCACGTATTCGCTCTGTTCAGGCACATGCATGATGTCTGTTATTTTGCACGAGCCCGCTTTGACACACAGCGAAGCAGTGGGGTCGGACCACAGACCGAAGTCGCGGATAAGCCGGTTCACAAGGTCGGAAGTAAGCGTCCTGCCCTGATAGCGTTCAGGGTCCACATGCTCGTACTTCGGCTCAAGTGATTTGAACACGTCCAGCATGGTCAGCTTTGCGACCACCATGCCGCCACGTGTCACCAGCACGTCACGGTGCGGTTTACCGGTGCCTTTTTCGCGGCAGTGCTGCTCCAGCGCCATAAACGCATCGGCCAGAACACCACCTTCTTCGATGACAACATACTCGGAAACAGGGATCATAACATCCCGTACTAAGGGTGTTTCCATACATCCTCCATTGCTAGGCGGCCCTGCAAGGGGCCTACTCCGCGCCCTGCAGCGCCGCTTCCTCGGCAGCCGCCGCAATGACCTCAGAGAGCTGACTGATGTCCACCGGCTTATTAAGATACTCGTAAGCACCAATAACCCTGGCAGAATCCTCGTCCTTACGGCCTCCGTGCCCTGTCAGCATAATAACCTGCATCCGCGGACATTGTTTGCGGACATGACGCAGCACTTCCAGCCCGTCCATGCCGGGAAGCCTGAGATCAAGAACCATCACCGATGCCCCGCAGTCATTCACAATCTGCAATGCGTGCTCCCCGTCATGAGCCGTGTCCACGGTCATGCCGCGGATTCGCAGACGTTCGGCCAAGGTCTGTACAAAGTCGACCTCGTCATCCACCAGCAAAACGTGAATAGTCATGTCAGTCTCCACCCTTGTTTTCCCTAACCGCGCCCCTGCGGGCTGCCTTTGCCGGACTGCTGCACGCCTGTGCATTGTCTGCGGCGTCTGGCAAGCTTTGCCTGTCCCACTGCCAAAGACAGCCTGACAAGCAGCGCATCCAGCGCAAACGGGATATAGATGTCATCAAAGGCTCCGTTTTTCATGCCTTCAATGGAAAGTCGCACCTGATTTTTCCGTACCATCAAGATAACCTGTGCGCAGGCATCAGGACGACCCACCTGGGTCAGAAACCGCATCACCTCGGACCCCACCTCTTCCGTGCCGAAAACCAGCACGTCTGTTTCCGGCGCAAACAACATCATGCGCGCCTCGTCCAGACTGCGGCAGACGGTGCAGGCTATGCCCAGCTCCGCCAGCCTTCCGGTCAGGTTGTCCGCAAACTGCCGGTCGGAATCATACACAGCCACCACAGCGTTTTTCATGCCTGACCCTCCCGGAGCATCGCCACGGTGTATGAATCCGGTCGGGCGCCCTGCAAACCTGCAGCGCCGGATGCATACAATGCCGTGCCGCGGCACGGTAAGGATGAAGGCATTTCCAGACAGCTTGTGTATCTGCGCATGAATCGTTCCTTGTCTTTGTGAAAATAAAGGCAAGGAACGTGCCAACAGAGAGTGAGTAGTTATCTTGGTACATTAAACCGATTGTTAAAAAAAGCACACACTATGATGAAACAAAATAAATCAATCATGGCGCCCAAGCCAGATACGATTTAATACATTTTAAGACGCAAAAAACGTTTCGATTTGTCCGACTGATGAATCAGACCGCAGAAAACCGCCGGCACCGGCCAGAAGAGACTGAGCCAGTGCCAGTTCGGGAGAACTGTCAGGCCGCGGAAGGGGACCGCCGCTGACATTGAAACGCACCGTAAGCCCGCTGCCCGCAGCCTCGCCCGTCAGCGTGACGGAAGAAGCAGCAGGAAGCACCCCGAAAAGCGCATCCATCACGTGGAAAAGCACCATCTGAAACTGTACGGGATCGGTGGAAAAAGAAATGCCCGCAGGAGTCATCCCGTGGGCAAGCGAAATCTCTTTGAGCCGTGCAAAACGGCTGCAGATGAAAACAAAATAATCAAGCCATTCGGCTGCATTAAGTGTGGCAACAGGGGTGTCGGGGCTGTGGGCCAGACGCGAAAGAGCAGCGCATATGTCCATACCCCGCTTTGCCTGCGTGCCGATACGCCCCAGACTTTTTTCAAAGATTTCCCGTCTGGGAAAATCCTCCTCGTGCATCATCAGCACATCTTCCAGCAGCCCGCCCGACTCGCGCATGGTTGCCAGCACATTGCGCATTTCATGCGTCAGGGCCGCGGTTATGCGCCCCATGTACGCCGCCTTGTCTTGCTCATGCGTCATGAGCCCTCCCGTTTACGGTACCGTGCCTGCCACACGGCACGCGTTTTCACGAGCCGGCACCTGTCCGCGCGACCTGCCGACGGGCAGCATCAGGCGCCGTTAACGGCTTCGTGAATTTTACCTATAAGGTCGTCAATGCTGATGGGCTTGACCAGATAATCGAACGCCCCCAGCCTCATGCCTTCAATTCCATCCCTTGTAGAGCCCTTTCCTGTCAACAGGATAACCGGCAAATCGGGCATATTTGTGCGCACCTGCCGCAACACGTCCAGCCCGTTCATGCCGGGCATCATCACGTCAACCACCATAACGTCCGGCCTGTGCGCGGTAACAAGACGCAGCGCCTCTTCCCCGTCGGTGGTCACATCGGCCTGCAATCCGCGCAGCCGCAACCGCTCAGCCAGCGTTCCGGCAAATTCAATTTCATCGTCAACCAGCAGCACCTTCAGCTCAGACATCGCCTAAGACTCCTCCTGCGGCTTTGCACGCTTGGGCAGTTCAATGGTGAACGTCGATCCCTTGCCTTCCTCGCTGGCAACCGCAATGCGCCCGCCCAGCTTCTGCACGATACCATAGGTGATCGCCAGTCCAAGACCGGTGCCTTCCGCACCCTTGGTGGTAAAGAAGGGTTCGAATATATGACTCAGCACTTCATCAGACATTCCCACGCCGTTGTCCGTTATCAGCACGGCAACGGTATCCAGATCGACGGAGCGGGTGGTTATCTGCACCCTGCCGCCGTTATCAACTGCCGCTATGGCGTTATTGATGATATTCAGAAAAACCTGCTGCAGCTGTCCGCGGTCGGATGAAATACGCGGCAGATCGTCATCCAGATTCAGTTCAAGACTGATATTGCGGTACAGGCTCTCTTTTTCCAGAAAACCGAGCACCTCGCGCACAATCTCGTTGACGTCCAGCGGTTCGACCTGCACTTCCATGCGGCGGGCAAAGCCCAGCAGCCGGTGCGTAATGGTGCGGCAGCGCGAAACGGACTGCAGCACAGAGGCCACAAGCTCGGGAAATTTCGCCCTGATGATCTCATCGTTTCCGTGCTCCATCAGGTCATTCATCAGCCCTGCTTTCTCGTTGATGATGGCAAGCGGGTTGTTTATTTCATGTGCCACTCCGGCAGCCAGCCGTCCGATGGAAGACAGCTTGTGCGCATGCTCCACCTCGCGGAACGCCGCCGCACGCTTGTCGTCCGCTTCGCGTATGCGGCGCACCAGCACGCCCGTCAGAGCCCAGACCACAAAAACAATCAGCACCGTGCTGCCCAGAAATAACGTGAGCATTTCCATGCGCAGCTTGTTCCACGCCTTGTATGCCACACTTATGGGCTGCACCAGCACAAGCGTCAGCTCCGGATTGCCGAAGTTCACATGCCCCACAAAAATCTTCTGCCCGTTCAGTCCGGTGCTTTCCACCACTTCGGGCTGATGCGTGCCTGGCCCCACCGTTATGGCAGCCTTTTCCAGCACCTTGCCGAAATGCCGCGAGTCGGTCTGCATCACACCGGCCCTGTTGATAAGAAAAGCGTCGGACTGGGAGCCCAGCCCCATGGCGGCTATGAGTTCTTCAAACCGGTCGGTGTTGATGGTGGCCCGCACCACCCAGCGCGCACCGTCTTCGTCCAGATGTTCCACTGCTATGGCCACATGCGGGATACCGCGGTATCCCATGAACACATCACTGATGTATGTGCCGCGCACACGGACCTGCTGAAACCAGTCCTGACCGGAATAATCTTTGTTTTTAAGATCATACGGACCGACATAGCTTACCTGCGTGCCGTTGGCGTTTATAAGCCCGAAGTCCACAAAGCCGGCCAGTTCTTTTTTGGCGGCGTGGTACACACGGTTCAGGGCTTTTTCATCTTTAAGCTGATCGTAGGTATAGGCTCCGGCTATAAAAGCCACGGAAGCCAGCCGTTCATGCAGAAAAAGCTCAAAAGAATGGCGTGTCTTGTTTATCAGGGTCCGCACCTGGCTTTCCGCCTGATTTTTGAGCGAATCCTGATACATGAAAAAGTTTATGGCAGCCATCAGCGCCAGCGGCACCACCGAGACGGACACAATCAGAATGATAATATTGCGCCGCAGATAATAATACCTCTGCGACGACTGTGTGCCGCCCAGCGGGTCAAACAGCCGGACGAGCCAGCCCTGTCTGCTGCAGTGTTGCTGCTCCATGGCAACCCCTTTATTCCTTATTCGTCACGCGGAACGAGAACCGCCCCCGGACGGAGCGTTCTGGCCAGATAGGCGTTTATGACATCTCTGCGCCTGCCGACCACGGAGTCATATACCTCAATACGCTTCCAGTGAAGGTATTCATAGTATTCTTCTTCTATCCCGCAACATATGACCACGTCCACATGTTCGCGCAATATAAGGTGGCACAGCTCTTCGGCAGAAGCATGCGGCAGCACGATGGTGCGTTCTTCCTCCACCAGATTGCGCCCGCCGGTACGGCCCAGCCAGATTTCCGTCGCCAGATCAAACCGCGGAGCCACATCGCTGCCGTGCAGCGTGACCAGTATCCTTTTATTCATAGTCCGACACCACCCCCGAGGCCACCATCCGGCGGTCTCCTTATACCTCCTGCGTATCAGGAGGATTCTATTTCGTAATGCTTCATCTTGCGCCACAGTGTGGAACGTGCCCAGCCCAGAATCTCCGCAGCCCTGTTCTTGCGCCCCTTGGCCTGCAGCAGGGCGTCCAGAATCATCTTGCGCTCCATGTCGGCCCAGTTGACGGCGCCCGACGCCGCAGAAGATACAGGTGCCGGCATGCCGGGCGGGGGCATCATGCCCGCGGGGGGCGCTTCGGGGGCAGGCTGCACGCCGTATCCCGTTCCGGCAGGCACACCAGCCGGCTGCTCCATAAGATACCGCGGCAGATGCTCCACCTCTATGGTTTCCTGACCGCATACGTTGACGCAGTATTCCACAACATTGCGCAATTCGCGCACGTTGCCGGGAAATGCGTAATTTTCCAGAAAATACAGCGCATCCTGCGAAAATCCGGTAACTTTCTTGCCGAATTCCTCGCTAAACACATGCACGAAGTGATTCAGGAAAAGATTAATGTCCTCACCGCGCTCGCGCAGGGGGGGCATATGAAAGCGAACCACATTGAGCCGGTACAGAAGATCCTCGCGGAACTTGCCCTCGCGCACCATCTGCCTGAGATCCCTGTGAGTGGCCGCCACTATGCGCACATCCACGTTGACCCCTTTGGTACTGCCCAGCGGATGAATGACTTTATCATCCAGAAAAGTAAGCAGCTTCACCTGCAGCGAAAGCGGCAGATCACCGATTTCCGTCAGAAAAAGCGTGCCGTTGTGTGCCATGCGGAACCGGCCGGGCTTGCTTTCCGTGGCACCGGTGAACGCCCCCTTGCTATGGCCGAACAACTCCGACTCCAGCAGCGTTTCGGGCAGCGCTCCGCAGTTGACTTTTACAAACGGCCCCTTGGCTCTGGCAGAAGCGTTGTGAATCGCCTCCGCCAGCAGGTCTTTGCCGGTTCCGGTCTCACCGGTCACCAGCACGGATGAATCTGTCTGGGCAATGCCGGGCACCATCTGAAAGATGCGCTCCATCTCGTGGCTATGCCCTATCATGTCGCCGAAACCGTACGACCAGCCCTGCTTTATCTCAAGCTCCTGCAGGATGCGTATGTCTTCCAGCGCCTCCACATAACCGGCGATGCTCCCGTCCGGCGCAAGCACCGGCGCAAAAGTGGCCCGCACAGGAATCTTCCTGCGTTCCTTGCTGACTATGTTGGCATCGACACAGACAGCGGCACCCGTATCTTCCACCTTGGCAAGCGGGCACTTGTCCGGACACAGGCTGCTGCGCATGACATACATGCAGTGCAGACCGCGGGCTTCTTCCAGAGAAAAACCGGTGAGCACCTGCGCGGCCTCGTTTATAAACAATACCTTACGCTCCGGCGAAATAACCGCCAGCGGCAGCGGAATGGTATCGAGCAGCGGCCCGGCCTCCACCGACATGGCAAACAGCCCCTCCACAAGAGGCGTCACACCAGCAGAAGCCGTGCCTTTTGCAGTCCGATCACTCACAGCTATACCCCCGCATTTCCCGGATACCGCAGACACGCGGACCGGTATGTTTCAAATCATATGAATTCGAGACATACTGAATGTATCAAAACTTTGCAATACGCGTCTTGCGCCTTTTTTCTCAAATAAAAAAAGGAAATAAAGCAGCATATTACTAATGTGGCACAATACATGCTATTATAACAGGAAAGACCTCCGGATGTCCGGCGCCTGAAACACCCGTGGCAATGCCGGTCGCATACGGCATACGCCCGCAACGACAGCAGCGGAGACCGCGCCGCAGGTCACATTTTTCTGCAAACACTCTTCAACAGGCTTGACGAGTGTTCCTCTCCGGGCCTGCACCCGGACGGCGACAGAGGATCGCCGTCACCCGCAACCGCTTCCTGCCCGTGGCGGCTGCGGAATCATCCTCTGCCTGCCGGTGCTTCCTGCCCGTTGGCACCGGCCCCGACAGAAAAGGGCCGGAAGCTTGCGCTTCCGGCCCTTTCTCTTTTACTCCAAAGCCTTCTTGGCCTTGTCTTTCAAATCCTGCATCTGCTCTCCGGCCTGTTCCACGGCCTGATCAATCTTTTTACCGGCCTTTTCCGCAGGTCCTTCTTCACTGCAGCCCGCAAGCCCCAGCGCAAACAGCATAACACAGGCAACAGCAGCCAGTTGCAGCCATTTTGTCATAAGTATCTCCTTACAGTAAAGTTCTCCTGTCCGCCTTCAGTTTACCTGACGGCATGCGGCATGCACTGCATGCAAATGCAGCAGAGCTGCCGGCAGACTGCAGCCCTCTCTGTGACGGGCCGGTCAGTGCATTGCAGACGGACATATTTCCCCGCTTATACATAAAGCACACATTTTTTGCGAGTCTCTTTTTCAACAGGAGCATACATCCGGTGCATCCGCAGTGTCCGTGCCGTCTCCTTCACTTCGGGAGCCGCCGCAAAAGCTGCCGCCTTTCACCAGTCGCACACGCAACCGGCAATCCGGCAGGAAACAAGAGAGAAAATCGGGGTACTCTGCTGCAAAAAACAAAATCTCCCGCGCAGAACACGGGAGAAAAGGGTACCGCCTATCTGCCCAGCTGATACTTGCGTACTGCGCGGTTATGCTCTGTCAGCGTACTGCTGAAATGATGAGAGCCGTCGCCGCGCGAGACAAAATACAGATAGTTGTGCTGTTCCGGCCGCAGCGCCGCGGCAAGGGAATCCAGCCCCGGAGAGCAGATAGGGCCCGGCGGCAGGCCTTTATGCCGGTAGGTATTATAGGGATTTTCCGCATCGCGCAGATGAGTGCGGGTCAGGTTGCCGTCAAAGGATTCTCCCAACCCGTAGATGACAGTGGGGTCACACTGCATAAGCATGCCCCGCCTCAGGCGCGCGGCATACACACCGGCTATGCGCTCGCGTTCGGAAGGCAGTCCGGTTTCTTTTTCCACCAGCGAGGCGAGAATGACCAGCCTTCCCAGCTCTTCCGGCTGAGGTTCATCCTGCCGGACACCGGCTTCGTGTTCCGGCGCTTGTGCGGACCACAGCAATGCAGACTTACGGTAGAACATACTCACCAGCATATCCGCCACGGCACGGGCGGAAGCCCTGTTCATCTCCGGCGGACGCTGCAGCATGTACGTTTCCGGAAAAAGGTAGCCCTCTGCAGAATCGAAAGGGATTTTCCAGTGCCCGAGAAATTCCGGATCGTGGATAACCGTCCTGAAATCTTCATACCGGGCAAAACCGCCCTGTTCCACCAGACGGGCCACCTCCCACCACGGCAAACCTTCGCGCAGCGCCAGCGGATGAACCACCGGCGTGCCGTTCACCACGGCGTCCAGCACCCTGCCGGGGGTCCAGCCGGTATTCACCAGAAATTCTCCCGCGTGTACGGCTCCGGTCTGCTTTCTGTACATGCCCAGCAGACGGAACCGCGTCACATCCGTTATGGCTCCGGCCTGCCTGAGCTGCCACGCCACACGGATAAACGTCGAACCGGGCCGTATCTGCACGGTCACATCGCGCCCGTTCTTTTCCGGCGGCGTGGTCATGAACATCCACGCATCCAGAACCACATAGACCGCCACGGCCAGCAGCAACGCCAGCGCCGCGGCAGGCAGCACGCGCAATCTGCGCCGCAGGCGCACAGCACCGCCGCGAGCCGCATCCGAGTTGTCCTGCTCCGGCGCACCATCTGCGGAAGATGCCGCCGGATGCCGTTCTGCCGGTTCCTGCTGCGGGTTCTCGTTCATTATCCTTCCAAAGGTATACGCCGGTCTTCCGGCAGGTTCAGAAACGATTCAAGAATACGCACTGCGGCCTGCTGATCCACCACGGCTTCACGCTCACGGAATGATAACCCCGCCTCGCGCAGGTCTTCACCCGCCTCGAACGAACTGAGTTCTTCCGCCACCAGATAGACAGGCAGGCTGCTTCTTCTGCGCAACCGTGCCACAAAATTCCGCACCTGACGGGTGATCAGCGTTTCTTCACCGCCGGCAAGCAGCGGCAACCCCACCACCACACCAGCCGGACGCTCTTCCTCCACCACGGACAGCAGCTCTGCAAAAAAAGCATCACGAGTGCTCATTACAATAGTCCGCCGCGGAAAGGCCATCATGCCGGCGCCGTCTGTAACAGCTATGCCGGTACGCCGTGTCCCGTAATCAATACCCAGATATTTCATGCAATACGCCCTGCGCGGATAAGGCCGCGCGCCCAAAAAATGATGGCTGATTGTGCGATGTGTATAACGGGTTGCAGCACTGTCGTCCACAGAAGCCCGGCAACTGCATCCAGGGCACACAACTGCCCGCAGAAGGCTCCGCAGCGTATCATCTTCCGCCGTGCACAGGCATTCCGCCGTTCTCCGTATGCGGCATTTGCGGCACATCCGGTGCCACGCATGCACAAAGATACGGGCGGCCTTACGGGGTGCAGGAAATCACACGCGGCGGGCGCCCTGCTGCCCGGCGGAAACAAGACAACCTGCCGGCACGGCAGACAAAAAAAGCGCACGGAATATTCCGTGCGCCTTGATATACTCCGGTTTCACCGCAAAAACGCTGACCGGACGCTAGTCCTGCTCGTCCACCATGCGCACCGGTCCGCCATCCTGCGATGCGGTAAGCCGCTTGCGCCATTGTTTGCGCCAGTCTTCCCCTGCCTGCGACTCTGCCAGCCACTCCACGGTGTGCAGCACGGGACGTTTGTCTTTCAGTTCCATCAGCGTTCTGGCTATACCCACCTTGCACGACGGACATCCCACCACAACGGGAGCCTGCGCATCATACCCAGCAAGATCTGCTTCCAGACGGGATTTTTTACGGCTGCGCAGCCTGTTGTAGATGGTCGGGCTGGTCATGGCACCCATGCCCGACTCGCCGCAGCAACCGGGGGTAAGCTGCACCTGCGCACCGGTGAATGCTTCCAGTGCGGCGCGGTAAATGCCGCCGGCCTTGCCTTTGTGCACCCCCGTCCATTCAGCATGGCAGGAAGAATGGTACAGAAGGCGCCGTCCTGCAGCGGAGCGGACAGGTTCCAGCCGTTCCACCAGCAACTGCACAAGGTCCTTGTGCTGCAGTTCCGTATTGGGCTGCCCCGCCAGACCGTAACGCGTGATACCGTCGCGGCACGAACCGCAGGCGGTGATAATGTGCGAGACCGTCAGGCCCTGCTGCGCCGCAAGATCAAACATGGAACGCATGGCCTCTATGTTACGCTCGCGGTTGCGGGAAAACTGTTCGCTCTGTCCCGCGGCAAGCAGCGGATACCCGCAGCACAGATGCCGCTGAGGCATCACAACGGCCACACCGGCCTTGAGCAGCAGCATGAGTCCCGCCAGCCCGATGTTGCGGTAAAAAAGACTGCCACCGCAGCCGGGAAAATAGAACACGGCCTCCGTCACGCTGCCGCCGGTTCTGGAGGGGCCTTCCGGCACAAAAATGGACCCTTTGTCCAGCCGCAGAGCCTCTGCAAGATTCTGGTAGCCGAGTTCCGGCCCCGGTGCGGAAAACAACGGACTTTCCGCGCGCTGCCGCCAGCCGGCAGGCACCAGACCGAGGACACGGTTCTGCATTTTCTGTCCGAAAGCAGCAGCCTTGGCCGCTCTGGGCACACGCGCGGCAGGATCATTTGCCAGATAGTTCAGCACCCTGCTTTTAACGGGATGAAAACCGCCGTTTTCCTCTTCCACAAACGAACGCAGATGCAGCGCCACGTCGGACGAGTTGATTTTCACAGGGCAGACCGCCGTGCACTTGCCGCATCCGGTGCAGTGCTCCATCAGCCTGTTAAGAGAAGCCATCAGCGACGAATCGGGTTTGCCCTTGTTGACCTGCGAATAATAAATGGCCTCGATGAGCGCCCCGAGACTGATGTTCTTGTTGCGCGGGTGGTGCTGCAGGTCCCGTTCCGGATAGAACATGGGGCATACGTTTTTACATTTGCCGCAGCGCGTGCATACCTGAATATTGGTCAGCAGGTTGATAAGACGCTGCTTGTCAGGCAGGCCGCTGCCCGCAATATCCTGAATGAGCCTGTTAAAAGAAAAGGTGAACGGCTTCACAGGCGTTTCATACTGCGTCAGCTTGGCAGGGTTCAGAATATTGCGCGGGTCCACAAGGTCTTTGTATTCTTTCAGGCTTTCCATCTTTTCGCGCGAAAGAAACTTGATCTTTGTGATGCCTATACCGTGCTCACCCGATACTTCGCCGTGCATCTCCTGCGCCTTGGACATTACCCGCTCGGCCACCTGTTCCGCATTGTGCAGCATGATGGCATCGTTGGAATCCACAGGAATGTTCACATGGCAGTTGCCGTCGCCGGCATGCATGTGGTTGGCCACCACAATGCGCGTGGCCAGCATGTGTGCGACAATACGGTCCAGCTTTCTGCCCAGCGAAGGGTAATTTTCCTTGAGCAGGGCAAAAAACGCCGTGGCTCTTTCGAGCATTTCCTGATCGGAAATTTCGGAAAACGGCACCTTGCCCTGAGCCACCTTTGAAGCAAAGGAAAATTCCTTGTTGAACTCTCTGTCTTCCAGCGGCATGCCTTGCAGGCGTCCTGCCTCCTGCAATGCAGTGCGGAAAGCCTGCGCAGTGCATTCAAGGTTCAGCTGCTCCAGAAACAGCGAAAAATCGGGAATACTGTCAATGGGGATGACAATGTCCTCGTTGATCTTGAATCCGGATGTACGGCGGGCTATGGCCGAAAGTTTGTGCCGGTCTTCCCAGAACAGTTCCGCTTCTCTGGCGTCGCGCGCCACAAACACATCCACATTGTCGTAGGGCCCGCATATGTCCACCACGTCACGCACGGACTGTTCAAGCGCATCCACGTTGTTACTGTCCAGCTGCAGGATAAGCACCGATATGGGCGTGCCTTCGTACCGCGCTGACTTTTTCTGATATTCAATGGCTTCAACATATTTGGGGCCGAATTCTTCCAGCGCGGAAATCTTTACAAGGTCGCCCTTGACGCGGATATCGTCGCGCAGAGCAACCACCTGCTTGATAACCTGCATGGCGTTCTGCATGCTGCGCCCGAAAAATTCCAGCACCAGCACGCGCGAATGTTTCTGTGCCGGATACAGAACAAAGCAGGCTTCCGTGATGATGCCGTCCACGCCTTCTTTCTGCACACCCGGCAGACCGCCCAGCGTTTTATTGGTCACGTCTTTACCCAGACCGGCCTTGCGTATCTGGTCGCCGCGCAGCGTCACCACCTTGCGCACCCCGCCGCTTACATCGCGCACCTCAAAAACCGCCGTCTCGTTTTCCATTATCTTGTGACGGGGATGGTCTTTGCGCTCCACGTCGATTATCTCGCCCGTGGGGGTCACCATGCGGTAGCTCAGCAGGTTGTCCAGCGTTGTGCCGTATTCAAAAGCAAACGGCCCGCCGGAGTTTTCCGAAACGTTTCCACCGATGGTGGAAGCCGTCTTGGAGGCGGGGTCCACGGTGAACAGCACGCCTTCGCGTCTGGCGGCTTCGATGGCTTCGGAGGTAATGACACCGGCTTCGCAGCAGAGCACCATGGAACCGGTGTCCACATAGCGGATGCGCGACAGCTTCTGCAGGCTCATGACCACGGTGCGCTTGCGTGCGGGCACGGCGCCGCCGGTCAGCCCCGAACCGCCGCCCCGCGGGATAAGCGCAAACTTCATCTCGTTGGCAAGACGCACCACGGCGCTTACCTGCTCGGCGGAAGAAGGAGAAACAACCAGCAAAGGCAGTTCCATGCGCAGGTCGGTGGCATCGGTGGAGCTTTCCACCAGCGAGTTGGGCCGCGTATCTATATTGTCTTTGGGAAGAATCTGGGAAAGACGTCTGATAAGATCCTGCCGGTAGTCCATGTCTGCGTCGTAGGCGCTCCAGAACATGGTCAGCCCTTCGCCAAGCGTGTTGGCGTAATGATGGGCCAGAGCAGGCGACGCTTTCTCCCACTTTCCCTGCACGCTGGTGCGTACGGTGGCAGCATCGATGAACGGGTTATAACGGACAAGGAACAGCTCTTCGGCAAGTTCCATGGCCAGTTCGCGCACGGCTTCCGGCCAGTCCTCGAACTCGTCGAGGGGTATCCGCAGCACCCTGTTCACCAGAAATTCCGAAGAAATGGAAATGTGGGGACCTTTGTGCGGCATGGTTGATCGAATCCTCTTTAGCGTTGAAGCGTGAACTCTCTTGCATAGACACTCGGGCGCCGGTTGGCAAGCGCACTGTGCGACCGCTCAAAGGATATTTTTTCCTGCTGCACAGACAAGTCATGAGTGCGGGAAATAAGACAAAATTCCGGTCAGAGACCTTTTTTGCCACCGGTTTCGGTCACTATTCCGGCACCCTTTGCGGACAGGATTACGGACATTTCGGCACGTTACGTTAAAAACGACAGGCGCAAAAATTCCGGTCGCGCAAGCGGCGCCCGCGCGGCAGCCGCCACGCAGAGACCGTCCGGCGGAGCACTAGGGGGCACCGTGCTCCATCTGACGCCGCACCACGGCCATATCATAGGCATGAATGACATCTTTTTCTCTCAGTATGCCTTTCAACCGGCGGGCATCCCCCAGTTCCACAACCGGCAGCTGGGCTATGCCGCTGCGGCTCATCCGCCCCAGCGCGCATTGTATGGAATCGCCCTCCGTCACCGTGACAAGACGCGTGGTTGCTATGTCGCCGGCAATGACAAGGCGCGCCGGATATTCATCCGCCAGCACTGCACGCAGGTCGCGGAACGAAATAATGCCCTTCAGTCCGCCCTCCCTGTCCACCACATGCAGGTACGAGACATCACGCTGGCGAAAAGCCAGAATCACGTCATGCAGCGGCGTGCCTTCCCATATGGTGGGCGGATCCGCCCGCATGAATTCGCCCACCTTGAGACTGCGTAACAGGTTCTGCTCCATGCCGCCGGCAATATCCACCCCGCGGCGCAGCAGCTTTATGGTATAAATGGAGCCGTCTTTCAGAGTGGAAGCCGTCACGGTGGCCAGTATGCAGGTGACCATAAGCGGCAGAATTATCTGGTAGTCGCCTGTCAGTTCAAAAATAATCAGAATGGCTGTAATGGGAGCGTGGGTGGTGCCGGCCACCAGACCGCCCATGGCGACCAGCGCATATGCGCCCGGCAATGCCGTTATACCGGGAAAAAGCTGCCCCGCGGCCCAGCCGAAAAAACCACCGGTCATGGAACCTATGAAAAGCGAAGGAGCGAACACCCCGCCGGACCCACCGCTGCCGATGGTTACAGACGTGGCGATGATTTTAACCCCCACAAGCAGCAGCATCATCTGCCACCCCAGACCGTTCTGCAGGGCAAGGTTGATGCCGCCGTATCCCACACCGAAAACATGAGGAAACCACAACAGCATACACCCCACGGCGGCTCCGCCCAGACAGGCTTTGAGCGGGTCCGGCAGGCGCACTGCCTCGCACAGGTCTTCAGTACGGTACAGCACCGTCACAAAAATCACCGCCACCGCGCCGCACACAATGCCCAGAAAAGGATAGATGCCGTACTCCCACAGCGAGACAACTTCGTAGCCGGGCACCACAAACGCGGGAAAGTCGCCGAAATAATGGCGTGAAATGGTGGTGGCAACCACGGATGAAAGCACCACGGAAGAAAACGCCGCCAGACCGAAATCACCCAGCAGCAGTTCAAGGGCGAACAGCACACCGGCCACCGGCGCGTTGAACGTGGCGGCGATGCCCGCGGCAGCACCGCAGCCCACCAGCGTACGCCGCTGGGGCCTGCCCACTTTGAGCATCTGTCCCACGGTGGACCCTATGCCCGACCCAATCTGCACGATGGGCCCTTCGCGCCCCACCGAGCCGCCGGAACTTATGCTGATGGCCGAGGCAAAAATCTTGACCAGCGCCACCCGCTTGCGGATACGCCCGTCATGCAGGGCAATGGCCTCCATTACCTCCGGCACGCCGTGCCCCCGCGCCTCGCGGGCAAAACGCGAAACAAGATAGCCGACCGCCAGCCCGCCCGCGGCAGGAGCGGCAATGACCGCCCAGTACGGCACCGAGTCATGAAATTCAAGAAAGTCCGCAGTGTTTCCGTAAAAAAGAAACTGCACACCTTTGATGACAAACTTGAACAGCACCGCGCCGTATCCGCCCAGCACCCCCACCAGCACAGCCATAAGCAGCATGGGCAGATGGCTGTCCAGCCTGGCAAGACGCCCCGACCGCAAAGTCCGCCAGCCGTGCTGCAGACTGCGCAGCGAAAAAGGCCGGGACGGTACGGGGCAGGTCCCGTCATCGCGGCTTCCGTTCCGTCCGCCGTCATCATCCGTTGTCATAGCGCACTCCCTGCATCTGTCTGCCCGGCAGGACAACACCGGACACACTGCCGCATTCTAACGCGGACAACAGCGTATGCCAAGCCGCACGCCGGCAAAAGCGGCTAGTACATGCCGCGTCTGCGGTAAACACGCGCCACAAGCAGTTCCACCAGAACAAAAAGAACAACGGGAATAACAAGAAACACCAGTGACAACGCCGATGCCAGCGCCCTGTCAGAAGAAGCGAGCAGCGGAAACAGATAGCCCGTGAATGAAGGCACCACCCCGCCGCCGATAAGAAACACCAGAAAATAGTCTGAAAACGCCACCAGAAAAACAACGGAGGCTCCGGCAACCACGGCAGGAGTCAGCAGCGGCAGTTCCACGCGGGTCAGCCGCAGCCACCATCCGGCACCCAGATTGCGCGCACACAGGTCATACCCTTCGCCGAACGAGGCAAAACCGGCCGTCAGCGCCCGCAGCATGTACGGATAACAGAACACGGTAAGAACCAGCACCACGCCGGTGACGGTATCTGCCAGACCGGTGATGATAAAGACATGGTGCACTCCCATGGAGAATGTCATCACCGGCACCAGCGCGGGCGCAAGAAGCAGAGCTTCCAGCAGGGCTCGCCCCCTGAACGTGCACCGGGCGAAATGCCGCGCCGGAGCAAGGCACAGCACAAAACTCAGCCCCGTTGTCAGCAGGGCATACCACAGCGACGTGCCTATGTGTCTGCCTATTTCCGCCCGCTGCTGCCACAGGTACTGTACTGCGCGTGCCGAAAAATCCTGCGGCAGCAGATGCGGCCAGCTCCAGCCCGGTGCCGCGGCATACAGTGCCAGCACAACCACAGGCAGACCGAAAAAAAATACCAGAAAAACAAAAAATACCTGTTTCACAGTTTGCGTTCCCCCAGTCCGAAACGACGCACCAGCCGGCTGTACAGCGCCACAAAAACAAGAGAGAACAGAAACATGACCGTCAGCACCGCCATGGCTTCCGGGCGGCGGGCCAGCCCCCGCTGAAAATACAGGTTGTAAATCTCCACACTCAGCATGCCGGGATTGCTTTCGCCCAGCAGGTACGGCACCTCGAACCCGCCGAAGGCAAAAAGAAACAAAATGATAAATACGGGATGCAGCGTAGGCGCCAGATGCGGCAAAATGACGGAACGCCATGTCAGAAGCCGCCCCGCCCCCAGCATGGCGGCGGTGTCCAGCAGCCGATGATCCAGCCGTTTCAGCGCGGCATAGGACATGAGCATGACAAAGGGAATTTCTTTATAGACATAGGCCAGCACCATACCCAGCCCGCTGCCGCCGTACAGCACGGCGGGAAAATCGGCCTGCTGCGTCACAAGGCCCGTCTGCCATGCCAGAGAGGAGACAAGCCCCGAGCGCGACCAGAACACAAGGCACAGCAACGCCACAGCCACATGCGGCAGAATCAGCGGCACTTTGTACACCACGGCGGCCTGCTGCAGGCGGTACGGCAGACGCCACACCCCCACCGCCAGCAGGGCACCGCATACCACGGATACGGCTGCGGACAGAAAGGCCACTTTTACGGAAAGCAGAAACGAAGCAAGGTAATAGGGCTGCAGCAGCATACGGTATGCCGCGGCAGACGGCTGCCCCTCCGGCGCGGGTACCGGCAGCGCATACCCCAGCGACTGCGCCAGAGTAAGCGCAAAGCCGCCGGTGAAAAGCACGCCGCAGGGCACCAGTACTGGGGCCAGACGCAGCAGGGTTGTTCCTAAACGGGCATGGCCGCGGGGCAGAGACATGACAACACCTTGTTGCAGGACAGTTACGGCAGCCGCACGGCATGGCGGTGCAGCCGGACAAAGCGGCATATTTCATACACCACACACCGGCACCGCACAACAGCGCCGCAGCGGGGCGCACTTGCCATAACAGGCTGCCTGCGCTACCACCCGCGCGGCAACAGCAACAATCGGAGGAAAAATGACACGCCGGACAGTGTATCTGGCCGCAAAAGGCTACACGGAAGACCTGCTGCAGGAACTCGGCCATGCCGGAGTACATGTAACAGAGATCCGCGACAGGCTGGTTCTTGCGCAGGGGGCCGCTGTTCATGCTGCATGGGCACAGAACATCTGGCTCGAACCGGAGTTCATCACCATCAGTTCCATAAAGGACGGTGCGCGGCAGCTCCGGCAAAGGCAGCGTAACTGGGCGCTGTGTGCGTCCGGCGGCAACCATGGCAGGGCAAAGCTCATCCAGTCGTCTCTGCCGCATGTCTCGGCAAAGCCGGTGGTCTTCGGCAGTGAGGCACCCCGGGCGCCGCTGGGGTCGTGGACTCTGTGGGAACCGGACACCATACTTGCATCCGCAGCCTGCACCAGCGCCTTTGCCGACGGCGAGGTACTTTTTGAAGAAGACAGGCAGACTCCGCCCACCCGCGCTTATCTCAAGCTGTGGGAAGCTTTCACCATAACGGGATGCAGACCGCGGGAAGACGAGCTGTGCCTCGATCTGGGCAGCAGCCCCGGCGGCTGGAGCTGGGTGCTGGCACAATGCGGGGCCCGCGTGTTCAGTGTGGACAAGGCGGCACTTGCCCCGCACATTGCCGCGCATCCGCACATCGACTTCTGCTCCGGCAGTGCGTTCGGGCTGGACCCGCGCCACGCAGGCGAGGTGGACTGGCTGTGCTGCGACGTCATCTGCTACCCCGACAGACTGCTGGCCATGGTGGCGCGCTGGCTTGAGCTGGGTTCGGTACGCAACTTTGTCTGCACGCTGAAGTTTCAGGGCGAGACAGATCACGAAACGGCGCGGCAGTTCGCCGCCATTCCCGGTTCGCGTCTTGTGCATCTTTCGTGCAACAAACACGAGCTCACATGGATGCGGCTTGACCCGCGGCAGATATAACCCCGCCGGACACCGCGGGGCACCCGTCCGTCCGCCCCTTGCGGTGCCGTGTCAATTGATGCATGTTCAATACAGCAAAAACCTTCATGCTCCGGCATGAATCCGGATGCTCCAACGCAAGGCAGGTGAACATGCATCGTTCTCTTTTTTACGGCCGGACACTGTGCGCGGCGCTGCTGGCCGCGCTGCTGCTGACGGCAGCCGCCCAGGCCCACCCCCTCAAGTCCGGCGACAGTTTTCCGGACATCCCGCTCACCGGCACACTGACCCCGCAGCAACAGCAGGAACTGGGACTGGAATCCGGTCAGGCTCCTGTTCTTTCCGGCATCGGAACGCCTTTTGTACTTATGGAGATTTTCAGCATGTACTGCCCGTTCTGTCAGGCAGAAGCTGAAAACATGAACAGACTGCACACCGCCATCCGTCAGGAAGGGCTGGACGGCACCATTGCCGTCATAGGACTGGGTGCGGGCAACTCGCAGTTCGAAGTGGATTTTTTCCGCACAAAGTACAGCGTACCCTTTGCACTGTTCACAGACCCTGAGCTGGAGCTGCACAAACAGACCGGCGAAACGGCAACACCGCATTTTTACCTTATCTCGCTGAAAGACCGTAAACCCCGCGTCATCTACTCGCACACGGGACGCATGCAGTCGGTGGATGACATGCTGCAGACGCTGCGTTCCCTCACCGGCAGGGAGTAACCGTCATGAATATCTACATGCGCCAGTTCAGCTTTGCGGGCATTCTGGCCGTGGCCGTCGTGTGTGCTTTCGCCATTGCCGCCGCGCCGCTCCGTGCCGCGGCCCACGGCCCGCATCAGCCCGATGTCTACGACATGGGCCCCCTGCAGCCGGTGGCCACTGTACCCCTGCTGCACAAGGGCGACGCAGCGCCGGATTTCGAACTGCCCGCAACGGACGGGACCAAAGTCAGGCTTTCGTCATTCCGCGGCAGCAAAAACGTGGTCATTTCTTTTGTGCCTGCCGCGTTCACGCCCGTCTGCTCCGACCAGTGGCCCGGCTACAATATCGCCAGCGAACTTTTCCACCGGCATGATGCCGTGCTGCTGGGCATATCCGCGGACAATACCCCCTCGCAGCATGCATGGATACAGCAGATGGGCGGCCTGTGGTTTCCCGTGCTGTCCGACTTCTGGCCACACGGCGCTACCGCCGCCGCTTACGGAGTGCTGCGGCCCGAAGGCGTGAGCGAACGCGCCATATTTGTGGTGGACAAGCAGGGCCGCATAGCCGCGGCCATCATAAGCGACATCAACAAACGGCCGGATCTGGGCCTGATAATTGACGCGCTGAAAGACCTGCCCTGACCCCGTGCACCGGTGCGGACCTTGCGATGCTCCGCCCGATGTGCCGCACATTTTGCCCGCCGGAACGCGGCGGCCCCGCAGGAGCATCAATGCCCCGCTATACCGGAGTAAACCACCTTGCCCTTGTGACCGGAGACATGGATACCACCATCAGGTTCTGGCGCGACCTGCTGGAGATGCCCATAGTTGCCGGGCTGGGAAAACCCGGCTACCGCCAGTATTTTCTGCACATTGCCAACCGCAGCATGATCACCTTTTTTGAGTGGGACGGCGTGACCCCGTGCGAAGAAAAAGATCACGGCTATCCGGCGCCCGGACCGGCGGGGTTTGACCATGTGTCCATAGGGGTGGAAACCGATGAAGACCTGTGGGAACTGAAAGACCGTCTTGATGCGGCAGGTTTCTGGGTTTCAGAACTGGTGGACCACGGATTCATCCACTCTCTTTATTCCTTCGACCCCAACGGCATTGCCATCGAGTTCAGCTGTTATGTGCAGGCTGTTGATATCGTCGCCCACCCGCGGCTTACCGCCGCCGAACCTTCTGCCGTAACGCTGGAAGGCCCGTACCCGCAAAAGGGGCACTGGCCGGCAGCCACCCCCGCAGCCCCGGACCACAGACGGCTGTACCCCGGTGAAGGACACGAGTTTCTGCACACCAGCACCAATGCATGGCAGACAGAACCATAACCATCGCTCTCTTCTTCGTGCTCTTCCCTGTCTCTGTTGTTTACACGCATGACCATGCACTTTTCAGCAGGACAGGCATTGCCTTTCATGCATATCATTTTCATTTGATGTAAACCTGACTTGAGCGATCCACCAGCCTGACGCAACATCATTCCTGGCGTATCATCTCGTTTTTGTTTACAATCTTATCCAGCCAACGACGAAAATC